>VAOX01028604.1_pt1 | contig 39745 bp, 38 predicted proteins | sample 3393891 | NCBI WGS metagenome assembly VAOX01 (sample SAMN08290429, study PRJNA428436) | hydrothermal vent metagenome | isolation source: Deep-sea hydrothermal vent chimney | place: Indian Ocean: Southwest Indian Ridge | depth 2822 m m
AAAATAGATCGGCACAGGTTGGTCAAGGAGCTGAAGCTAAAAAACATAAGCGATATTAAAATCGTCAACAGCTTCTTGTAATAGCAATTCCTTAATACCAATGTTAATGCAAGGCTTGAACCGTAAATCTTGGTGATTATCAGAGAGTATTGCTTCGAGTTTTTGTCCGGCATTAACAATAATCGGCTTGACGGTCTCAAAAATTACACTTGACAAAATATTAAAATATGATATATAAATATGTATAAGCATACAAGATATTAAAATAAAAATTTTCTAAAAAATGTTAATTTAGAGTATTATAATAGTATGAAATGCGGAGATGTAAAGATCAACTTGTTTTGTCGAAGAGATTTTTATGCTTTTTAAAACAAATCTTTGTTAACTTTTAAAATGGAGGAACTTAAGTATGCCTGAAGAAAAAAATGAAACAATGGTAATGTGGCATGTTGGAGACTCAAGCGCATTAGGTTTAATTTCTTACGGGATTGCTTTAGCCTTGATTAGCATAATGGTAAGCGGAATAATGGGGGGGTCGTCGAGTTTTTTGATTATATCGATCTTTTTTATCGGAGCCTTCGGTCTCGGTATACCCGGGATATTAGATTTTTTTAGGGGAAACACCTTTGGAGGGGTTATGTTTTTAGGATGGGGCGTATTTTTCGGCGCATTTGCGCAACTCTACATGGGTTCTACCTTAAAAACCGCTATGCTTCACGCCGGTCCTACCTTATCATTTTTAGGGTGGTATTTTATATTCTGGGCAGTTTTTGCGTTCTTGACCTTTATAGGGTCTATTGTGGCTAAAAAATGGATAATGATGCAAATCGGCTTAGGTCTGACTACTATTATGTTAATACTTGCGGCAATAGCTCATTGGATAGGAGTTTCAGGGGCAAATCCCGGGCTTATGCTGATTGCAGGCATAGTAGGATTAGCTGCCGCCGCGTGTATGGGTTATACGGCATTTGCCGCATATATGAATGGAATTGCAAAAAAGACCATTCTTCCGGCGTAATTGCTACGGCATAATACATTGTAGTTATTGAGGAGTTTATAAGATAGGAGTCGTTTTTTTTACGACTTCTATCTTACTTTTATAAAGAAGTGCATTATGGTTTTGAGTTTAGTATAAAGGGATTCAAGTATTTAGTATATATAAAAACAGAGCTTCCACTCATGTTTTTTAATTCGTCCGGGGAAATTAACGGAAATATACCTGAAGCAACGGGGGTTTCATTAAAATCTGCCGATAGCGGCAAACTTAAATTTCTTCTTACGGATTCTTTATGAAATATATATCGTTTGCCGGATATTTCAGAATAATATTTGCATGTTTCATAGCCAGCGTGTCCCATGACTATATGCGTTCCTATATTGGAAGTTATTAGAGGAATATCGCCGTAACGGTCCTTCAAAAATGAAATATCCTGAACCGTTAAGCATACGCCCGTATTCGTCTTTCTAAGATTTGCGAGTTCTATATCAAAATTGTTAATACTTAATGCCGGAAACTCGTCAAGATACATAAAAATAGAACATTCATCTGTAAGTCTATCGTCATCGTCGTTATTCTTGTTTTCGACCGTTAATGTCAATCTCCTCCTTCTATTCTCATAGATAGCATTAATAAAGATAGATGTTATAAAAGACATAAGATTATCTCCTCCGGAATTCATTTTTTCCTTAGGTATACCGACTATAAAAAGGGTGTCTTTATTAAAAAAATCGTAGACAGAAAAGCACCTTGAATTATCTTTATCTTTACATCTAAACCGTTTTGCGGCATTTTCATCGTTTAAAAAATCTAAATTATTGAGAATATCCGTGACTATTTTAGCCCTCTCATAAACTGGAAGCTCCAAAAAATTACGGAATAAAATTTTTATCTTTTTATCGTTTTCTCCTCTAAAATTTATTATTTCTTCTTCAATGAATTTAACTCCTCTTTCAAAAAAACTCTTTACGGTAACAAGGTCAAAATATTTGACACCGTATCTGTACTTAAAATATAAAAGACACCAATAAAAAAGGTCTATGGATCTTTTAGCATAATATTTATGTGCATGAATATCGCCGCTCTTCATCTCCCGTTTGTCCAAATGAAAAAGCATGGATGAAAGATTAAAAAGCTTTTCGTCGGATAACGGCTCTTTATCCTCATTTAGCAAAGGGTTAAACCGAATTTGCAAATCGATCCCGCTTGCTTCGCGAGATTCAGGCCTATAAGGATCGAAAAATATTATAGCTTTACCTGATTTGAGCCAATCTTTTTTTACCGATGCATATAAATTAGGACTGTCTATATCTATCGCGAATACGCTGACATTCGAATATGACGCGTCCCTACAAATGCCCGGAATGATATAGCGGGATGTTTTACCTCCGCCGGTCGGTGAAATAATAAGCGTATGCTCAAATCTTTTTTTACTATTTAATCCGATCAAAAGACTCGGATCCTTTTTACTGTCTAAACTCTCTAAAATACCAAGGTCGAATGATTTGTTTTCCTCATATGTCTCCTCAATTTTCTGTATATCTTTCGTGTCTATATATCCGGATAGTTTTAATCCTTTAACTTTAATATCATTAATACTACCGATTTTATTTTTAACGATAACTAAGAGAAAAAAGAGAACAACCCATAGCCCTAAGTACCCGGCAAAAATAATAAAGTGAACATATGCGGAAAAGTATAGAATTACTCCACCGAATATCGAGATTATAATCACGGCGAATATGATTGATATGACTAATATTGAAAAAAGGGAACACATTGAATCGGGAGTGATTCTGTTTATAAAACCTATCAACTTCGAGGAAGACCTTGGATCGTAAATACGATAACTAAAATTTGACGCTATTTCACCGTAATCGGCAAAACGTCCTGTGGCAGCAGGATGAGATTTTTCAGATTTATTTTTCAAACAGCACCCTTATATGCTTATAAAAATAGATTACGCCAAGCGCTACAAAAATCAATGCGGCAATAATGCCAAATTTGTGTAGATATTCCGATACTATGCCGATATTTTTTCCGGTCTCTAATCCTAAATATACTATTAACGTGTTATAAAGCAATGAACCTGAGATAACGTAAAGGCTAAATTTTTTATAGTTCATAAAAGATGCACCGGGAGGAAAACCTATGTAAGTTTTTACGACAGGCAGACATACGCCTATAAACACGGCAAGTCCGCCGTATTTTTTAAACCATACCGTTGCTTTATCCATATCTTTTTTATTAATGAGAAAATACCGTCCGTATTTCTCTATGAGTGGCCTTCCGCCTTTTTTCCCTATCAAATAAAGCAGTGACGAACCAATATATGTTCCAATGGTAGCACTCAAAACGACAAGATAGAAGTTTAATTTACCTTCTCCAGACAAAAAACCGGAAACACCTAATACCGCTTCTGACGGAACAGGGAGGGCACATGATTCTAAGATCATTAAAAAAATAATTCCGGGATATCCTAACGAAATAGCCCAAGTCAGAAATATACCTATATAACCTTCGCTAAAATTTTTAATACTTAAAATCATATGGTTTATTTTTTTATTATAAAAGCGGTAATTATAGTGTAACGGCTTTTACGGAATCGTAAATAACGGACATGAGGATATCCATGGTGCAACTGTCTATGACGAGAGGTGGCATGATAACGATGACGTCCCCTAAGGGTCTAATGATTACTCCTCTATTTCGAGCCTCAATAATAACCTTATGCCCTATTCTTCTCTTTACTTCGAACGATTCTTTAGTATCCCTATCTTTTACTAATTCTATGCCTGCCATAAGGCCTATATTTCTTATATCGCCGACCGTTTCTAACGAGGTTAAGTCCTTAAGCAGTTTGTTGAAATGTATTATTAAGGGTTGTATTCTGTTTAAAAGGTTGTTTTTTTCGAATAACTCTAACGATTTAATAGCGCATGCAGATGCAAGCTGGTTCCCTGTATATGTATGCCCATGAAAAAATGTCATATTATCTTCATAGTTTCCTAAAAAGCCATCATATATCTCCTGCGTAAAAAGTGTCGCCGCCATAGGAAGATAACCCCCTGTAATGCCCTTAGCCATGCACATAGCGTCCGGCAATATATCTTCGTGAAATGAAGCAAACATTTTACCCGTCCTACCAAAACCGGTCGCAACTTCATCGAGTATCAACAGAACATCATTCTCCTTACATACTCTTTCTATCTTTTTCATATATCCCGTCGGCATCGTTATCATTCCCGATGCGCCCTGTATCATAGGCTCTATTATAAGCGCGCAGGTTTCTTCGGCGTGAAACCTTATGATTTTTTCGGCTTCTTCGGCGCAATACAGCCCACAATCTGGATGCTTAAGGCCAAACGGACATCTATAACAATACGGATATGTTATCCTGATGGTTTCAAACAGCAAAGGCTTATAAATAGAATGAAAAAGCCCCATTCCGCCGACGGAAACGCTCCCGATAGTATCTCCGTGATATGCCGACGTTGCGGCTATAATTTTTTTCTTATTTTTATATGCACGCCCTTTTTGTTTAAAATATTGAAACGCAACCTTAATAGCTATTTCTACCGACGTCGAACCCGAATCGGAATAGAAAACTTTTTTAAGGCTTTTGGGGGCAATTTCTATAAGTTTTTCGGCAAGAATTGCCGACGGAACGTTTGCGAGCCCGAGAAGCGTGCTATGGGAAACTTTATCTATTTGCTCTCTGAGGGCTTCATTTAATTCGCTGTTATTGTGCCCGTGAACATTTACCCATAAAGACGATATCCCATCTATATATGCCTTGCCGTAAATGTCGTAAAGGTAAACACCCTCTCCTCTTTCTATAACTATATTTTGATCCTTCTCCCAGTCTATCATTTGAGTAAAAGGATGCCAGACAAATTTTTTATCTAACTTTTCGATACGGTATAAATCGGTCATGAATAAATCTCTATATTATTAGAATAAAGATACGTTATGCTCTTTCTCCCGAAATAGACGTCTATTTCCACTCTATAAAAAGACGAACAGGATACATCGGCAACGGAGCCGGATTTACAAATAGATTTTAAATCGGAATGCTTTACCTTATAAACCAAATTGTTATTCTTCGAAGAAAATATCATTTTGCCATTATGAAACAGATTTATGACAAATACGTTTTTTTTCGGATTGATATTTACTCCTGCATATATTATAACATTTCTATCCATTTTATTTATATCCATCTCATGCAAATCCGAAACACTAAAACGAACTGAATCTCCGCTGGTATAAAGTTTATTACCGTAGGAAATCTCGTAATAAAATCCTTTCGGAATACCAAACATATCGTAGGAAAAATAACATTTTCCATTTTTTAACGCTTTTATTATAGCCTTTTTATCTTCTATATAATTTCCGGACGGTTTGGCGGTAAGCAAAGCATGCGTTCTTGCTACTGAAAAAAGCTCAGCATATTTTGGAAATTTAATTCTATTTTTTTTTGTTATCTTTACGTTTGAATGAGCATCTATAGAGGCTATACCTACTTTTAAATCCTTATGTTTCTGAGCTTTATCCCAGAATATTATTGTTTTTTTAGGTTTATGAGATAAAAAATGCATTGCGTAAAATGGATTAATTTTATATGTCAAAATTACGAGCAATATATAAACCGGGCTCATTCCTCTCCACTGGGAATCTAAATTTATAATCTCTATCCCGTTATAGCCCTCGACGTTAAAATTTTTCCATGGCGTCCACCAGTTATGCGGATGACATATAACGGCAACCCCACCCTGTTTTTTGATATCAGAGAGTACTTTCTCGTAACTTCCTCTCTTTATTTCCTTTTCTATTCCGACGGCAAGAAAATGCCCGAATTCCGTATTTATTTCTTCTCCCGCAAAGTATAAAACGTTGCCGTAATAGCCTTCAAGGCCGTCTAATTTCGGTTTTAGCGTGTTATGATCTGAAGATATAAGGAAATCGGCCTTCAATTCTTTTGCGATATCTATGAGGGATTCTATGCTGCCGGAACCGTCGGAATATGTGGAATGAAAGTGAATAATTCCATTTAGCTCGAACAGTTTATTGCGCAAATCGAAGGTCTCGGTATTCAAAAAATCTATTTTTAATTTAAAAAATTTTATTCTTATATAAAATAGCAGTACAAATATAATTAACGCCGCTAAGATTAATAAAAATCTATGGAATGCGATTAATTTAAGTAAAAAATTTATATAGCCGATATTTTGCATTTTGTTTCTGCTCTAATTTTATTTACGTGATTATATTTTCGGCAAAATATTGTTTTAAATAGTTTTCAATTTCATCCTTTTTTCTCAGGCAAAAATCCGACCCGTTTTCACCCATCTTACGCCTAAATTCTTTATCTTTTATTAGTTCTATCAAGCAATCTTTAAAATTATTCTCGTCTACTACGGTTATTGCATTATTTTTATGCATATCCGATACTATATCTTTAAAATTGATCGCATAACTTCCGGTAACAACCGCCCTACCGTACGAAGCAGGCTCTATCACATTATGCCCGCCACCCTCCTTTTTAAATAAACTTTTTCCTACATAGACTATATCGGAAATTAGATATATATCGTCTAAAACACCATATTCGTCTACAATAAGAGATTTAATCCCGTCGTTTTTTAAAAAGTTTCGGATATTTTTATAATAAGTCGGATTTAAATCAATTTTACGGGCCTCTTCAAATAATTCCGATGAAATCTTTATATTTCTGGGAGCAAAAATAAATTTTAAATTTCCGGTCAAATTTTTAGTCGAACATTCACTTACTATCTTTTTTACAAGATTTAAAATGAATATGGATTCTTTCTCGTGAATAGAGACAAAGGATATAAACGTGTTATTGCTGACTCCCCCGCATTGAAGCATGTCTATCACATTAGTCACACCCCTGTTACCGGCACGTCCGAAACGGAAATTAAATTTCAAAGATACAGGTAAAACGTCTAATTTTAGAGAATTCACGCCGGAAGTCCGAAGAATGGTTACCGATAAACCTTTAGTTCTTGAAAGCGGACCTATAAGATTTATGCCCATTTTTTTTAAAGCAGTAGACTTAATATCGATAAAAAACACTTTTACGCCGGCATCTAAAAGCATATTGAGCAAATTTTTAGAAATATGGTGCTGAATGGATATAAAATAACCCGGATCAACGGCAGATACATATCTCTTCAAAATAAATTTAAACGCCGCAACGGGATGAAAAAAATAAAGCATTGATTTAGAATATTCAGACAAATTTATCTTTTTTCTAGCAAAATATAGGGTCGAACTCGTTTTAAAACTTATGAAAAAAAATTTCTTACTTTCTTTTTCGTTGTTGTTAGGCAGTGATCTTATGGTGTCCATTATATATAAAGCCGACTTAAACTCGCCTATAGACTCTGCATACATCCAGAATCTTTTGGCGCCGACTGAAACGCCTGAAAAACCGTCGCTATTAACACCCCGGCCTTTTAATTCTGTTAACTGTGAAAAAAAAATTCTATTGAAAGACAGATATCGTTTTAGTTTTGCGAGTGTTTTCATTAATTGTTCATAAAATAAGTTAGTATATATGCAAAATAGAACTTCCTTTAGTTTAATCCGAATCGTTTAAATTTAATCCGAATCGTCTATATTTATCGAATCGTCTATATTTATCGCATCGTCTATTAAAAGCATCGGAATTTCATCTTCTACCGGATAATATGCCCTGCAAGTTTTACAAATAAGAATCTCTTTCCCTTTAAAAATTTTGTAAATAAGATTATTATGACATTTTGGGCATACAAGAAACTCTTCCGCCATTTCTTCAATATTCATGATTTATTTACCTCCTGTCTTATAAGTCGTGCCTAACCCTGTATCTTCCAATACAACGCCTTTTTCTAAAAGTTTATTTCTTATTTCATCGGCAAATTTATATTCTTTATTTTCCCTTAAAGTATTACGTTTTTTTATCAACCTTTTTATTTCTTCTTCGCTTAAAGAAACCTTAGGAATATCCTTTACATTTGATTCTATAAGTCGTTTTACGTTTTCGTTCAATATTCCGAATATCTCCGAAAGAGTTTTTTTAATGAACAGCATGGCTTCATCTAAAAAATTTGAATCTCCACGCATTATAACCTTTTGGCTCAAGGAATCGTTAATAATTTTGTTGGTTTTCCTTACAAGGTTGAATATAACGGATATTGCCTGCGCCGTATTAAAATCGTCGTTCATTGCTTCATAAAACTCGTTTTTATAATGTTCGATATTCTCTCCGCTTTTGTCGGAGGCGGATAGGACAAGATTGAAGCCGCCGTTCTGTCTGCTTTTAAAATCATCATATAAATTTATGGACTGATAAAGCCTCATGAGACTTCGGTTTGCACTCTCTATACCGTCTAAGGAAAAATCTATATATGACCTGTAATGCGTAAACATAAAGAAAAGGCGCATTGCTTCGGGATTATGTTTATCCAACACATCTCTTACCGTAACAAAATTTTTGAGAGACTTAGACATCTTTTCATTATTTACGTTAACAAATCCATTATGAATCCAATAATTTACGAACTTTTTCCCGGTAAAACTTTCAGACTGTGCTATCTCGTTTTCATGATGAGGAAATACAAGGTCGGATCCCCCTCCGTGAATATCTATACTCTCACCAAGAAATTTCATGCTCATTGCCGAACATTCTATATGCCATCCGGGTCTTCCTTTGCCCCAGGGGCTATCCCACGACGGTTCGCCCTCCTTTGACCTTTTCCATAGGGCAAAATCCAAAAGATTTTCTTTTTCCTCATTCAATGGAATCCTTGCCCCCGCGATAAGCTCATCAATATTTTTATGGGAAAGTTTCCCATAATTCTTAAACGAGCCTACCCTGAAAAAAACATCTCCGTTTATCTCATATGCATGCTTCCCTTTTATTAAATCTTTAATCAAATTTATCATTTCACCGATGGTTTCCATAGCTCTCGGTTCATAAGACGGATTCAGAACCGACAACCTCTTCATGTCTTCGCGAAACTTTTCTATATATTTTGAAGATACTTCTTCAACCGAGCTGTTGTCTGAATTTGCCCTTTTTATGATTTTATCGTCTATATCGGTAAAATTTCTAACATATACCACTTTATAGCCTAAATGCATTAAATACCTATAAATTATATCAAATGTAATATACGCCCTGGCATGCCCTATGTGAGAGAAGTCATATGCGGTAATTCCGCATACATACATTAAAACCGAGTTTTTATTTAAAGGTTTAAAAAGTTCCTTCGACAGAGAAAGAGTATTGTAGATATAGAGATTCATATTTTTTTTATTTTTTATAATTTATACCGTCACACACCATATAATACTATATGTTAACATATCCGGATTTTTTTTTAACCATTTTTTGATAATAATTTAATACAAATGAAACATAACTTTCATAATATCGTAATATTGATCTGATATATTATTACTTAACAGAAAGTAACCGAAAAGCAATATTAAATATTTTCGTCTAAATAAAAAGAGGAAACGGCGCATGAATATAAATATTTGGGACAGCGAGGGCTCTTTCGAAGGTAAGACTCACGCGAATTGCAAGTTGAAAATAGAAAACGGGGCGAAAGAAGCGATATTGACTGAAGAAACAGACTTACGGTCAAGCAAATATAAAAATATTTCTAAGGGAGAAATGGAAATAAAATCTCTGTTAAATTCAGGCTTTATCGTTAAGAGCGATGAGGAATTTCTGTGCAATACTTATGGCTTTATTGACGGAGACGTTAGAAATAATTTTAACAATTTATTCTTAAAAAATAATTTTATTGAGGTTCAAGGAGCGTCTTTTAGACAAATGTCGCCTTACGGAAGAAATATTACAGTGAAAAATATCGTTATGTCTTCGGAAAAATTTAATGAAATCAATTCGGCAAAATATGCGAATAACTATAAATATGATGAAAAATTTAATAACGAATACAAGCTTTGCGAATTCACCCTAAAAAATTATTTCATGCTCAAACAAAACGATAATAATAATGTGAAAATAAAAACGGACGTAAGAAATGTTTCTCCGGGAATTATAGACATAGGTCATCATCCAGATTTAAAACGGATAAAATACAGTATTAACGAAGTGCCTTCGGTTTATAAGTTTAAATATAATAGGGAGAAATCAGAGGATCGCGAAGGTAAAAAACCCGCGTTGGGAATATTTAAAGATTATAAAGAGACAAGGGATGGATTCAAAAATGTAAACGTGTATATAGATGACAAAAAAGTAATAGAAATGGAATCTATTTATAACTGGCAAAAAATTATGGATTACGTTAAGAATAGGGATATGCAATTTTTAAAGGACTTAAGAATGGATAAGAAAGGTAAAATATTAGACGGAATAGAGGTCCATCATATTAATCAGCTTCAAGATGACGGAAAAGACAATGTTAAAAACCTTATTGCAATAAGCAAAAATATGCATGGGCTTGCTGATTCCCATAAAATACTTATAGATAAAAATGCCGGGTACTATAGAGAATATTTTTTTAACAACGATGTTTATAACGATCGTAATAATAAAATCTCGCCGATAGAAAAATATTCGGACAAACTTTTGAACAATACAGGCGATTTAGATCTAAGCGATAAGATATTTCTTAACGGTATAAAATTAGAAGTTGAATCCGGCTCCGCAATGAGGCTCGATATACTTATGGATAATCCGGAAGATATGCGATTATTATTTATAGATGGAAAAACGGGAGAAGAATTGAGGCTTTACATCTCAAAATCCAATGACGAAGTGGATAAGGATATCGTAAGAACAGCATTGCTAAACTTCGTTAAGGATTTGCCTACAAGTATCGGATAAACTTTGTTTATCCGATATAATAAATCAAAATAATATTAATAAAGAGATTAATTAAAATATCATGGAAAAAGACGCAAAAAACGATCAATTAAAAAGATATAAACTTTTAGCTTCACATATCGAAATATTTAAAAAGGCATTCGACGTTTATATTAATTATTCTAAATTGATAGACGAAAACATTAACGAGCGGGAAAATAACGATATGACGGCGATTGACGGCGATTCAAAAATCCTGCTTTTCGACGAGCTGGCTTTTAATTACTATCAAACCGTAATTCATGCTCTAAAAAAAATAACAAAGCACGATAAAGAATATATAGACGTTTTAATTACGACATACGAAGAACTTTGGAAAGCCGCTCCAAAACTCAAAGATAAAGATTATATTACGTCATATTTACTTGATTTATGCAAATTTTTGTATGAAATAGAAGAAACTGCTAAATTAACTTTTTTTTATAATCTTCTAATTTATAGTAGAGGAATTCCCTTTGTATCGTTCGGTGAGAAACGTGAAAACTATTTGATAGGTTTACATTCTAAAAAGGGAGAGAATGATCCATTTGAAGAGTTTAGAAAAGATAGAAAGGAAAGAATTTTAAATAACTTTGATGAACGGCTCTTCGAAGAAGCATATGAAAGATTCTTTCGCTTACTCACAGGATGGAAGAATAGAACGGATGGATACTATACTAAAGATGAAATATTTTTCATGAATGGTCTATTTATACTGGACGAGCTAACTGATATTATTAATCTATGGGAAAATAATAAGGACGTAAATAAAGATATAAACAAAAACATGCTTGATGTCAATCCTACTAAAAGCAAAATGCGCGAAACGAATAATTCGTTAGATTATAAAACAGCCGATAAGGGAGACGACGAAGCGAAGACCTCAAGAAGATTCAAGAAACAAAAAGAGGGCGAAAACGTATATAAACAGGTTTACGGTAATGAAGTGAATGAAGCAATATCCGGATACAACAACAAAGCATTAAGATATTTCAAAAGAGCTATAAACTATAACCCTAATAATTCAAGATACTATTACGAATGCGCCAGATGTTTAAAAAATTCTGGAAAATCCGATGAAGCGGAAAAATTTTTTAGAAAAGCATTCGATTTAAAGTCAGAATTATAGTCAACCAAAACTAATAAACTTAAGCTCGGTCATTTCTTCAACAGCGTATTTTATGCCTTCTCTTCCTATGCCGGATTCTTTTACACCGCCGTAAGGTTGATGATCTGCCCTTGTGGTAGGAATATCGTTTATTAGAACACCGCCGGTATCTATACGTTTGATACAGTATAGTGCATTTTTGAAGTCGTTGGTATATATACCCGCCTGAAGACCGTATATGGAGTCATTAACATAATGAACTGCTTCAGAAATATGTTTAAAAGCGACTAGAGAAACTACTGGAGCAAATATCTCAAGGCATGATATTTTCATATCCTGTTTAACATTAGAAAATATAGTCGGCTCCATAATGTTTCCGTTAAAATCTCCGCCAAGCTCAACCTTTGCGCCCTCTTTAACTGCCTCATCTACCCACGCGGTTATTCTATGCTTAGACTCCGGGTTGATGAGAGGGCCGATATCGGTCTCCTCATTGATCGGATCGCCTATTTTCAACTTTTTGGTTTCTTTAATAAAATACCCTATAAATTCTTTCTCGACATCCTGATGAATATATATTCTTTGGAGAGAGATGCAGACCTGTCCGGAGTTATAAAAGGCGCCTATCACGGCTTTCCTTGCCGCTTCAACGATATCGGCAGACTTATCAATGATAAGGGCGGAATTACTTCCAAGCTCCATTGCATATTTCTTAAGCCCGCCTTTGGACATTATTTTCTTTCCGACCTTGGGGCTTCCAGTAAAGCTAATCATCCGCACTTTTTCATTAGAAACAAGAGATTCTCCGGTATCTTCGTCACCGTAAAGGAGATTTATGGCGTCCTTCGGTAAACCTGCCTCAAGTAACGCCTGTACGAGAAAATATGCGGTAATAGAACCGTTCACGGACGGTTTAAATACGATACTGTTTCCAGCTGCAATCGCAGGAGCAATTTTATGAGCAGGTAGATTAGCGGGAAAATTAAAAGGTGTGATCGCGGCTATTACTCCTACCGGAACCCTCAAATAAAATGCAATCCTATTCTCGAACCCCTTAATAATATCCATGGGGACGGTTTCACCATGTATTCTCTTGGCTTCCTCTGCTGCATATTTGAATAAATCGACTACTCTTTGCGTTTCGATTAAGGAATACTTGTAAGCCTTTCCTGCTTCGAGAGAAATGAAACGCGCCAATTCTTTGGAATTTTTCTTAAGTATTTCTCCTGTCTTTTCTAATATTTCAAATCTTTCATATGTATGCAGGTCTTTCATTTTTAAAAAACCTTTTTCGGCAGAAGCAACTGCCGACTTAATGTCATTTTCGTCAGGCTTGCTTAAAAACCCGATTACATTATCATTGAATGGATTTATTACTTCATAAAAATCTTTTTTTTCAATCCATTTTCCGTTGATATATAGAGGATAATTTTTCGGCATAGAAAATCCTTTGATTTAATTATATTATACGTATCAGCTATTAGATTATAAATCAGGGGGGCAAAAATGTCAATTAAAGAACAGAAAGCAAAATTATACAGGCGGAATCATCCTAAGATCTTAGCGGCATGAAGAGAATAATAGCTTATTATAATGTCTGCGCCAGCCCTTTTAAACGACGTAAACATTTCTATAACCGCGGCATCTTCTTTTAAATATCCGAGCTTAGATGCGGCTTTTATCATAGAATACTCACCAGATACGTTATAAACCGCAAGGGGTCTCTTGAAGGTCTGTTTTAACTTGTATATTATATCAAGATAGCTTAAGGCAGGTTTTACCATAACAATATCAGCACCCTCATCCAAGTCGAGTCCGACTTCAAGGATTGCTTCGTCGGAATTAGAGAAATCCATTTGGTATGATTTTCTATTGCCAAATTTTGGCAAGCAATCAGCGGCATCTCTGAATGGCTCGTAAAAACAGGATGCATATTTAGAGGAATATGCCATTATAGGAGTATTAACGAGACCTTCATCGTCTAACGACTCTCTTATTTTTTTAACCCTACCGTCCATCATATCGGACGGGGCTATTATATCTGCACCGGCTTTTGCATATGAAACAGCTATTTTTGCAAGATATTCCAGCGTTTCGTCATTTTTCACGTAGCCGTTTTCATCAACTATTCCGCAGTGTCCGTGAGACGTATAATCGCATAAACAAACATCCGTAACGACTAAAAGATCCGAATAAACATCTTTTATTGCCCTTAATGTTTGTTGAATTATGCCGTCGGGGGAATAGCTCTCCGAACCTAATTCATCTTTGTGTTTTGGAATGCCGAAAAGAAGAATTCCTCCTATGCCCATATCGATAACACTTTTAAGTTCTTCTAAGAGTTTGTCTATAGAATAGCGAAATTGATCCGGCATCGTCATTATAGGTTCCTTTAACGAATTCCCGTGGATCACAAAATATGGCATAATAAACTTTGACGGATCAAGCGTCGTCTCTTTTATGAGGCCGGATAATTTTAAAGACGAACGCATCCTTCTGGGTCTGACTATCGGATAACCGGAATTCATTTTAGATTTATCCTAATATTAATTAATTATTTGAATATGGCAATTGCCTATATCTAAAAAAATATTATAGCACAAATTAATCTTTTACAACAATTCTCAGTTATGATATATTTAAAGTATGATTGATATCAAAAGGGATAAAGCGGTTGTTCTTTTTAGCGGCGGACTAGATTCCTCTACTACACTTAAAATAGCTATAGACGAGGGATTAGATGTTATTCCGCTTACATTTTTTTACAATCAAAGGCATAAGATAGAAATAGAACATGCAAAAAAGATAGTAGAATTTTTTAATATAAAAAATCATATTATAATTAATTTAGACTTTAGTGAAATTAAAGGCTCCGCCTTAGTAGATCTATCAATAGGCGTACCGAAGAACAGGATTAAAAACGACACTGCTAAAAATAAAACCCAACGGAATAATATAGCGGAAACAGGAGAAACGGAAGGCGCCGGCAATGCACGGAGCATAAAACCTGACGATATTCCGATAACTTACGTTCCTGCGAGGAATACTATTTTTTTGTCTTACGCTATAGCCGTTGCGGAAGTTAATATGGCAAGTAATATTTTTATCGGAGCCAACTATATAGACTATAGCGGTTATCCGGATTGTAGGCCGGATTATTTAAGGACTTTTGAAAAAATGGCCAATCTGGCTACAAAGGTATCGGTTACTGGTGAGATCAGTTTTAAAATAAATGCTCCCCTCCTTAAGTTGACTAAGAAAGATATAATTAAAAGAGCACTTGAAATAGGTGTTCCCATCGAACTAACTTACAGCTGCTACGATCCAATAGAAGGGCTGGCGTGCGGGGTGTGCGATTCTTGCATTATAAGACAAAAAGGGTTTAGTCAAGCCGGCGTTATAGACCCGACTAAATATTATAAGCATGGATAAAACAAATAAATCGCGTTATGTTAATTCGGTAACCTCTTTTATGTTAAACACCATAACCGACCTTGTCCAACTAAAACGAGATTTCATTTTATCGAAAACTGCTCCACTCTCTTCGAATCTAGCATTGCCTTTTAGTAAAAAACCAGCGCCTTTGCCCTGAAGTCCCTTAACGTCTTTTGAAGCTACTATCATCTGAACATCACTGCCTTCTTCTACGTTTCTCTGAGTTTTGTTTAGATGCCCCGCGGGAATCAGTAGATAGCTATCATCTACAACTTCGACATAACTGTTCCATGTTGCGGCCATATGAATTCCATCGGTTCCGTGTGTTGCAAAAGTTGCCGGTCCTTCATGTTTTAAGATTTCGATCACTTTTTCGTCAAGCATCAATTGCTCTCCAATTTAATTATTTAATTTTTAGATATTTGATTTACTAGTTATAGTATATCATAATTAGAATTTTTTTTCTTAGCTAGCGTTTATATTTTTCAGAATATCTTCCCCTTACTCCTTTATTCATAATAATATAATTATATTATTGTTCTTTGATTAAAAAAATAAAAGTTATTAATAAAAATGATATTTTGCTTGATTCAAATTTTATTTTGATGTATAAATGAATTATTATTCTGAAATATGAAAGAGAGGTTTTAAATTTTTTATGGAGGTAAGTCTATGAAGAGAAAATTATTAACTCATCGTGATAACGAAACGGGTACTACTACAGACATCTTTAGAGGGTATATCGTCAATAGCATAGGGTTTACCCTTATTGAACTTGTTATGGTCATTCTGCTAATCGGCATTCTGGCGGCCGTCGTATTACCGAAGTTTGTCAACTTAACGGGGCAGGCTAACAAGGCGGCTTCACAGGGCATAATCGGTTCATTGGGAGAAGGTGTAACAACGCAGCTTTCTAAAAATCTGGTCAATAACGATTTATCCACTTACGTAACAGTTACCGGAGCAAACGGTAAAAGTGCAGGTACTGTGGCATTTTTAGGAACATCTCCAACACTCAATGCTGCAGGAGATAACTATTATAAAAACCCGTTTTTAGTATTGCCGAACTATTTAACGCCATCATCCGGATACGGCTCGGGTACGGCTTATAACATTGGAAACCCTATAACTATAGGTTTAACGGTAATACCTTCGGATTCATGGTGGCTTGATTTTGCAGAAGGTACTGCAGTTGGTCCCGGCAGCGTATCGGCACCTATAACATACACTGCCACTTGTGATAACTCTACCACTACTAACAGTAATTATGCGCCACCGAGTTTTGACGTTCCGAACAATGAATACATTCTGCCTTTAGGCAATATTGACTATGTTTATTCGAACGGCTCTACGGTCGACAGTTATGCTTATTATATGGCATATTCGATAAACAACAACATCGACGGGTTTTACTTTGTCCCTTGTCAGTCCTAACCGCATCATCCTATTTGTTCTATTTTAAGATATCCGATTTTAAATCGGATATCTTTCTTATCTTTATTATGCAACATGTTAACACAATAAAACTTGCTCCGCCTTTAACCTCTATGATAAATTCTTAAACATTTAACCGTTACGGTATCGCATAACCACTTTTAATGAAATAGATAAATCGTCACAGAACAGTAGGATGCTTGAAATTCTTGTCGTCTTTGCTTGGATAGTCAATGGTATAGTGCGTACCGCGGGATTCTTTCCTTAAAATAGCAGATGTTATTATCAAACTTGCCACTTCAGCTATATTTCTCAGTTCTAATAGATCCGGCGTAATCTTAAAATTCCAATAATACTCCTTAATTTCAAAGATTAGATTATCTATTCTCCTTTCCGCCCTTTCAAGCCTCTTATCCGAACGAACTATACCGACATAATTCCACATTGCACGTCTCAATTCATCCCAGTTATGGGTAGTAACAATCGTCTCATCGCTATCGCTAAAACCAGAATCTTTCCATTTGGGAAGGGAGTAAGGCATTCCGCCCGATTGTTCGGTTTCTACAAATACATCCGGTTTTAAATCGAGTACATTTTTCTTTAATTTATTTATCCTTTTAAGCATTGGGATGGTTGCTTCGTAAGCCCTTTTAGCAAAAACACACCCTTCCAGTAAGGAATTGCTTGCAAGCCTATTCGCACCATGAAGCCCTGTACAAGCTACTTCACCGATTGCGTAAAGATTATCCATCGAAGTTAAACCGTTTTCGTCAGTCAAAATACCTCCGCAAAGATAGTGAGCGGCAGGAACTACAGGGATATATTCTTTTGATATATCAATACCGAAACTTAAAACCGTTTCAAAAATATCAGGAAATCTTTTTTTTAAAAATTCTCTACTTTTGTGCGTCATATCTAAATATACACATTCATCACCCGTCTTTTTTAATTCTAAATCTATCGTTCTTGCCACTATATCTCTAGGAGCAAGACTCTTCAACGGATGAACTTTATCCATAAAAGGCGTTCCGTCTTTTAACCTCAGCGTGCCTCCTTCCCCCCTTAATGCCTCCGAAATCAAAAAAGATTTCGCCCGAGGATGATATAAAATAGTCGGGTGAAACTGATAAAATTCCATATTCGCAACCTTGGTACCCGCCCTATGTGCCATAGCGATGCCGTCACCGGTTGATATGTTTGGATTGGATGTATATAGAAATACCTTTCCGGCGCCTCCGGTAGCAATAACAACAACATCCGCACTAACCGTTATTACCTTGTTATTGTTTTTATTTAAAAAATATGCTCCAAGGACTCTATTCCTTTTTTTTATTTCTACTTTTAGCTTACGAGTAGTTATTAAATCTATGCCTATATGGTTTTCAAATATTTTTATATTTGACTTTTTTCTTGAGACATCTACTAATGCCCTCTCTATCTCTCTCCCTGTGATATCCCCTGCATGTAGAACCCTTCTCTCCGAGTGCCCGCCTTCCCTTCCAAGGTCAAACTCTTTAATATTTTCCTTATATTTTGCAAAGTTTACGCCCCAGTTTAAAAGATCGTTTACTACACCAGGTCCTTCCCTCACTACCATTCTTACTATATTCTCATCACAAAGACCGTCACCGGCAGTCAAAGTATCGTTTATGTGTTTTCTATAGGAGTCCTTTGTCAGGTTCGTTACAGCAGCAAGCCCACCCTGTGCATAATTGGTATTTGATTCCGCTTCTTCTTTTTTTGTAAATATACCGACAGAAATAGTTTCGTCAAATCTATTCGCGAGAGAAAGACCCGCTATTCCCGAACCTATAATGATAACATTAAAGCGTGCCATGTTTTAAGTTCCACTTCAGAACCGCTTTTCCATTTACACCCGTAATTACAAGTTTTATCCATTTAGCGGCATTATTCATAAATAATTTATTATTTTCTTTATCATAATATATAGGGAATTTTATTATATATTGTTTTGACCAATCAGTAATGTATGGAAAAAATTTTTTCAAAAATACTTTCTTTTGTTTTGGAAGTTTTATGCTAACCGGCAGTACACTCTCTCCTAAATTATTTACTAAATAAACCATCCATATAGAACGGTTTGAATTCAAATCGTTATAAGATTTTTCGGGCGTATAGACTGAAACAAAGAATGTAATATTTTTGCCGAATTTGACGTATGACTTTTTAAGTTTTTTTATAAATACATTCTTGTTTAGAGGATAATATTCTGTATATTCTTTTGTATGAACATATATAAACGGTTTGGTAAAATATGTAGCCCCTATATACATTACAGTATTAAATTTATCGTAAATATCGGCTTTTCTGGTATATTTTTTTAAAGATTGAAGATATATGCTTCTATATCTATCCGACGAAGAAATCGCCGCGTATGAACTTTCTAATTTGGCAGCAGAAGAAATTCCTGTCGAACTTAATGTCGAACATCCCGAAAAATAAAAAGACGTACCGAGCATAAAGAAGGATAAAATAATTAAATAAATATATTTTTTCATTTTAATTTTTACAATAAATTTAAAATTTATTTTTATATCACTATGTCTTCTCTACAAAAAATAGAGTGGAGTCTGACACCGTTTTGCATGAGAAATTCGTTTCCCCCCTCTTGCCTATCGACTATACAAACGGCATCAGTAACTTCATAGCCTTCATTCCTGGCATTTTTTACGGTATTCAGAATAGAACCGCCAGTCGTAACGACATCTTCCACTATGATAATATTTGAACCTTTAGATAAAAATTGTGCCGGCTCAATGAGATTACCTTTTCCATATCCCTTTTTTTCTTTCCTTATAATAACAGACTTTAACGGGTTATCGTCTAAAAAACCTACAATCAGAATTGCAGATATTAAAGGTATGCCGCCTATCGGCACCCCTGCAATCACTGAAAAATTTAAATATTCATTAGACACAATCTCATCATATAACAATCTGCCTATTAGGTATAAATAGCCTCCATCGAAGGAAATACGGCGTAAATCTATATAAAAATCGCTTTTTTTGCCTGAAACTAAGGTAAATTCTTTTTTTTCATAACAAAGAGTCGTTATAGCATTAAGTACTTCCGCTCTCGATTTGTGCTCTTTTCCTCTTCCCATATACCATAAATCCAATTTAAATTTATTTTTTTTATATCTCGCAGTATTATTTCAGGTAATAATGCCGTCCGGTTAAAAAATTTCCTTGCTAAATAGCTTTAACTGATTGTCGTACTGAACCTCATTGTATATTTCTTGAGGATAAATATTTGAAAAACAGGCTTCGCAGAAATTAGCTTTACCCCCTACTGCTCTTCTTAATCCTTCTAATGAAAGAAACTTAGTAGTATTGGCTCCAAGTACAGCATTTATCTCTTCTTCGCTATATTTCGAAGCTATAAGTTCATCTTTAACCGGCGTATCTATTCCATAAAAACAAGGAGCTATAACCATCGGGGAGCTTAACCGCAGGTGAGTTTCTTTTGCCCCTGCAATCTTAAGCATATCTACGATCTTTTTTGACGTCGTACCCCTAACCACGGAGTCGTCAACGACGATAACCCTCTTGCCCTTAATTACATCAAGAACCGGATTAAGCTTTATCTTAACGCCAAAATGCCTTATCGACCTTTTAGGTTCTATAAATGTCCTACCGATATAGTGGTTTCTCGTAAAACCTATTTCAAAATCTATTCCGGACTCCTTTGAAAAACCTAATGCGGCTGGAACACCGGAATCAGGCACAGGTATTACTATATCGGCATTTACCGCCGATTCTTTCGCAAGTTCTTTTCCCATTTGAATACGAAGTTTATATATGGATTTTCCATTGAATAGGCTATCCGGCCTCGAAAAATAGATCAGCTCAAATAGACAACTGGAATTTTTTTCGATCCTAAAAGGATAAAAACTCTTTATTCCATCGTCGCTTACCAATATAACCTCGCCAGGTTTAACATCCCTTATATATTCGGCATTTATTAAATCAAGAGCACAGGTTTCAGAAGCAAAAACAATAGAATTATTAAGTTTTCCCATAACAAGCGGTCTAAAACCAAAGGGATCCCTTGCCGCAATCATTTCTTTTTCGGAAAGAAAAAGAAATGAATAGGCGCCGCTAAGTTTTCTTAAGGAATCTATAACCCTGCCTATGAGAAGATTTTCGGTTGAAGATGCAATTAAGTGTATTACTACCTCGGTATCTGACGTCGAGGAAAATATTGAACCGTTTTCCTCCAGCTCTTCTTTCAACATACGAGAATTTGTGATATTTCCATTATGAACCACGGAAATAGAACCGTAATAATAATCGGCAACAAGGGGCTGAGCATTTTTAACAAGCGTTTCCCCTTCCGTAGAATATCTGACATGTCCTATGGCATTCCTGCCTTTCAGTTGAGATATCGTATTTTCTTTAAATACGTCGTTTACTATGCCGAGGCTTTTATGAAAATAGATATTGTTAGTGTCGGAAGAAGCAATACCGCATGATTCCTGCCCCCTATGCTGAAGAGCATAAAGCCCCAGATATGTGATGTTAGGAGCCTCCTCATTGTTGTATACACCGAATACACCACATTCGTCTTTAATCTCGCCCATTTTTAAATTTAGTTAAACTTAGTTTTTTAAATTTTAATTTTATTTGCTAAGAATATTTTTTATAACCGAATAATATTCTTTCTTTATTTTATCACTTTTTAGTTCTATAGCGCTATTAATTTTTATTACACCTTCTTTTACTATACCTATCATTTCTATGGGTATATCATAAAATGAAGCTTTTTCAAAAAATTCTTTCGGCTTAACTTTATTATTTAATGTCAATACAAAAGCTTGTTCTAACTCTGCAAAGAGAAAAGCGTCTAACCTTGTTTCTTTATCTTTATGCTCTACAACAAATCCTAACGTCTTATCCGGGTTGGTAATAGAACTCTCGGTCAATGCCGTAAATATTCCTCCTTCGCTGATATCGACTGCGCTTTTAATATAACCACCACTTATCATTGACCTCAAACAGTTATGAAGATTGATTTCATAATCCAAATCAATATCCATCGGTTTTTGACGAAAATCTTTATGAAAGTATTCCATATACAAACTACCTCCCAGATCTCCCTTTAGCCTTCCTAGTAAAAAAATTTCGTCACCATCATCCTTAAAATATGGAGTTACGACTCTATCAATATTTTCTATGAATCCTACCATTCCAATTACGGGCGTAGGATAAATTTTAGAAGCCCTACCCCCTTCTTTCCTTGCGGTTTCATTGTAAAAACTGACATTGCCGCTTATAACAGGTGTTTTAAGTTTTATCGCCGCCTCTTTTATGCCTTTTACGGCTTCGCTAAACTGCCACATGGTTTCAGGATCTTCCGGGCTTGCGAAATTAAGGCAATCCGTAACGGCAACCGGGGTCCCGCCGCAAGCAGAAATATTACGGGCGCACTCGACAACCGCCAAAGCACCGCCGACGTAAGGATCTAAATAAGTATATTTAGAATTACCGTTTATATCAAGCAAAAATCCTTTTGTTAATTTATTGCCATTACCTTCATTCTTAATTCTGAGAACTGCAGCGGAAAAACCAGGCGGTACTATAGTATTTGTCCCTATTGTATAATCATATTGAGTAAAAACGGGTCGTTTTGATGCTATATTAGGGTGCATTATTAACCTTGCCGCAATATCATTAATATTTTTAGGGATTTCATAATCATTTATTTTTATCGGTAAAATTTTCTTCAAGTAATCTGGCTTTCTTTTTGGTCTCTCATAGACCGGACAGTTAACTACCATATCAACATCAAATATTTTATAAAGTTTAGATCGATAATAAAATTTTATATTTTTCTCATCTATAACCTCTCCTACTTTTACGCAACTTAATCCCCACTTATCAAAAACAGAACTCAAAACATCAAGATTTTCCCCTCTACACGATAGGAGCATTCTTTCTTGAGATTCAGAAAGCATTATCTCTACGGGGGTCATACCTGGCGTTCTAAGAGGGATAGCATCAAGATCGATCATCATACCATGTCCGCTTTTATCTGCCATTTCAAAAGACGAACTTGTCAAACCTGCTGCTCCCATGTCCTGGATAGATACTATCAATTTCCTATCCATTGCCTCAATGCACGCTTCTAATAATAATTTTTCTGTAAACGGATCGCCTACTTGAACGGTGCTTCTCTTTTTATTCTTCTTTGAATCAAACTCTTCCGAAGCCATGGTGGCACCATGTATTCCGTCCATTCCGGTTGCCGAACCAACATAAACTACTATATTTTCTACCTCGCATTTAGAGGACAAAAAAATCCCCTCCTGTTTCGCTATGCCGATGGTAAAAGCGTTTACGAGTATATTATCATTATAACATTCGTCAAAAACGACTTCCCCGCCTACAGTCGGCACACCCATGCAATTTCCGTAAAACCCTACTCCTTTTACGACTTCGGAAAGATAATATGGTGTTTTAGGGTGCAAATGGCTTCCAAATCTTAACGAATTGAGATTGGCAAGCGGTCTTGCACCCATAGTAAAAATGTCTCTCATAATTCCACCGACTCCTGTGGCGGAACCCTGAAACGGTTCTATAAAAGACGGATGATTATGACTCTCCATTTTAAAAACAAGTACATCTCCATCGCCAAAATCGACTACTCCGGCATTCTCTCCCGGGCCTATCAAAACCTTATCACCTTTTGAAGGAAGCGTCTGAAGATAAATCTTAGAACTTTTATAAGAACAATGTTCCGACCACATCGCCGAAAATATGCCAAGCTCAAAATCGTCCGGTTCGTGTTTTAATAATTTGCCTATTTCTTTATATTCATCCTGCGACAAACCGAATAATTTATAATTTTTATTTTCAGCTTTTTTATGTTTATTATCTTGTTTTTTCATGTATACACACATTTCACCGTTTACCTTATTTTAACTACTTTCCCTTTATATATTTTATTATGGACTTAAAAATATAACCGCCGTCTTCACTACCCATTAGTTTTTCCGAAGATCTTTCCGGATGAGGCATAAGCCCCATTATATTAAAGTTTTCACCGATAATACCGGCTATATTCAGAAGTGAACCGTTAGGATTAGAATCCTCAGTAGGTTCCCCTGCCGAATTACAGTATTTAAATATGATATTATCGTTTTTATTAAAATCTTGAATTATATCATGTGCGGCAAAATAATTTCCATCATGATGAGCTATCGGCATTCTAAGAATCGAACCTTTCTTTATGTCGCACGTAAAAGGCGTATCGTCTTTCAGTACATTCAGGTAAACATCCTTGCATTCGAATCTCAAAGAATCGTTGGTTAACATAGCACCGGCTAAAAGCCCAGCTTCCAAAAGTATTTGAAAACCGTTACAGATACCAAGTATTATTCCTCCATTAGCGGCATAATCCTTTAAAGACTCCACAATCAGACCTCTTGCCGCGAGGGCACCTGGCCGCAAATAATCTCCATATGAAAAACCCCCGGGGATTACGATAAAATCATAAGAACCCATATCATTAATTTTGTCTTTATGCCATATATATGAGGTATTAAGCCCAAATATATCGTTTAAGACATGATAAACATCAAAGTCACAATTGGAGCCCGGAAAAACGGTAATACCGGCTTTTATACGATTATTATTCATTTTTTATTTTTTATTTCTATATTAAATTCTTCTATCAACGGATTAGAAAGAACTTTTCCTGAAATTTCTTCTATTTCCTCTTCCATTGTGTATGTTTTGCTTTCGGTGGATTTGTTCAATGTGTCCAAATCTATCGTAAGCTCTATGTATTTTCCGATCCTCACGTCTTTAACATTATTATAACCTGAAGATTTAAGGACCGACAAGACAGCTTTGCCTTGAGAATCAAGTACTTCTTCTTTCAACATTACTTTAACAAAGGCTTTTTTTATCATTTTCTCCCCTTCATACGACATCGCTTCTGTCAAATATATAATTTATATATTTATAGTAGTAATTTATATCAAAAGTATTTTCTATCTCATCTAATGTTAAACTCTTTAATACTATTGCGTCTTTCTTTAAAAGGCTTTCAAAGTTAACTCCCGTTTGAATACTTTCGTGAGCCAATTTCTGTACTATTTTATAAGCATCTTCTCTTAATATCCCTTTATTTACGAGCGCCAATAAAACTTTTTGAGAAAAAATTACCCCGTTTGTCAAGCCAATGTTACTGATCATCTTATTTTTATTGACAACTATATTTTCTATCAAGTAAGTCAACCGATCAAGAATATAATATGCCAAAATAGTAGAGTCAGGGCCAATAATTCTTTCCACCGAAGAGTGCGAAATATCCCTTTCGTGCCAAAGCGGAATATTTTCGATAGACGCAATAAGATTAGACCTTAAAATTCTTGAAAGACCGCAAATATTTTCCGAAACAATCGGATTTTTTTTATGCGGCATAGCGGATGATCCTTTTTGTCCGGGAGCAAACGGCTCTTCTAACTCCGAAACCTCGGTTCTCATAAGATGCCTTATCTCAAGGGCTATTTTTTCACAAGATGCTCCAAGCGACGCAAGGGAATAAAAGGCATCTGCGTAAACGTCTCTCTGTATTATCTGATTAGACAAAATAGCTCTCAAATCAAGTCTATCTAATGCTATTTTTTCGATCTCAGGAGGTATATTAGCATATGTCCCTACCGCTCCCGACAGTTTGCCGAGCGAAGCCGATGCCACGGCCTTTTTAATCCTCTCCTCTGCCCTTTTAATTTCTTCATAAAATATAAGAAATTTAAAACCTAAAGTAATGGGTTCTGCATGCATCCCATGTGTTCTTCCCATCATAGGGGTAAATTTATACCTTAATGCTTGTTTTCTTAGAGACTCCTTGAGAATCTCGGTTTTTTTAAGAATAAGATTAAGCGCCTGTCGTAGTATAAGCGAAAATGATGTATCGACAATATCAGAGGACGTAAGGCCAAGATGTATATATCTTGAATTTTCTCCGACATATTCGGCAACGTTTGTTAAAAATGCTATAACATCATGTCTCGTAAGTTGCTCTATCTTTTCAATCTCGTTAACGTTAAATTTAGCATTTCGAATAATTTCTTCAAAAGATGTGTCTGGAATTTTACCGACCTCATGATAAGCAGTACATACGGCAAGCTCAACCTCTAACCATATCCTGTATTTATTTTCCTGCGACCATATTTTTGAAATTTCGGGAAGAGAATATCTTTCTATCAAATTTTAACCTCCATGTAGGTACTGTCAGATATTTATTTTTTAGTTGCAATAGCTATTTTATAAAGACCATGTTCAACACTCAAGCTCATGACATCGACGATACTTGCGACTGTAGATTTCTTATCGGCTTTAATTATTATTGTAGAATTACTGTTTACCGCCTTGATATTTTTCAAAAGTAATGATAACTGCTTTTTCGAAAGTTGTTTATTCTTATAAAATATTTTTCCGGACTTAGCTATATAAATTGTCACCGGCTTTTTAGACGAAGCAAACGACTTTACGCCGGACTTAGGCAGATGCACCTTTATACCATGGTTTGAAGCAAACGTAGTCGTTATCATAAAAAATATTAATAAGGTTAAAAAAACATCTACCATATTAATAACGTTTATGATTGGCTCGGATTTTCTTTTCGCAACAAACTTCATACTAATCTTGCCTTAGCAAAGCTATTTAAGATTTAATCTAAAAAAAATAATAATTCAAATTTATTTTATAAATGATATAACTTTTGATGCAATATCCTCCATTGTAATGCCAAAATTAAAAGCCTTTGAAGCAAAATATTTAAAAAATAAAAATGATATTATAGCGATTATAAGCCCTATTGCAGTAGAGTACAACGCTTCGGAAATACCAAGAGCCAAAAGATGGGGATTAGCAATTCCGTTTCGATATGAAACGGCACTCAATGCTTTAATCATACCTACGACTGTTCCTAAAAGACCTAAGAGCGGAGCTATTGTAGCTATGGCACTCAATCCTTCCAAATTTTTTTCAAGGTCTAAATATGCCCTTTTACCTGATTCCTGAACCTCAAGTTTAATCGTATCAATAGAATTTTTATAATTATCTATAATGGTAAGGTAAATTTTGGCTATTGGAGTCTTCGCCATTACACACATGTCTTTAGCCCTATCAATATCACCGTCCTTTAAATATTTTTCTATGTTAAGCAGAAACTTTTCCGGAAATATCTTTGACTTTCTAAGACTGTAAAACCTTTCTATTACAATAGCAAACATAATAACAGAACATAATATTAAAGGATATAGAAAAAACTCCGTAAGGAGATTTGCCTGATTAAACATAATATTTTACTCTAACCTTTTTGAATTCCTTAGTGCTTTCAAGGGTATCAAAATCTTTTATGCCGGTAAGCAATGATATTTTATTCATTACTATACATGCTTCCTCTTTAGATTTTGAATGTACCATGGTAAATATATTGTATTCCCATTTTCTCGGATACACCGGCCTTAAATAGCAATGGGAAACCTCTTTTAATGAAGACATTATTTTCCCGTTTTTTTCTACTTCTTCCTGTGGCGACTTCCATATACCCATTGCATTATAGCTAAACCCAGCTTTTTGATGATATAAGACGCAAGCAAATCTGCGCATTTTTTTATCTGATATAAAATCTTTTATAGTATCTAATAGTTTTTCCTGAGTAATTCCTAAATTAGTCGACAAATCCTCAAATGGCTCCGGCTTAATTTCAATGTCCTTTTGAAGCTCTCTTATACACGCCTTTTCGAAATCGGTAATTTTAATATCGGAATCATTTTTAAAATCATCATGAGAAAAGAACTTAAAAGATGATGTTTCCCCGCCCGTCATATCAAAATTGACGCCTATTTTAAATAACCTTAATGTAGGAAGAATTAAATAATCCAAGGCGTTAGATTGTATACTCAGGGTTTCAATCTCGTCTTCAAGTTTTTGTTCAGAAGGCAGGGTTATAGTAAACCATATATTATATTCGTTATTTCTTAGATAATTATGACTGACACCATTATGGGAATTAATAATGTTTGCGACAAAATCCGTCATATCATCGCTTACCTTAAACGCTGCAAGCGTACTTTTATATCCGATATTATGAGAATCGAATATAGCACTAATCTGCCTTATAATTTTATTTTCTTTTAATTCTAATATTCTATTTATGACCTCTTGCTCTGAAATACCTATATAATTAGCAATTTCTAGAAACGGACGAATAGAAATAGGAAAATTAGTCTGAAGCGCATTTAATATCTTTCTATCCGTAAATTCTAGTTCCATTTTTTTACAGTTGAATGAGCAATTAAGGTTTAACGGCATCTTCAAATTATATCAATTTATTAAAATAACCGTCAAGGATTTTAAACAAACATAAAAAAACCTCCGACATTAATACAAAATATAAGCCGAAGGTTTTAATATAATATTTAAAATTACCTTAAAATGCCTATCATTATTTTAAAGATTCAAGATAACCTGCCAAGGCATTAAGCTTTGACGCTTGAATATTTCTGTGTCCGGGCATAATCACCATATAGGACTTACCATTAATAGTGACGGAAGTTCCCGACGCAAAATGGGCGGATGGATCAGTTATCTGAGTCTTAAGCCATGAAAGACTCCTTTTGCTCCCGACATGCGAAAGGTCAGGGCCGATTGAACCGCCTGCGCCGTTAATAGTATGGCAAGCAATGCAACCTTCGGAACTAAAAATAGATGCCCCTGATGCGGCAAAAACCGTGGAAGCGCTAAACGTTAAAGCCGCGGCAATTAATAGAAATGTAATAATCTTTTGCATAATAGAATTTTTCACCTCCTTTAAAAAAATTGAATTAATACTCAAAACAATACCTTTGATACTTATTATGTTTATATAATAAAATAAATTTAATGTCAATGACTTTTTAAACCGTTTATAAAGGATGAACCGCTGTTGTTTTTTTTATTGACCTTTATCCCTAATAAGAATTAAAATAACCGAACACAAAAAAATAAACAAGTAATAAATACTATTATCTCTCGGAGGATCTATGTTTTCAACTTTCAAGTCAAGGCTTTACATTTCAGCGGTTGTTATGTTTTTACTTTTTCTTTTTATTGATTTAATGATTGTCGGTTATATCAGCAGTTTCAGATATTCATCACTCAAGCAGTCCGTTATCAGCTCCACGATCACATCCCTATCAATGGCTAACCGTGACATTTTAAGTATAATATACCTTTCAAAAATAAGAAAAGATAAAATGTTAATTGCAAAATTAGAAAAAAAGGATTTCAATCCCTCTAAAATAGATAATAAAATAGCCGTACTAATAAAAAAACTGCATCTGAGGAGGAAAGGGCAGATTATAGCCATTAATGGTTTTTATTCCGGTTTTAAGCATGAAAAATTTGAGACGGTTTTCGGCGTAAATAAGAAATATTTAAAAAGACCTACTAATCCGAAATCTGTTGCGGCAATGAATAAATTAAAAATATTTTTAGCGCAATATAGACCGATGATTGTGAAACTCGTAAAAAATCCTTTCACCTTTGGTCCGACGGCGAGTATTGATTACTATAGGGATGGAGTACATACGATTATTAAATCGCTTACTATCGTCGAAAAAAATATATCTAACGGTTCCAGTAAAAAGATGACTTCCTTATTTGATATATTTGTAATTGCTCCGTTTTTAGTACTGATAGGTTTACTTTTGGTGAGTTTCTATTTTAAGAGGGCACTGATAGATAAACTTGAAATCGCAATTAAAAGGATAGAATGCGTTGCCCGCGGAGATATAAGGACTAAAATAGAAATCAGCATAAATCCAAAAAATGAGATAGGAAGGCTCATAGGGCACGTCAATACTCTGATAGAATCTTTATCCTCTAATGTCAAATCTATAAATAACGCAGTCAATTCCATTTCCAGCCAGGGAGAAGAACTCAATAACTCTTCAAGAGAGCTTAAGGATAATATGAAAAATATGAAGCAAAGCAGTTCTTCAATAGTAGAATCGATAAAGCAAATAACTATGGCCATCTTAGATGTAGCTAAAAATTCAAGTTCAGGTGCTAAAGAGGCGGACCACACCCAAGAAGCGACTGAAGAAGGATACAATGCAGTTCAGGGCGTTATCGAAGAGATAAACTCAATTGAAAAAGCAGTCGATAAAGCATCATCCGTAATGGAAGAATTAGGTGTTTCATCGCAAAAAATAGGGGAGATTATAGCGGTAATTGATGAAATAGCCGATCAAACTAATTTATTAGCCCTAAACGCAGCCATAGAGGCCGCAAGAGCAGGTGAGCAAGGAAGAGGTTTTGCCGTGGTAGCGGATGAAGTCAGAAAACTAGCCGAAAGAACTACAAAAGCGACGAAAGAAATCACCTCAATGATAACTTCCATTCAAGGCGATTCCGTAAAGGCTATAGAATCAATGAATAGCGGAAAAGAGGAGGTAAAAAATGGTGTCAATGTTGCAAAAAAAGCAGGGAAGAGGATCGAAACCATAAGAGAACTGGCAAATAAACTGAAGGATATGATTACTCAAATAGCAGCGGCTACGGAAGAACAGTCGATAGTTACCGAAGAGATTTCCGTTTCGTCTGATTTAATCTTAAAAGCACAAGAATCTACATCTGCAAGTGCAGAACAAATCCAATCTAGCGCTTTGGAATTATCAAAACTTGCATCTATACTATCTAAAAATATAGCTGTTTTTGAAATATAAATAACAATATAAAGATTTTAGTTGGAGGTATTGTTAAGAATATGGAGAAAAATATTTTTTCAGAATGCAATTACTAAAATTTTTCTTGCAATTTTATCTGTATAAAATATAATAAAAGATTGTGTTTTTATCTTAATTTTAAGAAAGGAGGTAAGACAAAATGAATTCTTTAGGGACGCATTTGCTTTTAGAATTAAAAAAATGTAGAAAAAATATTTTGGGAGATCTTAATTTTGTCGAAACCGCTTTATTAGATGCGGCGGTGGAAGCAAAAGCAACTATAGTGGAGTATAAATTTCACGAATTTAACCCTTTTGGAATTAGCGGAATGGTAATAATAGCAGAATCTCATCTTTCTATACACACATGGCCGGAATATGATTATGCGGCAGTGGATATTTTCACCTGCGGAAATTTAATAAAACCTCAAGAAGCAGCAGAATTTTTGATAAAAAGATTCAAGTCTTTGGAGCCGCAAATTATGGAGATAAAGAGAGGACTTATATCTATTTACGACGAAGAACTTCCTCATAAGGTACTGTGCGAAGAAAAGTTTGTCGCCCGTTAGCGTAAAATTTTAGTAAATTTTTTGTCAAATTTACCGTAACAAAATATTTTTTGGGAAACTCCTATATCTAAATTTTCCAATATTGTAAGAGCTTTTTTTATACTTTCTTTGTCAAACGGTTTTTTAAAAGAGCATGATAAATCTAAAATTGGATAAAGCACAAATTTGCGATTAAACACTTCTGGGTGCGGTAATTTAAGTTTCGGTAGTTCTAAATTTACAAAATTTCTTAAAAAATTGTCATAAATAAAAAGAATATCTATATCTATATCTCTCGGCATATATCTTTCGGTTTCATTTTTTCTCCCCATGTTTTTTTCTATATTTTTCAAAATCAAAAGAAGTCGTTCTGCAAAAATCCTGCCTGTCCCAATAAAGCCTTGCATTCTTCCTGTTTTTCTTAATAATCTAAATAAAATGACGCAATTTAGAAAATCAGGCTGGTTTGCATTTCCTACCGGCGAAGACAAATAAATGTTAGAAGCAACCATAACCGCAATATCGGTCATTTCTTTTTTTACTAGATCTATAGCCTCTATTAGGTTGTCCTCTAATCTTCCAACATTACTCCCTAATCCTATACAAATATCGTAAAAAATGCTATCTGATTCCAATTCTATGCACCCATACGCATTAAAGCCTCTTCAATACGGTTTTCACTTATGGTCAAAGAAAACCTCACGTATCCTTCTCCGTAACCGCCGAATCCGGAACCTGGAGTTACTATTATGCCGGTTTCATTCAATAATGATATCGCAAAATCTTTCGACGTCATATTCATTTCAGGGACATGCGCCCATACATAAAAGGTAGCATCAGATTTATAAACCTTATATCCTAATTTTTCCAATCCTCCTACCAATAGACTCCTTCTTTTTTTATATATAGAGTTATTATCTTTCACGACATGAAATTCATTATCTAATCCGTAAGCCGCCGATAGCTGTATTGCTTGAAATACACCGGAATCCAAATTGGTTTTAACGGCCCCAAGTCCTTTTATTACATCTTCATTTCCTACTGCGAATCCAATCCTGAACCCTGTCATGTTAAAAGTCTTGGAGAGCGAATTAAACTCAATTCCGATATCCTTCGCCCCGTTAACCGATAGAAAAGAATCGTTTTCCTTCTCACCGGTATAAATTTCGGAATATGCAAAATCATGAGCGACTATAATGCCATTCTTCTTTGCAAATTTCACTACTTCGTTAAAAAAATGTTTATCCGCTGTTGCCGAAGTCGGATTATTCGGATAATTTAAAAACATTATTTTAGCCTTTTCTAAGATATTCGCAGGTATACAAGAAAAATCCGGCAAAAAATCGTTATCTTCTAATAACGGCATAAGATATGGAATTCCACCCGCAAAAACAGTACCTGCCCTGTACACCGGATAACCAGGATCCGGTATCAACACTACATCTCCAGGATTTATAAAAGCCAGAGGAAGATGCCCTATGCCTTCTTTAGAGCCTATTAATGATAAAACCTCGGTTCCGGGATCCAATGAAACACCGAATCTTTTATCGTACCAGCCGGAAACGGACTCTCTAAACTCTAGAAGTCCTTCGTATGAAGGATATTTCTGATTAATGTCTATCTCGCTTTCTTTTTTTAATACATTAACTATTTCCTTGGGAGTCGGCAGATCGGGATCTCCTATGCCGAAACTTATTATGTCTACTCCGCCTGCTTTTACTTGCGCTTTCATTTTGTCTATTTCGGCAAAAAGATATGCCGGAAGTTTATTTAACCTCTCAGAAAAATTAAATTTCATATCGCCCATTCTCCTCCTCATGTGCCTGTTTAATATATTTAACGATTTAAATTAATAGATACTTTATCAAAAGTACAACATATTTTTAACAAAAATATTTTACTACATTTTATATTAAAATCTTTTTAATGTCTATATATTTTAAGGCCATTTTTTTAAGTACAACTATATCTTCCAACTGTTTCTTGGTATTTAAATAAGGTATCTCTCCTAAAATTGGAATATCGATATACTCGCTAAGTACTTCTTTATTGGAAAATATGCTCTCATCGGTCTCATTCAGGACATTATTTATAATTATGCCTGATATTTTTATATCATGTATTTTTACATATTCTATGTTTAACAATGTTTGATTTATCATTCCTAATCCTGCTTTTGTAACTAAAATAACACCGGCATCGATATATTTTGCAATATCTATCATAAAATGCTTTTGTTTTAAAGGAACAAGCATGCCCCCTGCCCCTTCGACAATCATATAATCATAATTATTGCTTAGCTCGTAAAACCTTAAAAGTATCTCTTTGATACATAATGTTTTACCTTCATATTTCGACGCAGCGTAAGGAGATAACGGGTTTTCAAAAGTAAACGGAGTTATAACGTCAAGATCTTCGGTTAGACCACCAATATTTTTTAAATATCTGCCATCCGTATAGTTCTTAGAACCGGCTTCATCAACTTTAACTCCGGTTTCAACAGGTTTCATAAATCCAGTATTTAAGCCATGTTGTTTAAATGCGAGTAATAAAAGCAGGCTGACTAATGTTTTGCCAATATTTGTATCCGTGCCGGTTATAAAAAATATTTTATCTGACATAATAATAAATTATGGTATACGAGAAAGGAATCCGTCTGATTATTTTAATTAAAGAGATAAATTAAAAAACATTTCATATCCGATATTTCAAGAATCATATGTTCAATCATTTTGTAGATTCTGTCTTTATATGCTTATTTTTTAAAGGCTTTTTTAATTGTATTCACGAATTCTGCCGGATCAAATTTTATAACGTAGAAATCCGCGCCGGCACTCATTCCTTTGCTCGAATTTTCGGCTCCACTCAAAGAAGAATGCATTATTACCGGAATATTTTTATATTTGTCGTTGGATTTTAATGTTTTTGTAAAGGTATAACCATCCATAACGGGCATTTCCACATCACATATAATTACATCTAATTCGTATTTACCTTCATATACTATATCTAATGCCGCCTTACCGTTTTCTGACAGTATAGTTTTAAACCCCTCCTTGATTAGAGCATTATTGATTATTTTTCTTGCGGAAGACGAATCATCAATAATAAGTATGGTCCTATCTCCGTTGAATTCTCGCTCCTCTACGCTTATTTCCTTATTTTCTTTATTATAGAATCCAAGCTCATCAACAATAGACTCAAAATCCAGCAAAAGTAAAAGCTCATCGTTTTCTACCTTAATAATACCTGTCACTTTGGAATCAACGGAACTTACGGACGAAAGTTCCGGAGCGCTTATATCGTTCCATGAAACACGCCTTATTTTAGTAGTCTCATGGACAACAAAGCCGACTTTAATTTTATTGAATTCGGTTATAATTACTTTAAAATTCTTTCTATCCAATTCTTCTGGTTCGAGTATATCCATCCATTTTGGAAGATTAACTAATGGAACTACAAAACCTCTCAGATTGAACATGCCGTCAACAAATTCCGACGTGTTAGGAGTTTCCGATATATCTTCAGGCATTTTAATTATTTCGATAACCTTAGCAACGTTTATTCCGTAAATACCTTCTTTTTTTTCTCCTTCTTCATCTATCCTAAATAATCTAAAATCAACCAGTTCCATCCTGTTTTGCCCGACTTCCAAGATATCGTGTCCCGGGTTCACTTGGTTCTGCATAATCTTCTCCCTTTATCGAAAAATTATAATTTTAGATAAACGCCAATCAAAAAATAGCAGTATACTGATGATATTTTCATTATTTATTGGTCGTCAACCCACGGATTTTCTTCAACCTCTATGATACCGCCCAAGCAGTCTTCTGAAATTATTCTGTTTCTGCCTCTATTTTTAGCCTCATAAAGCAGATCATCCATACGCTTAAATAAATCACGGGGTTTATTTTCAAACTCCTTCCTATAAAATGTAATTCCCATACTAATTGTAATCTTTTTTATATCTTTAATTTTAATTTTTAGAATCATCTGTTTTATTTTTCTGGCAACATCGATGGCATCGGCAATGTGGGTAGACGGTAGGCATAAAATAAATTCTTCCCCTCCGAATCTTACAGCGATATCGGACTTCCTTATGTTATCCTTTAGTACACCTGCAACTTCTTTTAAAACGGCATCTCCTTTTTCGTGTCCGTAAGTATCGTTAATCTTTTTGAAATAATCTATATCACACATTATTAAGGAAAGAGGGATATTGTACCTCGAGCTTTGAGCAAATATATTTTCATAAAAAATGTCAAAATATCTTCTATTATAAAGATCAGTTAGGCTATCCTTTAATGCCATGTTTTCGAGATCACTATTAAATATCTCTTTTCTAAATCTTATAAAAAGTAAAGCTATAAATAGAGTAAAAATAAATATAATTAAATTGTTATAAAAAATAATGCTTGAAGTTAAGTCGAATATATTTATAAAATTAATAAACAAAAAAATAAATTCTATTGAAAGCTGAATAATTATTATTGAAAAAATTATATAGTAATATTTTTTCTTGTTCATAAAATTTAAAAGCACATTTTGACGATTGTTAATGCTATTTTATAACAAATTCTATACTTTTTAAAAATTTATTACAATCCATTTTTTCAATTGATTTCTCAACAAACATTATGAAATTAAATAAAAATTCTGAAACATCATTCGAAAATATTATCGTACTAATCTTTATTTTCGTTCTCTCTGTCATTTTTATACATCGATATTTAACAGTAATAAAATATGCCGAAATGTCAACTTATAAAAAAGATATCAATAAAATAGATATAGCTATAGTTATTTATAAGGTAAAATACGGTAAATTTCCCGACAATCTTTCCGTCTTAGTAAAAAAAAACTTTGTTAAAAATATTAAAGTAAACAAAAAAGGATACCCCGTTACACCTTTCGGTAAAAGATTTGTTTATAAAAGAAAAATCGGCGCGGTAATTTTGAATAGCAACAACCTAACACGCGGGAAATGGTAGATAATATCATCATTACCTGCAATAAATTAAAGAAAACATACAATATTGCACATAACTTCCCCGGCTTCGACATCCTGTAAAAATAAAACTCTTTTAAAGAGAATACCTCTATCTTGAGATATATCATCTCACCAAGAACGCGCCAACTGCTTTCAAAAAAATTCACGAACGGACAGCATATAAAAGTGAAACCAGATTTGCAAATATGTATAAATGGTGGCGGTGCAGGGAATCGAACCCCGGACACTACGGATATGAGCCGTATGCTCTAACCGACTGAGCTACACCGCCGACTATATAATATATAACATATTATTGTAATAGATAAAATTCTAATTTTCAATCTTATAAATTGCTATGTAGCTTTTGGGTTTAGTAAACATAGAGCCAGGGGTTTCGACTATTCCGTCAGATAGATAAAGGCCATTACCTTCCTTAAAAATAGAAAATCCGGCACTGTAACCGGTTACCGGCTTTATCTCCCAACGAGGATAAAACCCCACTTTATTCCAAGTAAGACTAAATATAGAGTTTTTGATATAATAATTAAGGTTATGCAGAGAAGCTGCCTGCTTATAATTCTTTAAAACAATAATTTCTAATTTACCATTATGATATAATCCATCAATTTGCGCAGGAATATTATATATCAACCCATCGGCATATGTCGAACTCAAATCTCCTCCAAAAGACGAGACACTAACCTGCAAGGGAGACCCTCCGTACGTCTTCTGACCGGTATAAATCGTTTTCCCTTTGTTATCTATAATCATTAAGTTTCCTGAATTAGATAATGCCAAAAGATAATTCTTACCGTTTCCTTTAATATTTCCGTAAACCGTTCCGTAGAGCGTTATGTTATTATAAAAAGTAAGCCGTCGTGTTTTTATCAATGTATCCGTACTGTTATTAAACCGATATACATAAGTTTTACCGCCAAATTGACCTATGGGATAACCATTCTGTCCTATAACGTAATCATTGAAATACCTGCCTGACGGACTTACTGAAATGGGGTTTTGGCCTACAATAACATTTCCTAAACCGGGTAAATCCATGACCCTTAAAAATATATTATAGTTTTTAGTTAATTTTACAAGACTATCGTTCTTATAAACCAACATATAAGATATTATCATACCAAGTTTCGCCTTGGTAATGATTAATGCCCGATGATCTTTGGAAATCCTATAAAATCCAACATATATGACATTACTCCTTGGAGATAATTCATGCTGCGCCAATTTGGTCAGTTTTCCGCTAATAGATAAATTATATAAAATAATTCTATGTCTCGTTGCTATAACGGTCTGAATCCCCTTAGATAAAAATTTACCTGTGCTTATAGCTTGTATTATATATTCTTTAACTGCTGTCCTAACGAGTCCATCGTCACCCTTGGCAAACTGCTTTATAAACATACTTCCGCCAACAACCTCAGGCACACTGACTGTCGTCTTATTTTTAAGCAAAAAAATCTTCGGCGGATGCATGGAAACAATTTTCTTTTTTAAAATGTTAGAGAGCCTATTTATATCATTGACGATAAATTTACTTCCAAGTGCTTGAATACTATTTCTATAAATTATTTTATCCCTAACGACACTAAATATGTTAGATTGCAGGATAAAGGTATCCCCTATCTTAATGATCCTTCCAAAAATTAAGTAATTGATTTTAAAATGCTTAGATAATTTTAAAAAATCTTTTGATGAAAAATTTATATTATTGCCCTTGATGTATGAAACGAGATCGGGATATCTCACTATTCGAATATCGTTAGAGGCTAAACTTGAAGACAGAAGCAAAGGAATACTGCGTGCAATATATGAATATTTTTTATTATGCGTAGAAACAATTTTATAAGGCATTATTCCGATATTCACATACGCAAAAGCATTTTTTTTAAATATAAAAATCAAAGATAGAAAGATAAATATAAAGATAAAAAAACTCTTATTTTTTATTATTTTAAACAAATATATTCTCCATATAAAATCATTTAAACTTCTTTCATTTTTAAAAAAAAATCATATTTTTTTTTATTATGTTTATTCTTAACATAATAAAAAAAAATTGTCAAATCAGTATGCCACCTCTAATCACTATATTACTTCAATATCAATATAATTTTATAAAATTAATATAAATTTTTATTAAGGAATGACCGTAAAATATATAATAAACAGCGGCGAGTGAAAGAAAGGGTCCAAACGGTATTTTAAAATCGTAACTCACGGTTTTAGCGTTCGTCAATTTTTGAAATACAAAGAATAACATAAATCCGACTAACGCGAAAATAGAACCGACGAAAATTGTAAATATTGCCCCGATCAGTCCCAAATAAGAGCCTATTCCAGCAATTAGCTTTATATCCCCCCCTCCAAGTCCTTCTTTTTTTTTAATGGTTTCATAAAAAAAAGCTATAAAGTAAAAAAATAATCCAGGTATTATAAACCCATATAAAGAAAACATTATGGGTTTATGCAATAAAAAAATATTTGCGACAAACCCAGAAACTATTAATAAAATATTTAGAATATCCGGAATAATTCTATGGAATAAGTCTATAAAAGCTATGGAAATGATAATTATTATAAAAAAGGCAAAAGTAAAAAAATAATTTAACTGTCCCCATATATAATCCCTAAAATAGCCTATGTTAAATTCATTAATATGTAAAAGAAAATACGAATAATAAAAATATTTCAAAAACAGCAAATATAGCAATACACCAGTTAAAAATTCCACTATAGGGTATAATGGCGAAATTCTACTTCCGCATTCTCTACATTTACCTACTAAAATTACATAACTTAAAATCGGAATATTATCGTAAAATTTAATTCTTGCCCCGCAACTCGGACAAGTTGAAGACGGATATATTATCGAAAGGCTTCTTGGTAATCTATATATAATAACATTTATAAAACTACCTATAGATAATCCAAACAAAAATACAAATACAGAAAAGAAAAGAAAAAAACGATAGGAAAATAGAGTCTGAATTAAAACTATATTTTTATAGTCCATAATGGCTAAATAGATATTAAAAAAATACCCCAAACAACATGTATAACATGTTTGGGGTAAATAAATCCGGTAACGACCTACTCTCTCACGCAGCTACCCGCGCAATACCATCGGCGCAATAGGGCTTAACTTCCGTGTTCGGAATGGGAACGGGTATTTCTCCTATGCTATAGTTACCGAAAACTTGTCTATAAATAATCGAATGCAAACTAAGCAAATTAGTCTAAGTATCAATGGCTTATATGTAATGATTAAGTCTCACGATCTATTAGTATCAGTAAGCTAAACATATTGCTATGCTTACACACCTGACCTATCAACCTCATAGTCTATGAGGGATCTTTAGCTGTGTTACCACAGGGGATATCTTTTCTTAGGGGGGGCTTCCCACTTAGATGCTTTCAGCGGTTATCCCTTCCGAACATAGCTACCCAGCCATTACCACTGGCGTGATAACTGGAACACCAGAGGTTCGTCCATCCCGGTCCTCTCGTACTAGGGACAGCTCCCTTCAAATATCCTACGCCCACAACAGATAGGGACCGAACTGTCTCACGACGTTCTAAA
>VAOX01030339.1_pt1 | contig 39592 bp, 33 predicted proteins | sample 3393891 | NCBI WGS metagenome assembly VAOX01 (sample SAMN08290429, study PRJNA428436) | hydrothermal vent metagenome | isolation source: Deep-sea hydrothermal vent chimney | place: Indian Ocean: Southwest Indian Ridge | depth 2822 m m
CCCGTCAAACCAGGAAAACGAATCCAATGCCTGAGTTACGTAATCTCACACTAAACTTTGGCCCACAACATCCAGCAGCGCATGGCGTGTTACGTCTGGTGTTGGAAATGGAAGGCGAAGTAATATTACGCGCCGATCCCCATATCGGCTTACTGCATCGCGGCACTGAAAAATTAGCTGAAAGCAAACCCTATAATCAAAGTATTGGTTATATGGATCGTCTGGATTATGTTTCCATGATGTGTAACGAGCATGGCTATGTGCTTGCGATGGAAAAGTTGCTCGGTGTAGAGGTTCCTATTCGCGCCCAATATATTCGGGTGATGTTTGATGAAGTTACCCGTATTTTGAATCATTTGTTATGGATTGGCGCACATGGCCTTGATGTGGGCGCTATGACAATGTTTCTCTACGCTTTTCGTGAGCGCGAAGATTTAATGGATGCTTACGAGGCAGTATCGGGTGCGCGTTTGCACGCTACTTATTACCGCCCCGGGGGGGTTGCACGTGATCTACCCAATACGATGCCGCAATACGTGGAGACAAAATGGAAAAAAGAAAAAGACGTTAAAAGACTTAATGAAAATCGGCAGGGAAGTTTGCTTGATTTTCTCGAAGATTTTACCAAACGATTTCCGACTTACGTAGATGAATATGAGACATTGCTCACCGATAATCGAATATGGAAGCAACGGTTGGTGGGTATCGGTGTGGTGACCCCGGAACGTGCCATGCAATTGGGTTTTACTGGTCCAATGTTGCGTGGCTCAGGCGTCGAATGGGATATCCGTAAAAAAGAACCTTATGAAGTGTATAACGAAGTAAAGTTTGATATTCCGTTAGGCACAGAAGGTGATAGTTATGATCGTTATTTAATTCGCATGGAAGAAATGCGTCAATCGAATTCTATAATAAAGCAATGTATCGATTGGCTGCGGGTTAATCCTGGCCCGGTGATGACTCAAGACCACAAATTTGCTCCACCGAGCAGAGTGGAAATGAAAGAGGGCATGGAAAGTTTAATTCATCATTTCAAATTATTTACTGAAGGTTTTTGTTTGCCTGAAGGTGAAGCCTATGCAGCGATTGAACACCCTAAAGGAGAGTTCGGTTGTTACATTATTTCAGACGGGGCGAACAAACCTTATCGATTAAAAATCCGAGCGCCGGGTTTTGCCCACTTATCGGCAATGGATGAGATGGTCAGAGGCCATATGTTATCAGATGTAGTGACTGTGATTGGTACGCAGGATATTGTGTTTGGGGAGATTGATAGATAATGAATCGTCAAAATATACAAACACTTTCATCGGTTCTTTCCGCCCAAGGGCTAAAAGAAGTGGATCACTGGATTGCCAAATATCCACAAGAGCAGCGCCAGTCTGCAGTAATGTCAGCATTGAGAATTGCACAAGATGAAAATCGTGGGCACTTAACACTGGAAATTATGGATGCCGTTGCAGACTATCTTGAGATGCCTTTAATTGCCGTGCAGGAAGTCGCCAGTTTTTACTTTATGTATGAACATCAGCCTGTTGGTAAATTTAAGGTTTGTGTTTGTAACAGTGTGTCCTGTTTATTAAACGGGTCAGAAAAAATTATTGAGTATCTCGAAAACAAGCTGGGTGTCAAAGTAGGTGAAGTGACTAAGGACGGACGTTTCTCAATCAAGGAAGTGGAATGTCTTGGAGCTTGTACCGGTGCACCAATGTTTATGATTGGTACAAAATATTACGAAAATCTAACGCCAGAAAAAATCGATCAAATTTTGGCAAACCTGAGATAATACGAGTCAAGACCAATGGCAAATGAAGTTTGTTTTAAAAATCTGCATATGGACCAACCGTGGAAACTCGCGACATACGAGAGCACGGGTGGTTACAGTGTGCTTAAAAAGATTCTTGCAGAAAAAACGCCTGCGTCAGAAATTATCGATGAGCTTAAACTGTCAGTATTACGGGGTCGAGGCGGAGCAGGGTTCCCGACTGGGCTTAAGTGGAGTTTTATGCGGCGTGATGATCCTGGTCAGAAATATATCGTTTGTAACTCAGACGAAGGCGAACCAGGGACTTGTAAAGATCGCGATATATTGAGATTTAATCCACATGCCTTAATTGAAGGGATGATAATTGCTGGTTATGCTATCGGCGCCAGTATCGGTTATAACTACATTCGCGGTGAATTCTGGGAACCTTACGAAAGAATGGAAGCAGCCATTGCAGAGGCAAGGGCCGCAGGACTACTAGGCACTAATATTGAAGGCACCGGTTTTGATTTTGAGTTACATAATCACCTCGGCGCAGGCGCTTACATTTGTGGTGAAGAAACTGCTTTGCTCGAATCAATTGAAGGTAAAAAAGGACAGCCAAGATTTAAACCTCCTTTTCCTGCCAATTACGGTTTGTACGGCAAACCCACTACTATCAATAATACTGAAACATTAGCATCAGTACCTGAAATCCTCGCTAAGGGTGGGCAATGGTTTTTAGATCTGGGCATTCCAAACAATGGTGGATCAAAATTATTTAGTGTGTCTGGTCATGTGAATAAACCCGGTAACTTTGAAGTGCCGATGGGCACTCCCTTTGCGGAATTACTGGAAATGGCTGGTGGCGTTCGTAACGGGCGTAAGTTAAAAGCGGTTATTCCTGGAGGATCATCAGTCCCTATATTGCCCGGTGATGTCATGATGGACACTAATATGGATTATGATTCGATTACGGCCGCAGGCTCTATGTTGGGTTCCGGGGCGGTGATTATTATGGACGATTCTACTTGTATGGTTAAAGTGCTTGCTAACTTGTCTCATTTCTATATGAATGAATCTTGTGGGCAATGTACTCCATGTCGTGAAGGTACCGGCTGGTTATCGCGTATTGTGCATAGAATTGAGCATGGGCAGGGAACAGCGGAAGACCTTTCTCGTTTAACAGATGTTGCAATAAAGCTCGGCGGCAATATTTACGAACGTGAAGGTGGGCGCACAATTTGTGCATTGGGTGATGCAGCATCAATGCCCGTGTTAAGTTTTGTGAAGCATTTTAGAGAAGAATTTGAATATCATATTGAACATAAAAAATGCATGGTCGGAGCTTATTCGTAAAACCCACGCTTTTATGCAGGACTAAAGAGAAAATTTATGTCGGACAGTTCAACAATTACAATTGAGATTAACGGCGAGAAGCTTCAGGTAGCTCCTGGTGGGATGCTGATCGACGTGGCTGATCAGAATGGCATTGTCATCCCGCGTTTTTGTTATCATAAAAAACTCTCGGTCGCGGCGAACTGTCGTATGTGCCTGGTCGATGTTGAAAAAGCCCCGAAGCCTTTGCCGGCGTGTGCTACTCCTGTTATGGATGGGATGGTCGTGCACACTCATTCTCCTCGTGCTATTGCTGCGCAAAAAGCGACGATGGAATTTTTACTTATTAATCATCCTCTCGATTGTCCTATTTGCGATCAAGGCGGTGAATGTGAGTTACAAGATGTTGCCATGGGTTATGGTGGCGATACTTCTTATTACACAGAAGGCAAGCGAGTGATTAGCGATAAGGATATCGGGCCGTTAATTGCGACCGAAATGACTCGTTGTATTCACTGTACTCGATGTGTTCGATTTGGTACCGAAATAGCGGGTATGCGAGAGCTCGGTGCCACTGGCCGAGGCGAGAACATGCGTATCGGGACTTATATTGAAAAAGCAGTGTCATCAGAGCTGTCTGGTAATGTTATTGACCTTTGTCCAGTAGGCGCTTTAACTGCCAAGCCTTCACGTTACGCCGCACGTGCCTGGGAGTTGAGGCAATCTCTTTCTATTTCGCCACATGATTGTGTGGGAAGTAATTTACTGGTGCATACTTTTCGAGGTAAACCAGTGCGTGTTGTACCACAAGATAACGAAGCGATTAATGAGTGTTGGATATCAGATCGAGACCGTTTTTCTTACAAAGGTTTGGAGAGCAAAGAGCGCTTACAGTCCCCGATGATTAAAGTGGATGGACAGTGGCGTGAAACTGATTGGCAGACGGCACTTGAAAAAACCTTTGCGGCTTTACAGGATACCGTACGTAATTACGGTACCGACCAAATTGGGATGTTAATTTCACCCAACAGCACACTTGAAGAAATGTACTTATTCAAGAAATTGGCTAATGAATTGAAGTGCCGTAATATAGATCATCGCCTGCGACAGACAGATTTCTCCCATCAAGAACAAGCTCCTTTGTATCCTTCTTTAGGGATGAGTATCGAAGACATCGATAAGAGTGATAGCCTTTTACTTATCGGTTCTGATGTACGACGTGAACAGCCTATGATTGCTCATCGTATTCGGCAGGCGGTTCGTGATGGGTCATTAGCGTTCTGTACAGTGAACTGTCGAGAGTATGATTTAAATATTCCAGTCACTGCCAGTGTATCGGTGAATTACCGCGATATGGTCATTTGTCTGGCAGGTATTGCCAAGGGCTTGCCTGGGCTTGATCAGTCAGAATTACCACACGCAGCTCGTGCGGTAATGGGGGAGTCTGTACCAACCTCTACTCAAAAAGTGATTGCAGAGCAAATTCAAGAAGGAAAAACGACACGCATTATTATTGGTAACCAGGCAATTAACAGCCCTTATTATTCACTCATCGAAATATTTGCGCGTGAAATTGCAAACGCAAGTAATAGCCAGTTCGGCTATTTAACGGAAGGGGCGAATGCCAGTGGCGCATGGATTACGGGTGTCGTACCGCATCGCGATATCGCTGGCGAGACAGATTTAGAAACAGGTCTCAACGCATCTTCCATGCTAGAACAGTCCCGCAATTTGTATGTGTTACATAATATTGAACCTGAATTAGATTGTGCTGATCCGCAATTGGCTTTAGGTGCTATGAATAATGCTGACTTTGTGGTGGTCATGACACCATTCGTCACCACTACTATGCAAAGTTATGCTGATGTCTTATTACCCGTAGCGCCTTTTAGTGAAACATCCGGTTCTTATATTAATATTGAAGGGAAAATTCAAAGTTTTGGTGGTGTTGGTACTGAACATGAAGCTCGACCTGCGTGGAAAGTGTTGAGGGTACTTGGAAACTATTTTGATATTGAGGGTTTCGACTATAATTCTTCAACTGAAGTTTTGGGTGAAGTACGAGAGATTATTGGTAATTTTGAGTGTGATAACAAAGCCAAAATTACTGACGCGATAACGCTTGCTGATCGTGAGAATGTTATCTACCGGTGCTCGGAAGTTAATATGTATCGTAGTGATAATTTAGTAAGACGTTCCGAACCATTACAAGATACTCAGGATGCTAAAGATGATGCTATTCGCATTAATAGCCAGCTAGCAGAAAAACTTGGTTTGAAAAAAGCGAATAGGGTACTAGTGACCCAAAATGGTAATACCGCCAGCATGGCTCTGGCGATTGATGATTCAGTCAGTGATGATACTGCCTGGATGTCGACAGCCACTAAATTATCGACAAAACTTGGGCCGATGTTTGGCGTAATTCAACTGGAAGCAGATTAGATTAAGTAACCATGATTGAACTATTAATAATACTTGGAAAAATAGTAATTGTACTGGTACCGTTAATTTTAGCGGTGGCTTATCTTACATTGGCCGAACGTAAAGTGATTGGTTATATGCAGGTGCGTATTGGGCCCAATCGAGTGGGGCCGCGTGGATTGTTTCAACCCTTTGCGGATACGTTTAAGTTATTGTTCAAAGAAATTATTATCCCCACTAATGCGAATCGCTATTTATTTTTAATAGCTCCTGTTATTTCTATCGCACCTGCGCTTGCTGCCTGGGCCGTAGTTCCTTTTGATAGTGACAAGCCTGGAGAGTTTCTAGGCATTACTACGATTGACGCCAGTCTGCTTTATATTCTTGCACTGACTTCAGTAGGTGTCTACGGGGTATTGATAGCAGGTTGGGCCTCGAATTCAAAATATGCCTTTTTAGGCGCAATGCGATCAGCGGCACAAATAGTTTCATATGAAATTGCTATGGGTTTTGCGCTTGTCGGGGTATTGATGATCGGGCAAAGTCCAAATTTAGGAATTATCGTCCAAAACCAGGCAGGGGGATTCTGGCATTGGTACTGGTTACCGCTGTTTCCTCTATTCATAATCTATTTTATATCGGGTGTCGCTGAAACCAATAGAGCCCCGTTTGATGTTGCGGAAGGTGAATCTGAAATTGTGGCCGGATTTCATGTCGAGTATTCAGGAATCACTTTCGCGGTATTTTTTCTAGCCGAATATGCCAACATAATATTAATCTCTGTACTCGCAGCGTTATTATTTATGGGTGGGTGGTTATCACCGTTTCAAGGAATCTCGGTATTGGAATCCTGGTTTGCCTGGGTTCCAGGAATATTCTGGTTACTCAGTAAGACCTGCTTCTTTATGTTGATGTTTTTATGGTTTCGCGCCACTTTTCCACGCTATCGCTACGATCAGATCATGCGCTTAGGTTGGAAAGTTTTTATTCCTATTACCATAATCTGGATATTAGTAGCCGGGACTGCAATCGTAATGAAGGTTCCATTATTTGTACCTGTGGCAGGTTAATTTTAGAATACAGGATTAAGACAGGTTAAATTATGAATGCTATAAAGCATATTTTAAAAAGTTTATTTCTGGTTGAATTGTTGCGTGGCATGCGTTTAACGGGCAGGTATTTTTTTGCACGCAAAATCACAATACAGTATCCCGAAGAAAAAACGCCTATGTCACCACGTTTTAGGGGGCTGCACGCCTTACGTCGGTATAAAAACGGTGAAGAGCGTTGTATTGCTTGTAAGTTATGTGAAGCGGTTTGTCCGGCATTAGCAATCACTATAGATTCTGAGCAGCGCAGTGATGGGACCCGTCGTACGACCCGTTACGATATTGATTTATTTAAGTGTATCTTTTGTGGGTTCTGCGAAGAAGCATGCCCCGTTGATTCAATAGTGGAAACGCGTCATTTTGAATACCATTTCGAAAACCGAGGCGACCAAATAATGACAAAAACAGCATTGTTAAAAATTGGTGATCAATTTGAAAAACAAATTGCAGAAGATCGTGAAGCTGATGCGCCTTACCGATAAACTAAATAATAATGCACACGTAATAACAGGGTCAGACTAAAACTATGTTGATTCAAGTAATCTTTTATATGCTGGCGAGTACTTTACTGGTCTCTGCACTCTTGGTAGTGACTGCTCGTAATACGGTGCATGCTGCTATGTTTCTAATATTGACGTTTTTCACCACAGCAGCATTGTGGATAACACTACACGCTGAGTTTTTAGCGCTAGTGCTGGTGTTGGTTTATGTCGGAGCAGTAATGGTATTGTTTTTGTTTGTATTGATGATGCTTAATCTGAATAAACAAAAAATTAGTGAAGGTTTTATTAAATATCTTCCGCTTGGAATTATTATTGGTGTCTTGGTTGCCGTAGAAATGGTGATTATTATTACTCGCGGTTTTGGAAATATTACTGTCAGTGCTGAGCTGATGGCTAATCTCCCTGCGAGTAATACAGCCGCACTAGGGAGTGTTTTATACACTAAATATTTATTTGCTTTTGAAGCGGCTGCAGTCTTGTTATTAATTGCAATGGTTTCGGCAATAATACTGACCTTGCATCATAGTAAGGTCGCGAAAAAACAAAATCCTGCCGAACAGGTTAGAGTGAGAAAAGAAGACAGATTAAGAATAGTGAATATGGCATCTGAAAAGAAACAGTCTCCGACCAGAGGGAGTTCATAATGATTGAAATAGGTTTAGTACACTATTTGGTATTAGCGGCCATTTTATTCTGCATCGCTATTGCAGGAATATTTATCAATCGTAAGAATTTGATCGTATTATTGATGTCGATAGAGCTAATGCTATTGGCAGTGAATATAAATTTTGTCGCCATTTCTTTTTATACAGGATCTATTGAAGGCCAGGTTTTTGTATTTTTTATATTGACCGTAGCGGCCGCAGAAGCTGCGATTGGTTTGGCAATTCTTGTTACATTATTTAGAAACAGACACACCATTAACGTATCTGATCTTGATGCATTAAAAGGTTAATCAGGGGACTTACTCGATGTCGATGAAAGCACTTTATTTGACAATCCCGCTTGCGCCATTGTTTGGTGCCATTATGGCGGGTTTGTTTGGTAAATATATTAAACGCGCCGGTGCTCACTGGGTGACGATATTAGGTGTTGCCGTATCTTTTGTTGGTTCCGTTTATGCGTTTTACCATGTAGTAATCGTTGGCGGGGCGGATTCTACTTTTAATGAAACTATCTATCAGTGGATGGTCAGCGACGGTATAAAATTTCAGGTCGGATTTCTAGTCGACAAACTTACCGCAGTGATGTTGATCGTGGTGACTTTCGTCTCATTAATGGTTCATATCTATACCATCGGGTACATGAAGGACGACCCTGGTTATCAACGATTCTTTAGTTATATCGCGCTTTTTACTTTCTCGATGCTAATGTTGGTAATGGCTAATAATTTTATGCAGCTCTTCTTTGGTTGGGAAGCAGTAGGGTTGGTTTCTTATTTATTGATCGGGTTTTGGTATAAAAAACCCACCGCAATTTTCGCTAACCTAAAAGCTTTTCTGGTGAACCGAGTCGGTGACTTCGGGTTTATATTAGGGATTGCAGCGATATTGCTATACGTGAATCCAGCGTCATTGGATTATGCAGATGTTTTTAAATTTGCACAGCCAGGACTCGATGCCAATGGGATAGCCATTCCAAGTGGCTTTCAGGATTTAACCATCTCAATCTTTCCAGGTGTAGAGTGGTCTGCAATTACCGTTATTACTATTTTGTTGTTTATCGGCGCAATGGGTAAATCAGCACAAGTGCCATTGCATGTTTGGTTGCCTGATTCAATGGAAGGCCCAACGCCTATTTCTGCTTTGATTCATGCTGCCACTATGGTGACCGCAGGGATCTTTATGGTGGCGCGTATGTCGCCATTATTTGAGTTGTCTGACGTCGCCCTAAATTTCGTGATGACCATTGGTGCTATTACTGCATTGTTTATGGGATTTTTAGGTCTTATCCAGACAGATATTAAAAAGGTCGTGGCCTATTCAACGTTGTCACAACTTGGTTATATGACAGTCGCACTAGGTGTTTCTGCTTATTCTGCTGCAATATTCCATCTTATGACTCATGCATTCTTTAAGGCCTTATTGTTTCTCGGTGCAGGGTCAGTCATTATTGCGATGCATCATGAACAGGATATGCGCAAGATGGGCGGCTTACGGAAATATCTACCGATTACTTATATCACTGCGCTCATTGGTTCTTTGGCTCTAATAGGTTTTCCTGGTTTCGCCGGTTTTTATTCTAAAGACGCCATCATCGAAGCGACTAAGCATTCTCAACTTGCCGCGTCAGGTTTTGCTTACTTTGCGGTAGTGGTTGGAGTCTTTTTTACTGCAATTTACTCTTTCAGAATGTTCTTTATGGTCTTTCACGGTAAAGAACGAATGGATGAGCATACGCGGTCTCATTTACACGAAACTCCAGCAGTAGTGACAGGCCCATTAATTCTACTGGCAATCCCTTCCGTGATTATCGGTATCGTTGCCATTAATGCCATGCTTTTTGGTAGTTTTGACGGGGCAATATATGTTGATCCGAAACATATACATGGGCACGGCTTGTATGGTGAATGGCAAGGGGTTTTTAGTTTTACTCTGCATGGCATGATGCAGTTGCCTTTCTTGTTGGCGTTAGCTGGAGTTGGGACAGCTTATTATTTCACATTGTATCGGCCTGATATGGGTGATTTGCTTAAGCAGAAGCTCAAATTCGTGGTCACGGTGTTGGAAAATAATTATTATTTCGACAAGTTTAATCAGTTCTTTTTTGCTGGGGGTTGTCGAAAAATAGGTCGTTTATTCTGGCGAGTAGGTGACGCACGTATTATTGATGGTCTGGTCATTAATGGCTCGGCTAAAACAGTAGGCTGGTTCTCAGGTGTTATCCGTCACCTGCAAACGGGTTATCTTTATCATTATGCCATTGCAATTATTCTAGGATTGTTAGGCATGCTGACATGGTTAGTGACAAGGTAAAAGGGTAGTTTCAATGGTGTCTAAAGAAATTCTGCTAACTTTATTGATAGTGGTCCCAATAATTGGAGGCATATGTGCCTTGTTGGTCAACGATAAGTTGGCTAAGACCGTAGCGCTGTTATTTTCTCTGGTAACTTTTGCCATGAGTATTCAGTTGTATACTGACTTTAATAATGAGCATACAGGTATGTACGCTGTTGAAAAGGCGCAACGAAGTACTCAGTTTGAGTTTAAAACACCCTGGATAGAAGCTTATAAAATTAATTATCATGTGGGTGTTGATGGTCTATCAATGCCACTTATTATTCTCACTGCGTTTATTACTATTTTAGTCATTTTGTCAGCTTGGCAAGTAATCAAGTTTAGGGCGAAACAGTATTTTGCTGCTTTTCTGATAATGAATGGCGTCATGATCGGCGTCTTTAGTTCACTCGATGCGATTTTGTTTTACCTTTTTTGGGAAGCGATGCTCATCCCGATGTTTTTAATTATAGGGGTATGGGGCGGCCCTAACCGGGTATACGCGACGATTAAGTTTTTTCTTTATACATTCTTCGGTTCTGTTTTTATGCTGGTAGCACTTATTTATATGGCGAACCAGGTTCCGGGAGGAGTGAGTTTTGCGATACAGGACTTTTTCCAGCTTAGTTTATCCAAGACAGAACAGATCTATATTTTTATCGCTTTCTTAATGGCGTTTGCAGTCAAAGTACCCATGTGGCCAGTCCATACATGGTTGCCCGACGCCCATGTCGAGGCCCCAACAGGGGGGTCTGTAATATTGGCAGCCATTATGTTGAAAATCGGTGGTTACGGTTTTTTACGTTTTAGTTTACCGATGACACCTATTGCCAGTATGGAATTGTCCTGGCTCATTATATTGATGTCATTAGTGGCAGTGGTTTATATCGGTTTAGTCGCACTTGCACAAACTGATATGAAAAAGCTGATTGCCTACTCTTCCATTGCGCACATGGGTTTTGTGACTTTAGGTTTCTTTATAATTTTCGCGATCATGGCATACAATATTGTGAATCCAGTTGCCGGCGTAACCTTGCCGATTAGTGGAGCAGGGCTGGCCATTGAAGGCGGCATGGTGCAAATGATATCCCATGGTTTTATATCCGCGGCGATGTTTTTATGTGTAGGCGTATTATATGATCGTATGCACAGTCGCGATATCTCGGCCTATGGCGGGGTTGTGAATAAAATGCCTGTATTTGCTGCCTTTTCTGTTTTATTTGCGATGGCGAATGCCGGGCTGCCTGGTACCTCAGGGTTTGTCGGTGAGTTCATGGTTATTTTGGCAGCGTTTAAGGCGAATTTCTGGTATGCCTTCCTTGCAGCAACGACCTTGATATTAGGGGCTGCCTATACGCTGTGGATGGTCAAGCGCGTTATTTTTGGTGATGTCGCTAATGAAAATGTCGAAAAATTGGAAGACGTGAATAAGCGTGAATTTTTTATTCTTGGAATTCTCGCGTTTACCGTATTGTTCTTTGGCTTGTGGCCAGATACGATCACTTCCGTATTACACCAATCTGTAACAGATCTACTAACGCATATACACGATAAAGTGGCACCGCATATATCTGCATGGGCGGGAATCGGGGAAATTAAATGAGTTTTCTAATAAGTGCTACAGCGGCAATAAAAATCCCTACGATGGAAAGTTATAACTATATGGCTGCCTTGCCTGAGATCATTTTATTAGGGGCTGCCTGTTTTATATTAATTTTAGATTTATTTGTTCCTCAAAAGAATCGTATCATTACCTATTTGTTGGCGCAAGCGACTTTAGCAGGTCTGGCTGTTTATACTCTGATGAATCTTACCCCGGTATCAGCGCCTATTAAGGATGCTTTTGGTGGAGCCTTCGTGCGTGACAATATGGGGGACATTTTAAAGATATTTATTTATGTCACTTGCTTCCTGGTGTTCGTTTATTCACGTGATTATTTGAAAGATCGAAAGTTATTTAAGGGTGAATATTTCGTATTAGGCTTGTTCGGTGTGTTAGGCATGATGGTCATGATTTCGTCTGCCAGCCTATTGACCTTGTATATCGGCCTTGAAATTATGTCTTTGACTTTATATGCGATGGTGGCCTTTAACAGGGATTCTGGCACTTCTTCAGAAGCGGCAATGAAATACTTTGTTTTAGGGGCGATTGCTTCCGGTATGCTGTTATACGGCATTTCTATGTTGTATGGAGTTACAGGACATATTGGGTTTGCTGAGATTAGCCAATACATCAGCATGCATAAGGGAGTGGATATCACTCTTGTATTTGCTTTAGTCTTTATCATTATTGGGCTTGCTTTTAAGTTGGGTGCAGTTCCTTTTCATATGTGGATGCCAGATGTGTATGAAGGTGCCCCTACCTGCGTGACTTTGTATATCGGGTCAATTACTAAAATCGCGGCGTTTGCGATGGTGATACGCGTGCTTGTAGATGGTTTGTCCGGTTTGATGCTTGAGTGGCAGCAGATATTAATTGTATTGGCTGTATTATCTTTAGCCGTGGGTAATATATTTGCTATTGCACAAACCAATATCAAACGTATGCTCGCTTACTCTACTATTTCTCATGTAGGATTTTTGTTACTGGGTATTCTGGCAGGAAGTAATTCAGGATATGCAGCGTCTATGTTTTATATACTGACCTACGCTTTAATGTCCGCAGCAGTTTTTGGCTTGATTATCGTCATGACACGTGTAGGTCATGAGTGCGATAAAATTAGTGATTTAAAAGGCTTAAACGAGCGTAGCCCCTGGTTTGCTTTTATGATTTTAATTGTCATGTTTTCGTTGGCGGGGGTCCCGCCTACCGTTGGTTTTTTCGCAAAACTGCAAGTATTGAATAGTGTCATTGCTGTTAACCTAACCTGGCTAGCATTAGTGGCGGTTTTCTTTTCGATTATTGGGGCTTATTATTATATTCGAATTGTGAAACTCATGTATTTTGATAAACCCGAAGCTGACGTGCCTGCAATGACTGCATCATTTGATACTAAAGTGATTGTGAGTGCTAATAGTTTGTTGGTACTTGGTTTGGGTCTGTTTCCAGGCGCTTTAATTGCGTTATGTAATTCAGCATTTAAAGTAGTGACGGGTTAATGGATTCTGGAAACTATGTTGTACTCTTGATTCTGGTGGCGCTACTGTGTGCAAATTTGCCTTGGTTTAGTAGTCAATACTTCTTTTTTATAACGCCCAAATCAGGAAAGAAATCAACTTTCCCCTTTGTGGTCGAGTGGTTTTTGATGTATGTGTTGGTGGCAATAATTGCTGCCCTTATTGAAATTAAGGTGCAAGGGTTTATTCAAGCTAAATCTCCGGAATTTTACGTTATCACTCTTTGTTTATTTGCTGTTTTTGCCTTTCCTGGTCTAATTTATAAATTCGAAATTAATCGCCGTAAAAAATCGGGTAAAATTTTGATATGAAGCCAGTTTAATTTAGCAAGGTTACTGAACGGGTCAGTCTCGATTGCTTCCAGCAACTGAATCTGACCCCTATAGGGGTCAGGTCTCATCGCATTTCAGGTTATGTCACTTTAACGGGTCAGTCTCGATTGCTTCCAGCAAATGAATCTGACTCTATCGTATTATTAGGCCATATCGTATTATCAGAGGGCATCGCGTTAACGGGATCGGATTCGATTGTTCTTTAGAGTAATCGAGCCTGACCCCAAGCCAAACCAAACCGAACCAATAAAATTAGAAATTAGAGAGCAAAGAGTAGGAAGTAGCGGAGTCAGTCAAGGGCTTCGTAAATCCATACCTGTTTAATTATGTTACACTAATAGCTGTAATGTAGTGATAAATCTTCCGTAATTACATTAGGCTTAATGCTTGTATACCACAAGAAGTAGAGCATATTATGCAATTAAAACAACGCTTGGCATTAGTATTGACTTTAATGGCAATGTTTCCGTTGTTGATTTTACTGTTGCAAGTAGTGGTGCGCGTTGAAGGGGATGTTGAGCAACGTATCTCTTCCGAAATCCAGCAATCCCTGACTAAACTTTCACAAGAAATTAAAACAGAGCTTGATAATCAAAAGTCGATTGCCTTCGGTTTGGCCAAGGTTCCTATTGTTAGAGAGTTTGCGCTGTTGGGGAATAATGAAAGAGCAGGTATCTACGATCAGAAAGCGACTCAACTGGCAGCATTCTTTTTAAACTACCAGTCTACCGTACCCAGTATTCAGGCGTTACGTTTTACTGACTTGAAGGGGCGAACCTTGGTGAAGGTTAAAGAAGGCCGCTTGATTCCCGTACTGAAGAGGCGTTCCCGCGGACGCTCAATCGTTGAGACTATTATCACCAAGCCTTTTTTCAAGTGGGCTCTTAAGTCAAAGAACAAAATAACAATCTCAAATTTTGAACGAGGAAAAGTTTTAGGTGAAGTTGATTTTTGCCCTGCGATGGTACGTTATACCGTACCGTTGTTTGATGATCTCGATGTGAAGTTGGGAATGTTAATCATTAATATGTGGGGGCGTCGGGTTGATGATGCGGTAGAGGCCGCCTTGGGCGGCACTCCTGGCAATGCCTACATTGTCGAGATGAATACATTAAATAAAGCTCGGGATGGCATTTATCTATATCATAAGCAAGCAGATAAACGGTTCGCCAATCAACAAGGTACTGATTTTAGATTTTCAAGTGATATCGGCCTTGAGCACTGGCAAACTATTCAGCAAACAAAGAAATTCGGAATGATTGCCAAACAAGGGCGTATGTATTTTTATAGAATCTACTCGCCTTATGAAGATCGAAATACCAAATGGTTGCTAGTGATCGATATTCCTCGAGACAAGGTATTTGCGCCTATTATCAAAATACGCAGTTCGATTAATTTTCTTATTCTAACAGTATTGATTGTGAGTTTGTTTCTAGCGCGTTGGATCGCCTCCAGGCTGGCGCGTCCCATTCAACAGATGTCTCAGCTCATGACGCGCTATGCCGATGGTGAGAGACAGCTTAGGTATGAGGGTAAACGCTCGGATGAAATTGAAAGTGTCGGACAGGCATTTAATTATTTGTCTAATAAATTGGAGCTGGCGGAACTAGAGCGCGAACAGGCGGAGGTGGCGGTTAGGCAGTCAGAACGCCTGGCGGCAATTGGCCAAATGGCTGCAGGCATTGGGCATGAAATCAACAACCCTTTAATGAATATTAATTCGCTAGCCAAGCTTATTGAGCAGTACAGTGTCGATGGCGATGAACAGCTCTCGAAAGATTTGAAAACTATGCGTTCCGAAGTAAAACGTTGTGCTCGCATTGTGCAAGGGATTTTGAATTTTGCTAAAGAAACGGATACTGACTACGATACGTTTGATTTGATTGAGCTGTTGTCCGAGACTGTGAGCTTGTATGCGCATCAGGCACGCGATAAAAATATTGAGTTAACACAAACAAGTGCCGCAAATTTTCTTATTTACGGTGACAGAGGACAGTTACAACAAGTGTTTGTCAATATTATCAGTAATGCTTTACATGCTTCTGATCCTGGCTCAAAAATTGAAGTTATCGTTCACGATGAACATAAAAAATGGGTGATTATTGAAATTCAAGATGAAGGGGCTGGCGTACTCCCAGAGCATTTGTCACAATTATTTAACCCATTTTTTTCAACCAAGACAGAAGGTGAGGGGACAGGTTTAGGTTTATCTGTGAGCTATGGGATCGTTCAGAAACATCATGGTGAAGTCATCGTTCGAAATCGTGAGCCAAAGGGAGTACGTGTAATCGTTCGTCTACCGGTCGATCATCGAAACCTTTCAAAAAATAGTAAATCAGATTTCACGGATCTCAATAGAATATGAAAGTTAAGCCAGTAAAAATAAAAATATTGTTCGTTGATGATGATCCTGTGACTGGCTCGATATTGCAACGGAGTGGAGAGGGAAAAGGTTATGAGTGTCATGTCTTTCAATCTCCACTAAAGTCTCTGGACTATATTGCTCAACACGGTGCTGGCATGGTCGTGACAGATCTCCGCATGCCTGACATGAATGGATTTGAGCTTTTAGAGAGGATACGGAACCAGTGGCCTGACATTCCTGTAGTGGTTATGACGGGTTACTCTTCGGTAGAAAATGCGGTTAAGGCAATGAAGTTAGGCGCAGCAGATTTTATAAAAAAGCCATTTGATTTTGATGAACTTGAGTTAATTATTCAGCGGAATATAGAATCGATACGATTAAGAGATGAAAATCGACAACTCAAGAAGCAAATTAAAAATACTAAAAGCCGGTTCGGTATTGTTGGAAATAGCAAGCTCGTGCGGCAAATGTTCATGCAAATTGAAAAAGTGGCTGATGCAAGTTGTAATGTTATTATTAATGGCGAGTCCGGAACAGGTAAAGAGTTAGTAGCAAAGGCATTACACGAGTACAGTCCGCGTGCAGAGTATCCATTAGTAGTGGTTGATTGCGGTGCTCTAACCGACTCTCTACTTGAGACAGAATTGTTTGGCCATGAAAAAGGTGCTTTTACAGGAGCGGTACAACAAAAAATGGGATTAATGGAGCAGTCGAGCGGCGGTACTTTATTTCTGGACGAAATTAGTAATATTTCAGATGTAATGCAAACCAAGCTAATGCGAGCAGTCGACAGTCAGTCGATTACTCGTGTAGGCAGTACCCAGTCTATTTCTATCGACCTGCGTATAATTGCTGCTAGTAATAGAGATTTACAAGCGATGGTTGAGCAGGATAAATTCAGGCATGATTTTTATCATCGGTTGAATGTGGTTAATATTAACGTGCCTTCCCTGGCGCAACGTCGCGAAGATATTCCACTATTGGTAGCGTGTTTTTTAGAGGAGTTTTCGATTCAGTACAAAAAATACTATACGGGCTTTGATTCAGAGTCTATGAATCGATTAGTTAATGCTGATTGGCCTGGAAATATTCGCCAGTTACGCAATCAAATAGAGCGAAGCGCAATTTTAAGTGATGATAACGAGTTGCATTGGGGTGGGCATGATGTCGCTAATAGTAGTGGTAGTGATGAGCTGGTAAGTTTTGCATTCGAAGGTAATCAGCTGATGACACTGGAAGAATTGGAATATCATTATATTGGCCATGTCCTCAAAAAGACTGATGGGGCTAAGAGCCGGGCAGCAAAATTATTGGGAATAGACAAGACCACGCTGTGGCGAAAGTTACGTCGTTATGACAAAAATAGTGAGAATTAGCATTAAAGTTAGGAGAATTGTTGGCCGCTATAACAGTATAGGAATAATAGCTTTGGCTTATACATAAAAGCACGTATCATATTTTTTGTTTACCCACGTACACATATTTTGCAGCAATACTCTATTGTTAAGGTTAAGTTCTTGATCAGGAAGTCTTAAATTCGATGGGTGTAGTGTGCGTTCGGAAATAATGATTATGTCTTGCGACTCAAAAAACTGTGTTAATCTGGATTTCAGTATTAGAGTATCAAGGTATTGGAATATGCTTTAAGTTGTTGAAAAAATGGATGTTATACCGTAGTCTATAACCCAAGGTAGACAGTGATTTTTGATCCTGAAAGTTACTAAATATTGGGTTCTGCCCATATCAGTTCAGTTGGAGGAAGTTATGAAGTTGAATAAATTTACCGTTATGTTTGTAGCACTATTCGCAGCCGCCGTTTTATTAACGGGTTGTGGTGGTGGATCTTCGAAGACCGCGAAAAATGGTTTTAAAGCCCAGAAAGTAGTTTATCACGTGAATGATATTAATAAGGCGTATGGAGCATTACGTAATGTCAAAAATCACTTAAATGCATTGGGCGATAAAAATGCTGATATTGTGGTTGTGACGCATAGTAGTGGCGCGTTTACCTTAGTGGATGGTGCTCAGGATAAGCGAGGACGTTCATTCGATTCGACTATTCAGACTTTGGCGAACCGCGGCGTTCGTTTTGAAATCTGTGCCAATACCATTCGTGGTAAGAAGATCGATAAAAACAAGATTAATCTGAATGCTCATATCACACCTTCTGGAGTGGCACGAGTAGCAGATTTACAGCAACAAGGTTATATTTACGTTAAACCTTAAAGGTTTGATAGTTTAATTGGTGAAAAATGGACGCCTTTGCGTCCATTTTTTTTGACTAAAATATCGCAAAAAAATAATATTTGTTGGATTATTATGATTTTTTACTTTATAGCTCAAAATATTAATTACTATTTGTGTGGAGCGGGCTAAGGCTAGTTTAATATTTATGCAGCCTTGACCTAAAGTCTCACTGAGACACTTTAGAAATTTACTATCGTTGTGTTGAGTAAATAATCGAAAATTACACTTTAATTTCTAGTCGAAACAATTAATTTTTATAAATTCACTTTATTTTAAAGTATTTTGTATTTATATCGTCCAAATCAGCGGAATATAAGCTTTTTTTCACTAAGTCGCTTGATAATTGTAATCACAGTAGTTACACTTCCGTCTGCCTAATGCGGGGTGGAGCAGTCTGGCAGCTCGTCGGGCTCATAACCCGAAGGTCACAGGTTCAAATCCTGTCCCCGCTACCAATGAGTAGGTGGTTCGCCAGAGTCACCAACAAATTGTGGATTTAAGTAAATCCCAATAAAAAAGCTCCTTTAAGGAGCTTTTTTTTATTCAGATTTTATTATGAAAGCAGTTTGTAATAGCCTTTAAAGTACTAAATTATGGCTGAAAAGTTGGCGTAATTTATAACTTGGCGTTATAATTACGCTGATTAATTAAGAATTTTTGAAAGTGGGCCGCAGGCCCACTTTTTATTTATAGTTTAAAAACGGTGTAATCAATGAGTCGACCGGTATCCGGGCAGCGAGAGAACTTGCAGGAATTGCTTAGACCGGGGGTCGAAGCTCTCGGGTTTGAATTAGTAGGGATTGATTTCCAGCCACGTGAAAAAAATACTTTGGTGAGGCTGTATATTGATTCAGCGCAAGGGGTTAGGCTGGAAGACTGTGAAGCGGTGAGTCGTCAGGTAAGTGGTATTCTCGAAGTTGATGACCCTATATCAGGTCGCTATACGCTGGAAGTATCATCGCCTGGTCTAGACCGTCCATTGTTTGATTTAAGTCACTTTAAACAATATATGGGTAAAAAATCCAGAGTGAAGATGATAGTTGAAGTAAATGGCCGTAAGAACTTTACTGGAATCATTAAGGCGGTAAGCGATACAGTAGTGACGCTATTAGTTGATGATTCAGAATTTGAATTGATTTTTGACGATATTAAAAGTGCCCGATTGGTACCAGAGTATTGATAGCAGGAATTAGCTGGAGGCTAGACCTTAATGAGTAAAGAAATTTTAGTGGTTGTAGATGCTGTATCTAATGAGAAAGGCGTAGACAGGAACATTATTTTTGAAGCGATGGAAGCGGCCCTCGCATCAGCAGCCAAGAAAAAAGACGGTGGTGATATTGATGTTAGAGTTAGCATCGATCGTGAAACCGGTGACTATGATACTTTTCAGATGTGGGAAGTAGTCGCCGATGATGCCGAACAGGAGTTTCCTCAGCGTGAAATTAGCCTTAGCGCGGCACAGATAGACAGCCCTGAAATAGAGATTGGTGAAAAAGTAGAAGAACAAATGGATTCGGTGAAATTTACCCGAATTTCAGCACAAGCCGCAAAGCAAGTTATTGTTCAAAAAGTCCGTGAAGCGGAGCGCGCACAAATCGTTGAGCAGTACCTTGAAAAGAAAGGGTCTCTGGTTTCAGGCACAATAAAACGCGTAGAGCGAGGTAATGTCTATCTTGATTTAGGGGCTAATGCGGAAGCGGTCATTATGCGTGAGGATCTCGTTCCTCGAGAAGCACTCAAACCTGGCGATCGAATTCGTGGTTATTTATATGATGTCCGTTCAGAGCCACGTGGCCCTCAATTATTTGTTAGTAGAACCATGCCGCAGTTATTGGTAGAACTATTTAGTCTTGAAGTGCCTGAGGTAGGACAAGGTCTGATTGATATTGTGGGTGCATCGCGCGACCCAGGGTTACGCGCTAAAATAGCGGTTCGTTCTAATGATGAGCGAATTGACCCTATTGGTGCTTGTGTCGGAATGCGTGGCACACGTGTCCAGACTGTTTCCAATGAACTTGCCGGCGAGCGTGTCGATATAATTTTAGCAGATGACAATCCTGCTCAGTTTGTTATTAATGCGATGTCACCTGCTGAAGTACTCGCTATTGTCGTTGATGAAGATCGTCATTCGATGGATATTGCGGTTGCAGAAGATCAGTTATCACAGGCCATCGGTAAAGGCGGGCAAAACGTAAAACTGGCCAGTGATCTGAGTGGCTGGGAACTCAATGTCATGACTGAAACACAGGCAGATGAGAAAAGTGAGCATGAAATCGAAGTAGTTCAAAAAATGTTCATGGAATCGCTTGACGTTGATGAAGAAGTAGCGCTTATTCTTGCTCAGGAAGGATTTTCAAGTATTGAAGAAATTGCTTATGTGCCGGTGGATGAATTACTAAATATCGACGAATTTGATGAAGAAGTGGTAGAACAGCTACGAGGACGCGCTAAAGATGCGCTGTTGTTGAAGCTTATCGTAGACGAAGAAAAAATCGGTGATAAAAAACCGGCAGATGATTTGCTTGAGCTTCAAGCAATGACAGAAGATTTGGCATTTAAACTAGCGTCCAAAGATATTATGAATCGTGAAGATTTAGCGGGTTTGGCAGTCGATGAGTTGCAGGAAATCGCGTCTATGGACGACGCCAAGGCGGCAGAACTGATTATGCAGGCACGCGCCCACTGGTTTGAAGAAGATGAGGTTAAGGACGAGGCAAAAGAAGAAGCCAAAGACGAACAAGGCCAGAAAGCATAGTTAATATAGGCAGTTTAGGATTATTAAATAGTGACTAATTATTTAATATATTAGTTATTTTCTAGATGTAGTGTCACAAATAGCAAGGCTCCAGGAGATAGAGGTTATATGTCAGAAGTTACTGTAAAACAATTTTCAGAATTGCTGGGAATCTCAAGCGATCAGCTGCTGGTTCAGTTAGGTGAAGCAGGTGTAACAGCGCCTGATGCTGAGCATAAGATCACTGAATCAGAGAAAATGAAGTTGTTGTCATTTTTGCGTAAATCCCATGGACGTGTAGAAGAGTCCAGTGCTGGTGAGCCGAAAAAAATTACCCTAAAAAGAAAAACGCAGGTTGAGTTACGCATGACGGGTTCTCATGGTCGAGCAAAAACAGTGTCAGTTGAAGTGCGTAAGAAGAAAACTTACGTTAAAAAGAGTGTCATTATTGAAGAGGAAAATCAACGCCGTGCAGAAGAGGCTGATAAAGTTTCGAAGAAACGTGAGGCTGAAGATGCTGTTATAAAGGCTCAAGAGGCAGAACAAGCTGAAATAGTTGCACAAAAAGAGGCTTTGGTACAGGCAGAAGTCAAAGCAAAAGAAGATGAGAAAAAAGCGGTTGATGACGCAAAGACCAAAGAAAATGAGAAAAAGGCTGCTGAAGAAGCGAGAGCAAAGGTAAAATCGGTAGAACCAGTAGCAGACAAGAAGAAAGCGGCTGAAACACCTAAAACTGACAAGCCAGCTTCAAACGATCGTAAAAAAGATAAATCTCGAAATGACTCACGTCGATCAGGGGGGCGTCGTGAACTACACGTTTCCCAAGGAAAAGGCGGGCGTAGACGCAAGGGACGCAAGATGGTGTCGAATAATACTTCTGAAACCAGCGGCGAACATGGTTTTGCAAAACCGGTAGCTCCTATTGTGCATGAAGTTAGTATTCCCGAGACTATTTCGGTGGCAGAACTCGCTCAGAAAATGTCTATCAAAGCGGGCGAAGTCATAAAAGTAATGATGAATATGGGGACTATGGTCACCATTAATCAGTCGCTCGATCAGGACACTGCCTCAATTGTTGTTGAGGAGCTTGGTCATAAGGCGAAGTTATTTCGTGAAGATGCGATTGAAGACGACATTCATGAAGATGATGAAGTCGATGCGGAGTTGTTACCTCGCGCACCTGTTGTGACTATTATGGGTCACGTAGACCATGGTAAAACGTCGTTACTTGATAAGATTAGAAGTGCCTCGGTAGCGGATGGTGAGGCAGGCGGGATTACTCAGCATATTGGGGCCTACCATGTTGAAACAGATAAGGGATTGATTACTTTTCTGGATACACCAGGACATGAAGCTTTTACTGCTATGCGTGCTCGTGGGTCTAAGGTGACGGACATTGTAGTGCTTGTAGTGGCTGCAGATGATGGTGTTATGCCGCAAACGAAAGAAGCGGTTCAACATGCAAAAGCCGCAGAAGTACCGTTGATTGTTGCAGTCAATAAAATTGATATACCAGATTCTAATCCTGACAAAGTTAAGCAGGAGCTTGGTGCTGAAAATGTTATTCCTGAAGAATGGGGTGGTGATACGATGTTTGTTAATGTATCCGCCAAGACAGGAGAAGGAATTGATGATCTATTAGATGCGATATTACTCCAGGCAGAAGTGGCTGATTTAAAGGCGGCTGTTGATTGCCCTGCTAAAGGTGTGGTGATTGAATCTCGTCTTGATAAAGGGCGTGGTGTGGTCGCTTCGGTCTTGGTTAAACAGGGTGTTTTACGTAAAGGCGATATATTGTTGTCGGGTATGGAATATGGCCGCATTCGCGCGATGAATGACGAAAATGGCTTGCCGATCGAGGAAGCGGGTCCTTCGATTCCAGTAGAAGTGTTGGGTCTTTCAGGCTTGCCGAGCGCAGGTGTTGAAGCGGTTGTGGCAAGTAATGAACGTAAGGCGCGTGAAGTCGCTGAGTTTAGACAAATTAAGGCACGTGAATCAAAAATTGCAAGACAACAAGCGTCACAGCTTGAAACCATGATGAGTCAAATGGGTTCAGGTAAGGTTAGCATAATGAATATTATGTTGAAAACAGATGTACATGGTTCGTCCGAAGCCTTATCACAATCGTTATTGAATTTATCCAATGAAGAAGTGAGAGTAAAAATTATCGCCAGTAGCGTTGGTGGAATTAACGAGTCTGATGTGAATCTTGCTATCGCCTCTGATGCGCTTATTATCGGATTTAATGTACGTGCGGATGCGTCTGCAAAACGGTTGATTGAAGAGGAAAATGTTCAAATAGAGTATTACAGTGTCATTTATGATGCTATTGAACGAGTGCGAGGCGTCTTGACTGGTATGCTTGAGCCTAAGTTTATCGAGAATATTATTGGGCTTGCTGAAGTTCGAGACGTTTTTCGATCCTCGGCGATGGGACCCATCGCCGGCTGCCTGGTGAAAGAGGGCACTGTTAAGCGCAGTAGTTCTATTAGAGTGTTGCGTGACAATATCGTGGTGTTTGAAGGTGAACTGGAGTCATTGCGGCGGTTTAAAGATAATGTTGAAGAAGTTAAGTCTGGTGTCGAATGTGGTATTGGAGTAAAAAATTACAATGATATTAAATCCAATGACCAGATTGAAGTGTTTGAACGTGTACAAGTCGAACGTACTTTGTAAGGCGTAATTAATTATTATGCCTAAACAATCAAGTCGTTCGAGACGTATCGCAGAGCAAATAAAAAGAGAGCTGGCTATGCTGGTTCAATCTGGTTTGAAAGACCCGCGTTTGAGTCTATTAACTATTAGTGCTGTAGAAGTTTCTTCTGATTACGCGCATGCCAAAATTTGGTTTAGCACATTGAATCCTGATCCAGATCAGAAGGAATTAGTGGAAGTGTTAAACTTTTCAGGAAGCTTTTTGCGTCGTGAGTTAGGCAAAGCATTGCGTTTGCGTATAGTCCCACAACTGCATTTTCAGTACGATAATTCGGTCGAAAATGGTACTCGTATGTCTTCACTCATCGAAGATGCGATTGCTGAAGATGAGAATAAAAATGATTCTAGCCAGGATTCAAATGAAGCTGATGATAAAGTCTGACGCACGCTACCGTCGATAATCATGGGAAGAAATAGAAAACGCCGGCCGAGTGGCCGAGAAATTAACGGCATTCTATTGCTTGATAAACCGCCTGGGTTTACCTCAAATGCTGTGCTACAAAACGTCAAATCGCTCTATAAAGCTGCCAAGGCCGGTCATACCGGGAGCCTTGATCCCATTGCGACAGGTATGTTACCCATTTGTTTTGGTGAAGCAACTAAAATATCTGCGTTTCTGTTAGATGCTGATAAGTCCTACGAAGTACTGTGCAAGTTTGGCGAAAAAACAAACACTGCTGATACCGAAGGCGAAATAATCAGTGTTCGGAATATTCCCGCTCTTAATAAATCACTATTACAAAAGATATTAGAACCATTTTTAGGGGATATCGAACAAATTCCGCCCATGTATTCAGCGTTAAAGCATGAAGGTAAGCGCCTATACGATTTAGCGCGTCAAGGAATTGAAGTAGAGCGTAAACCTCGTCCTGTGCATATTTTTTCGATCGATATTATCGAGATGAGTAAAACAACAGCACGTTTACAAGTAGCTTGTACAAAAGGAACTTATATCCGCACTTTAGTTGAGGATATAGGTGAGGCAATAGGCTGCGGTGCACATGTTGCAGAGCTGCGGCGCTTGACTGTTGGCGTTTACCGCGACAGTAACGTAATGATATCACTTGATGACTTAACGATGAAATCCAAGGAAGACATTGATTGTATTGATAATTATATTCTTCCTCTAGAATCGGCTTTAAGTCACTGGCCGGATGTTCATTTGACTGCAGACTCCGCTTTTTATATTCGTCAGGGCCAGGCAGTGCAGGTTGCTAAAGCGCCTTCAGAGGGAATGGTCAGGATTTTTGAAGGTGAAGCTGAGTTTGTGGGTTTGGGCCAAATCCAGGAGGATGGAAAAGTGGCTCCAAAACGCATATTTCGTGTCAATTAAGCAAAATATTTCAATGTGTTGGCTTGTTACCAAGCGGTCTCACAGGTACAATACGCCCTTCAATTATATCGAAAGTTTCAGGAGAAATCGGGCAAATGTCTACTCAACAAAAAACACAGGTTATTCAGGATTATCAGCGCTCAGCGACAGATACTGGATCGCCAGAAGTACAGGTCGCTTTATTAACTACTCGCATTAATGACTTATCCTCTCATTTTGCAGAGCATAAGCATGACCATCATTCACGTCGTGGACTCTTACGTATGATTAGTCGTCGCCGTAAATTGCTGGATTATTTAAAGCGTAAAAATCAACCCAATTATCAGGAATTAATTAAACGCTTAGGTTTACGTCGTTAAGCTGTTACTTAATTAAAATATAATACAACGCTCAGGAAAATACACGTGACTCCAATAAGCAAACAATTCAAGTATGGCGACCACACGGTCACAATGGAAACTGGTGAGATCGCACGTCAAGCAAGTGGTGCGGTAATTGTTGATATGTCTGGCACTTGCGTGCTGGCAACCGCGGTTGGAGTTAAAGACAACGGACAAGCGCGTGATTTTTTTCCTTTGACCGTTAACTACCAAGAGCGTGTCTACGCTGCAGGTAAGATTCCTGGTAACTTTTTTCGACGTGAAGGTCGTCCTTCTGAAGAAGAAACACTGACCGCACGCTTAATCGACAGACCCATTAGACCTTTATTTCCTAAAGGTTACACTAATGAAGTACAAGTCATAATCACCGTTATTTCATTGAATGAGGACGTCTCGCCCGATATCCCTGCAATGATTGGTACTTCTGCAGCTTTGTCGATCTCCGGTTTACCTTTTAAAGGCCCTATGGGCTGTGCACGTGTAGGTTACTCTGACGGTAGCTATATTTTGAATCCTACAGTCACTCAGACTAAAGAGTCAGATCTTGACTTGATCGTCGCTGGTACTGACAACGCTGTATTAATGGTTGAGTCTGAAGCCAATCAACTTAGCGAAGAGATTATGCTAGGGGCTGTGACTTTTGGTCATGATGGCGCGCAGACTATGATCACGGCGATTAAAGAATTTGCAACAGAAGTTAATGTTGCCGCTTCTGATTGGGCTGCACCAGAAGAAAATGTAACCCTGATTGAAGCGGTTGCCGCAGCGGGTAAGGATGCTTTAACTGAAGCCTATATGATCGCTGAGAAGTTGGAACGTCAGGATAAAGTATCTGCCGTTAAAGCTGACTTGGTCGAGAAGCTTGCTACTGAAGAAAGCGGAGTCACTGCTGATGACGTAAAAGGCGCTTTCTCCAAGCTCGAAAAATCCATTGTTCGAGGTAGAATTCTTGCGGGTGAAAAACGTATAGATGGACGTGATAACAGTACAGTACGTCCTTTGTTTATTCGCACGGGTGTATTGCCTCGTACCCACGGTTCATGCTTGTTCACACGCGGTGAAACACAGGCCATGGTTGTGACTACGTTAGGTACAGAACGTGATTCACAAATGGTTGATTCCTTACAGGGTATGTTTAAAGAAAAATTTATGCTGCATTATAATTTTCCTCCTTATAGTGTTGGTGAGGCAGGGTTTGTAGGTAGCCCCAAGCGTCGTGAGATAGGTCACGGTCGTTTAGCTAAACGTGGCGTACTCGCGTGTATGCCAACGTATGAAGAATTTCCTTACGTTATTCGAGTGGTGTCAGAAATTACTGAGTCGAACGGTTCAAGTTCTATGGCCAGTGTTTGTGGAACCAGTCTTTCCCTAATGGATGCAGGTGTGCCTTTAAAAGCGCCTGTTGCCGGTGTTGCCATGGGATTGATTAAAGAAGGAGATAACTTCGCAGTATTAACGGATATCCTGGGTGATGAAGATCACCTGGGCGATATGGATTTTAAAGTAGCTGGAACGGCTACTGGTATTAATGCTTTACAAATGGATATCAAGATTGATGGTATCACTAAAGAGATTATGGAAAAGGCCCTGGCACAAGCTAAAGAAGGTCGATTACATATTCTTGAAGAAATGAATAAAGTGTTAGGTGAAACCCGAACAGAAATGTCTGAGTTTGCTCCTCGTATAGTTGAGTTCAAAATTGACGCTTCTAAAATTCGTGACGTTATTGGTAAAGGTGGGGCAACGATTCGTAGCATCACTGAAGAAACGGGCGCCACGGTGGATATTGATGACACTGGTTTAGTACGAGTCGCATCAGCCAACAAAGAAAGCAGTGAAGCTGCACGTGTACGCATTGAGCAAATTACTGCTGACGTCGAAGTAGGCACTATTTACGAAGGTAAAGTTGCCAAGCTTATGGATTTTGGCGCATTCGTGACAATCCTGCCAGGCAAAGACGGTTTAGTTCATATCTCTCAAATCTCTGAAGAACGAGTTGAGAAAGTCAGTGATAAACTATCTGAAGGGGACGTCATTAAAGTGAAAGTTCTTGAAGTAGACAAGCAAGGACGAATTCGCTTGAGTATGAAAGCGGTTGCTGCAGAGTAAGCGTTTTCAACACTCCCCTAAAAGGCTCCATTTATGGAGCCTTTTTACTTATAAGGGTTTGACCTATTACTTATAAATGTCGGAGCGACGTAGTACCTGTATTTACACAAGTTATATGTAATGCTCATTGATTTTTTAACGACCACGACTAGCGATGAGTTCAAAGATGATTAAAAATAACTATTCCACTATTCCTCATTTTACGACCAAAGACAGTTCAGTTATTCGTGAGCTAATGCATCCACAGCAACATGGAAACTCACAGCAAAGCCTTGCTGAAGCAACTGTTTCTTGTGGAAAGACTACCGCATTACATAAACATCCTGAATCAGAGGAGCTCTATTATATTTTGTCAGGGCAAGGGGAAATGACCTTAAATGAAGATGTTTTCAAAGTGATTCAGGGCGATATTGTTTGTATAAAGCCGAACAGTTCACATAGAATTCAGAATACGGGAACTGTAGACCTGGTGTTTTTATGTTGTTGTTCACCAGCATATTCTGATCAGGATACAGTGTTGCTTTAATATTATTTCAATAGTGAATCTGGGTAATTGCTAGTATCGTTATGAGCCCAATTAACCTTAATTGGGCTCATATCATCTCTAGAAATCAATTTGGTAAATGCGCTACTATTTAGTTTATGTGGTGAAAAGAATCTAGGCGAGTTTGAAAATAACTCGGTATACGTTCTTCCAGATAGTATTTTGGACGCCAGGGGTGCCCATGAACAAATCCTACATGACCTCCTGCACTAGTGAGTTCCAGTGTTACATCATTGGATAATTCGTCTAGAGTAGGCACAGCTTCCCTGGTCATAAACGGGTCATCATCAGCATGTAATATGAGTGTTGGGAAGTCGATGTGTTTTAAATATTTTCGACTAGACGATTTTTCGTAGTATTCGTTAATATCTTTAAATCCATGTACTGGTGCAGTGAAATCTCTGTCCAGATCACGCAAGGTTTTAAGTTTCAGTATTTCTTTTAGATTGAGGTCTGTTTTTTGATGACGATATTTACGTCTAATAGAGCGCTGCATCTTTTTCAACATAGCAAATTGGTATAGCTGTGAGAAACCTTTGTTCAGCCGGTCAGTAGAAATTTGTAAGTCAAAAGGAACGCTTACAGCCACTGCACCAGCTAATTGTGTCGGAAGTGATTCTGTTTCGCCAAGCCATTTTAATAAAATATTTCCACCTAATGAATAGCCAACGATCATGATTGGCGTTTCAGGTTCTCGTCGGTTGATGACTGAAATAACTGTATTGAGGTCATTGGTTTCGCCAGCATGATAACGTCGATGAAGTCTATTAGGAACCCCACTACAACTGCGCTGATACATAAAAGCACCACGCCATCCGCGCTTATGTACTGCGTGTAGTATTCCTGCGGCATAACTGGATTTAGTAGATCCTTCTAAGCCGTGTAGGACTATGACAATAGGACCTTCTTTGCGTGAGGTCCATTCAGTATCGATAAAATCGCCATCAGGAAGCTCGAAGCGTTCGTGGTGTAGTTTTACTTTTGGTCTTAGGCGTATTCTATTGGGCCATAATGTTTGCCCGTGTGGCCCTTGTAACCACCAGGCAGGCTTAAAATTGCTTTTTATTATCATGCTATCAGTTTTATACCTTATTTATTACTCTAGTGAGGCTCCGGCTAATTCGTGATTGCGATTTACCGTTGTTTAAATGTCAATAACGGTAATATTCACCTTTATTGGTGCATCTGAACCGCAATTTCGCTAACTAGACTTAATTAAAGGCTCCCTGGCTTTAATCAATATTAAGCAGAAGGTCTATTGCTAATTAAATCTTCGACTACCTCAGGATCTGCCAGTGTCGAAGTGTCACCTAATGCGTTGATTTCATTGGCCGCAATTTTTCGTAAAATTCTGCGCATTATTTTTCCAGAACGGGTTTTCGGCAATCCCGGTGCCCATTGTAATATATCTGGCTTGGCAATGGGCCCTATTTCGCTCCTGACTAAGTTACTTAGCTCAGTTTTGAGAGCTTCATCCGGAGTTGCTCCTTTAATCAGTGTTACGTAGGCATAAATTCCTTGCCCCTTGATTTCGTGTGGAAATCCCACGACTGCGGCCTCTGCCACAAGCTCATGGAGTACCAAGGCGCTTTCAATCTCTGCAGTGCCCATACGGTGTCCTGAGACGTTTAATACATCGTCCACTCTACCAGTAATCCAATAGTCGCCGTCTTTGTCGCGACGGGCGCCATCACCCGTAAAATACATCCCTTCATAGGTAGAGAAGTAAGTATCGATAAAGCGCTGGTGATCTCCGTATAATGTCCTCATTTGACCTGGCCATGAGCCTAGCATGACCAGGTTACCTTCACAGGCCCCCTCAAGAATATTGCCGTCAGGATCGACTATAGCGGGTTGTACGCCAAAAAAGGGCTTGGTAGCAGAGCCCGGTTTTAATGTAGTCGCCCCAGGAAAAGGGGTTAACATATGTCCACCCGTTTCGGTTTGCCACCAGGTATCAACAATAGGACATTGCTTGTTACCCACTACCTGATAGTACCATTGCCACGCTTCAGGATTGATAGGCTCGCCTACAGTACCTAACAATTTGAGTGAGCTTCTTGACGTTGCAGTAACAGGGTCGTTTCCATCACGCATTAAAGCGCGGATGGCTGTTGGTGCGGTATAAAAAATATTAACCTGATGTTTATCACATACCTGCCAAAATCGTGAAGAATCGGGGTAGGTGGGGATCCCTTCAAAAATTACACTGGTCGCGCCGTTGGCAAGTGGTCCATAGACGATGTAGCTATGTCCGGTGATCCAACCTACATCGGCGGTACACCAATAGACGTCTCCTTCATGGTAATCAAAGGTATATTTGTGAGTCATGGCAGCAAATAATAAATAGCCTGCCGTAGTATGTAGTACGCCTTTAGGTTTTCCTGTGGAACCTGAAGTATACAAAATAAATAGAGGGTCTTCTGCGTCCATAAGCTCAGGTTCGCATACTGTATCACATGCGGTAACAAGTTCGTGGTACCAGATATCTCGAGACTCATGCCACTCAATATCGCCGCCGGTATGTTTAATTACAAGATTAGTATGTACGTTAGGGCACGATTTTAGCGCTTGATCGACATTATTTTTAAGGGGGACTGTTTTCCCCCCCCGAAGTCCTTCATCCGCAGTGATCACGATCTGACAATCAGAATCCAGAATACGATTACTCAGAGATTCAGGAGAGAAGCCTCCAAAGACGACAGAGTGTATAGCGCCAATACGAGCGCAGGCGAGCATTGCATAAGTTGCTTCTGGGATCATTGGCATATAGATGCACACTCGATCTCCTTTTTTTACTCCTCGCTGTTTTAGTGCATTAGCGAGCTGGCAAACCTCATCATGCAGTTGCTGGTAAGTAATTTTCTTATCAACTGAGGGATCATCAGACTCCCAAATGAAGGCTGTTTGCGAGGCACGTTGTGGTAAATGACGGTCAATGCAATTGGTCGTCACATTTAATTTTGCACCTTCAAACCAGATAATCTTACCTTTGCCCATATCGCAGTTTTGGACGCGATCCCATTTTTTGTCCCAGTCCAGAAATAATTCGGCTTGTTCGGCCCAAAAGGTATCAGGGTCTGAAATAGATTGAGTGTACATTTGTTGATATAGGTTCGCATTAATATGTGCAGCTTTGGCTACTGCTTTATCAACTGGATAGGTTTTTAGGTCGCTCATGCAGGTCTCCGTCGTGCCCGAATTTCAGGATTATATAGACAGAGCCTAAATAGCGTTGGTGCGGGACCCTGACAATAACAAAATGATACTCGATTAGAGGTGTTAGTGACAAGCTCTTAACCTGAAAGAGCAGATACATCCCAGTGTTTGATTGCCCATTGCCATAAATCAGTTAACGATGTGCTCCTTAAATCCGGTGGAGGTTGTTGGTTCAATATGACCAGGCATTCAAAAAGTGACCTTACAGGGTTGTCAGTGTTTAAGGGGCGTGCGCCAGTTTGCTTACTAAGTTTAATGTTATCTTTATCTACAATAAGCGTATGGTGAAGATATTGCGGAGTGGAATAAGAAAGACATTGTTGCAGGTATATTTGGCGCGGTGTAGAGCTTAGTAGATCTTGGCCTCGTACTACATGGGTGATATTTTGATTCGCGTCGTCAACAATGACTGCGAGTTGATAAGCCCAAAGTTGATCAGAGCGTTGTATTATGAAATCACCTACATCACGAGACAAATTCTGGCAATATTCGCCACAAGCGCGGTCATTAAAACAGACGGTTGTGTTGTTTACGCGTAATCGAATTGCTTGCCGTTCTCGATAAGGTAGGTTTCTCTCACGACAAATTCCTGGATAAAGCATGCCATTGGCACCTTGCAAGCCCGCTGCAATGATAGCTTTTCGGGTACAACTACAAGAGTAGATATGACTGTTTGCCGCCAACTGAGTGATCGCTTCGTGGTAATAGTCACTGCGTTTACTTTGCCAGATTATTTCTTCATCCCACTCAAAACCGAAGAGCTCTAACGTTTCTAATATTGTTGTGTCACTACCACTTATTTCACGTGGGGGATCTATATCTTCAATACGCACGAGCCATGTACCTTGAGCGGCTCGCGCATCAAGATAACTTACAACAGCTGAGATTAATGATCCAAAGTGTAACGGACCAGTGGGAGAGGGTGCAAAGCGACCGCGATATAGAGTGGGCAGGTTACTCATTCAAGCTCGGCAAAATGAGGTGAGTAACTCCATCTTTATATAATAGAGTTACTCGAAAAAATAATTAACCGTATTGACGTTCTTTAATTTCATCCAGTTCTTTGCAGTCAATACATAAGGTAGCAGTAGGTCTGGCTTCCAAACGACCAATACCAATTTCAATACCGCATTTTTCACAATAACCATACTCACCTGAAGTGAGGTTGGCTGTAGATTCATCAATTTTCTTGATCAGTTTTCTTTCTCGGTCCCGATTGCGCAGTTCCAGACTAAACTCTGATTCCTGGGTTGCTCTATCATTAGGATCAGGGAAGTTAGCTGCTTCGTCTTGCATGTGGTTAACCGTGCGCTCTACTTCTTCCATTAGTACTTTCTTCCATGATTTTAATAATTGGCGAAAATGCTCAATTTGCACGGGATTCATGTACTCTTCCCCTGTTTTCACCTGGTAAGGGGTGAAGTCCTTGATTAGCATCGACTCAGTCGAAACCTTTATTGCTGGTTTCTGTGGTGCTGTTTTCCGGGTGACTGCTTTCTTTGCGACTGGCTTTTTTTCTACTGTTTTTTTCGTTTCTATTTTTTTAGGCACTGGTTTCTTCTTTGTTGTGTTACTGGACTTGGTAGCGACCTTTTTAGTGGTCGCTTTAGCAGACTTTTTAACCGCAGTTTTCTTTGCAGCCACTTTTTTCGGAGCCACTTTTTTCGGAGCGACTTTTTTAGTAGCTGTCTTTTTCGAACTTGCTTTTTTCCTGGATACAGTTTTCTTTGAAACTGCCTTCTTGGCAATTTTCTTTTTGCTAACTTTCTTTTTCGCCTGTGGCATGCTGACACTCCCGCAAAATATAATCCTGTTACGAAACCCTGCTTCTATCGCAAATATTTGTGCTTACGCAAATTATCTGACTATTACGACAATACTAGTCACGCGATGTACGCTTGTTAAGTAGTGTACAAAATTGACTTATTTTCCCTTCACCGCAAGAAAATCGTGAAAGTACTAATAATAGCATAATAAACAGAATGTTATACCAATAGCGCAAATACTGACGGGTTTTCTCATATGAGCCCAAAACTAGGACAAAAACCACTCATTAAAAGGGTAATTGGGTCTTTTTTTCAAAATGCAACTAGTAAAAGTCGATAAATTATTTCAAAATTAGCAATTCTTATAGAGTAGTGCTATTTCGTCACAGGAATACCCCTGTGGGATTAAAGTAATTTTAAACAAAGAATGGTAAGGAGATTAGGTTGGAGCTTAAGGCATTAATTTTTGATGTAGACGGTACTTTGGCAGACACTGAGAGAGATGGCCATCGTGTTGCTTTTAACAAAGCCTTTACTAATGCAGGTCTTGACTGGCATTGGTCAGTGGGGACTTACGGTGAATTATTGCACGTTACCGGTGGAAAGGAGAGAATTCAGCACTATATTAATCGTTACCTTAGCGAATTTACTCGTGATGATTTAACCGGTTTTATTGCAATGTTACATGCGGATAAGACCAGAATTTATACAGAATTACTCGCGACTGGAAAAATTCCGTTAAGACCGGGAGTCAAGCGCTTACTCGAGGACGCGCGAGCGAGCGATTTACGAATTGCAATATCAACAACCACTACTCCTGCTAATGTAGAAGCATTGATTGTAAATACATTGGGCCCACAGGGAATGCATTGGTTTGAGTTTATTGGTGCCGGGGATGTTGTGGCACAGAAAAAACCTGCGCCAGATATATATGAATTAGTGATGGAAAAAATGGGGCTGCAAGCAGGGCAGTGTCTTGCATTTGAAGATTCTTCAAATGGGATACAATCCTCTAGTGGTGCAGGGTTGCGCACTGTCATTACTGTTAATGGTTATACTTACGAGCATGATTTCAGTAAAGCTGTATTGGTCCTCGATCACCTGGGCGAGCCTGATTATGCCTTTACATTACTTGCAGGCAGTGCAGTCGAAAGCCGTTATGTTAATGTTGAGTTGTTACGCCGAATACACTCTGATTACCCCACGTTAGCCGAGTCCGTAATTAGCAGCGGCAATCTTGTCAGTGACTAAAATCGGGGGTGTCGGTATTATGCGTATGTATTGTGTTGAAGGTTTGCGTGTCTGATAAAAATTTAATTAAGTATGCACAAAAGCTAAAAGAGATTCAGCCATTTCACGTCATGGATTTTTTAGCGCAAGCGCAATCCCTGGAGCGACAAGGTCATTCCATTATCCATCTCGAAGTGGGAGAGCCAGATTTTGCCACCCCTATCAAAATTGTGAGGGCAGGGAGAAAAGCGCTGCATGAAAACAAGACTCAATACACCGCCGCCGCTGGCTTGCCCGAGCTCAAGCAGGCGATTTCTCGTTTCTATTTGACGCGACATTTAAAAGAGATTAATCCCGACTCTATCATGATAACTCCCGGTGCATCCGGGGCATTATTATTGTGTTTATCGGCCTTACTGGATCCAGGTGATAAGGTACTAATGATGGACCCTGGATATCCCTGTAATAAAAATATTGTCACAATGTTAGGAGGAAAGCCAGTTCTGGTTCCTGTGAGTGCTGAATCTAACTTCTTACCCTCAATAGAGGCCCTTAATAATGTGTGGGATGAAAAGGTAAAAGCGTTATTAGTCGCGAGTCCATCGAACCCTACTGGCAGTGTTATCGATTCTGATTTAATGGCTAAGCTCGTAGACTTTTCTGAACAAAGGAATATTGCGTTAATTGTCGATGAAATTTATATGGGGCTAACCTACGATGATGAGAGTAATGCTGCGATACAAACAGCGGCCAATACTAGCGATCATTGTTTTGTTATCAATAGTTTCTCAAAATATTTTTGTATGACTGGATGGCGTTTAGGTTGGATTGTCGCGCCCGAGTCCGCCATAAAATCGTTGGATAAGGTCGCACAGAATATATTTTTGGCTGCACCTACTACTGCGCAATATGCCGCTTTAAGTGCATTTGATGCAATTGTTATTAAAGAACTGGAAAAACGCCGAGAAGAATTTAAAAGGCGCAGGGATTATCTTTATCCTGCAATTGAGAATCTTGGTTTTATCATGGATAAAAAGCCTGAAGGGGCTTTCTATTTGTATGCAGATTGCTCCAATTTTACGACTGATAGCTATAAACTTACTCATGATCTGCTGTATAAAGCGGGAGTAGCTGTAACGCCAGGCGTGGATTTTGGTACTTATAAAAGCAATACACACATTCGTTTCGCCTATACACGCGATCTTAACCAGTTGAAGCAGGCTGTTCAGCGTTTACAGCAATATTTTACTCACTATGATGAACAAGCCTAAACAATTAAAACGGTTATCGCTCAAGGCTTTGATCAGTATTAATTTATTTCTGTTTCTATACTGCGTTATTGAGGGGGTGCAAGTCACGACAGTGATTGACCAAAGTAAGCAGTGGATGCATGAAGTTCATGCCTGGAATGGGATTCCTTATGTCGATAATATTACGTACGTCGGGCGGGGAGTGCTTATTGCGACACTTGAACTTAAAACTATTGGGCGCGTGGTGGTTATTGACTCGAAAGGAGGAGTCACTACTTTGTTGGATAAGCTGAATCGTCCCGATGGTTTATTGGTTGACAGGGAATTTAGTCGTAGAGGTCTGTCATTAGGTCGATATTTATATGTCACTCAAGAAGTAAGTGATGGCTCGGTGATACGATATGATTTAAAAACTAAACAGCAAGTTGAATTGTTTAAAATGAATAATCCTGAGGGTATTGATCGGCTCGCTAACGGTAGCTTAGTAGTGAGTGAAGACATTCTCCATGGCAATGTCTATTGGATCGATTCGAGTAACAACAAGCATATTTTAATTGCCAATTTAAATAGGCCGGAAGGTTTGTGTGTCGCGGTTGACGGTTCAATTTATGTCGCCGAGACTGGGCGCAATAGAGTGATAAAATGGTCTAATGGTAAGCTTGAATCGGTAGTGACGGGGCTAAAAGAGCCCGATCAGGTTGAATGTCATGTAGATGGTTCAGTGTGGATAACAGAAGATGCTACCCCCGGACGATTGTTGCGGCTTTACCAAAATAAGCTTTACCTTATTGCCGATTCGTTGAGTAAACCACAGGGCATTGCCTTTGCACCTTTTGGTGTAGTGTTTATCGCAGAACAAGGTAAACATCGTATAGTAAAGTTTCGATTTACCGGTCGTTAAATAAATAATAAGAAGAAGAGATATATGAATATATTAAAGATAATTAAAAAAATTATACCTTTCGTGCTGCTTATTAGTATCTTTTTGCCTATGTCGCAATGTACGCGACATCCTCATTTTTTTAATAAATTGAAGACACCTCAGATTACCGTAAATTATGTAACATCAGGAAGCAATTATGGTGAAATAGCACTTAATATTTTGTCATTAGCCTGGCCATTTTTACTACTATTATTTTTTTTACGGGTGAAGAATCTCGATAAAAAAATATTTATCAAAATAATTGAACTAGTGTTGTGCTCTATTACAGGCTTCCTAATGTTTTTGATTACATTATTTGATCAGATACTTTATGGTGGGGTCATTGTTATTGTTTCGATCTTGATATACTTTTTTATCACGCTATATGAGCTTTACTGTATCATTAAGGCTAGGGAGTCTCTGATTAATTCTGGTTAATGAGATTGCTGTTCAGAAATATCAGTGGCAAGGCGAAGATTGCAACTAATAGTACGGCTATTGGCAAGATTTTGAACGTAGTCATTGATATTTAAGTTTAGTAAGATCGTAATCATGAATTAATCAGAGGCTCCCTAGGGTAAACACTTAGAGTGAGCTGTTTGCGTAGCTACTTTGTACCGTTAATAGAGTTTATGTATCTCTGCTCGAGGGCGTTATTTAATTTTGTTGCTTGACGTTAAAGCCAGTAAAGCGGCCCCATAAGCCGCTTGTTGATGAGCGGCTACGGTCACTGGGATATTAAGTATGCGTTCCCGAATGACGTGCCAGGATTTATTTTGAGCACCACCACCAGTAGTGATGATCTTGTTTAATTCTGGTGCACCAAGGTCTTTTAATTTACCATAACCCTGTTTCTCAATCATTGCGATGCCTTCCAATAAGCCTTGAAAAAATAATGAATCACTGTCGGGACGTGGTTGCGTATTTGAAGTCTTGTTTGTATTGGCAATTGGAAATCGTTCGCCGATTCCGGGCAAAGGGTAATAATTTAGCTTGGTACTTTTCTCAGAAATAAGGAGTGGTGTCATGGCATTTATTTGTTCTATCGTAAAAAACTGTTTCAGTACAGCGCCTCCTGTATTGGATGCCCCTCCAACGAGCCACATATCGTTCAGGCGATGGCTGTATATTCCAGCCTGACTATCAAATAGGGGGCGCGAGGATAAGATTTTAAGCACCAGGGTTGAACCAAGCGAGGTCACTGCATCGCCTATAATAGAGGCACCGCTGGCGAGAAAAGAAGCAGTAGAGTCTGTTGTGCCAGCCAGTATTGCTAAATTCGAATCTAAATTAAAGCGCTGAGCTAGCGGCTTACTAATTAAGCCAATAAAGTCTCCTGGTTGTTTTATTGTCGGTAACAAATCATGACTACTCATGGAGCTTGATGTTCGCTGAGGCGTTATAGAGGGCACAATATCGTTTAAGAGTTCAATTACCCATGGTGCCCAACATTGTTTAACGCTGTCATATCCCAGTTTGAGGCAATTATGCTCGTCGCTGTATTGATAGTGATTAGAAAGTTGCCCTGCAACCCAGTCAGCTTGATGTACTATTTTGCAATCGTTGTTTTGATTGGAGTGATTACCGTTACAATTATAATTTTTGTATTTTTGAGCAAAATAAATCCATTTAGCCAAGCTTGAACCAGGCCCGCGCGCAGGTGTATTGTCTGGCGCATATTGATCTATCAGCTTTGCTTGCAGTACGCCGCTATTATCAGAATACATTAAAGCCTCTTCAAGCGGTGTGCCCTTAGATTTAATGGCAAGTACCGTGGATGATGTACCATCCACAAGCAGCGCTTTGATGTTGTGTGAGATATCAGGATTGTTTGCCAGTTTTTCGAGTAGCAACTGAATAGTTTCCCACCAGATAGTCGGGGCTTGTGTGTAGTGGTTAATAGTGGAATGAGTTCGACGAGTAGGTTCGGGCCATTCGAGGGAGTCTTCGTATACTAACTTCGCGGTGTAATTGGGGTTGTTGTCAGCTTCTATGACCGCAAGTCGACAACCGGATGTTCCCAGGTCAAGACCTGCGTAAAGTGCTTTAAGGTATTCAGTAGTCATCGACAGTTTTTTTTTTCATAGTATTACGGTAATCATTTTAAATGGATAGTAATTATTTGATAATTAAAACACATTTGTCTTGATAGCCTGGCCAATAGTGGGGGGGTGCACAATCGTTAATCTGATAGTGGTTTATCTGTAGTATCTTCCTATAGACAGTCGATAGCACCTATCTCATTGATTTTTTTATTGTTATTGGTAAATAAATGATGGTTTTGTGCCGCTTTTAGTAGATTCGTTTAACAATAACACGCATAATCCACACTTGTTAACCCAAATTAATAATAATTAACGTTAAAGCAGTAAGTTAAATATTTTGACTTAATTTTTGGGTTTAAACCACGTAAGTACCAAAGCATTATTGTTTGGTTAATAAACGTATAAAATAACTACCGGAGGTAAAAATAATGCAAGCTATTATTTTAATATTGTTAGGAGTTTTGGCTTCTTCATCGATGATCGTTAAAATGAAGCCTGACGCAACGGATTTAATTGATAAGATTGTTCCGATTCAAGGATGGTTAGGTCTTGTTGGTTTTGTGTTAGGAATTTATTACACATTTCTTGTTTTGACTAGTGGATATTTCTCTATTATCTATCTTTCAATTACATTACTAATGGCAGCGCTTGGCTTGCTGATGGGTTTTGGCTTAATTTCAAAGTATATGCTGAGCAAGAATGAGCAGGCAATGGCTAAAGGCGAAGCAATTCGCTCAAAACTAGCGACTTTTCAAATTCCTTTAGGGATTGCAGGCATTGTACTGGGTGCTCTGAGTATTTTAAGAATCCTATAAGTCGGTACTTTAGCTTAATTAGGTTGTTTCTATATCTAATGAAAAAAGCCGGGTTAGCCTGGCTTTTTTTTGTCTGAAATTCAGTCTGCAAATCCAATGGGGTCAGACCCACAACTGTCCCATAAACTTTGCTATTTTAAGATGCAGGGCGAAATAGGTTTGACGAGTTTTCTTCGTCTGTCAGTGTATAGAGTGTAGCTCACTGCAGCAGACGATAAAGTATTTACGGCAGAGAGCTTGCGCTCTGTAACAGTTGTTTTTGCGTCTTTCCGACTTCATATCCATAGACCAACAGATAGCATCGCTTTCTGTAATACCGGCCTAAACCTTCTATTGGCTAATACTTTATGGGACACCA
>VAOX01009238.1_pt1 | contig 39355 bp, 47 predicted proteins | sample 3393891 | NCBI WGS metagenome assembly VAOX01 (sample SAMN08290429, study PRJNA428436) | hydrothermal vent metagenome | isolation source: Deep-sea hydrothermal vent chimney | place: Indian Ocean: Southwest Indian Ridge | depth 2822 m m
CCGGTGCCTGTGATCTGCCCGAAGGGGTGGAGATGGTGATGCCGGGTGACAACATCCAGATGACAGTGTCGCTGATTGCACCGATAGCAATGGAGGAAGGGTTGCGCTTTGCGATTCGCGAAGGTGGCCGGACCGTTGGTGCCGGTGTCGTTGCTAAAATTATCGAGTAAAGGATCATGGCGAAAAATCAGAATATTCGCATTCGTTTGAAGGCATTTGATCATCGTCTCATCGATCAGTCGGCACGCGAGATTGTAGAAACAGCCCGTCGTACCGGTGCGCAGGTCAAGGGTCCTATCCCGCTGCCAACCAAGATGGAGCGGTTTACCATATTGATTTCACCACACGTCAATAAAGATGCGCGTGATCAGTATGAGATACGTACCCATAAACGTCTTATGGATATCGTTGATCCCACCGATAAGACTGTCGATGCTCTGATGAAGCTCGACTTGGCGGCGGGTGTCGATGTGCAGATTAAATTGCAGTAGCCGACAACTTCGGAGTCAGGCAGCGCCGAACTCCGGTAATGTAGATGTATTATTTGCAGCACTGGTCAATCGAAATCAGTGCGGTGAACGAGGACAAAAGTGATGACTATTGGTGTTATCGGTCGCAAGATCGGTATGACCCGCGTCTTTAACGAGGCCGGTGTTTCCGTTCCGGTGACCGTTATTGAGGTTGAGCCGAACCGTGTCGTGCAGACGAAGGCCATCGAGTCTGATGGCTATCGCGCGATGCAAGTGACGGTCGGTCAACGTCGCGCCTCGCGTGTGACCAAACCGATGGCCGGTCATTTTGCCAAGGCGAGTGTCGAAGCAGGTCGAACCCTGGGTGAGTTTCGTCTCAGCGAAGGGGAGGTGGAAGACATTGCCACTGGCACCGAATACAAGGTTGACCTCTTTGAGGAAGGTCAGAAAGTTGATGTAACCGGGACCAGTATCGGTAAGGGGTTCGCCGGCACCATCAAACGGCATCATTTCCGTGGCAAAGATGCGACACACGGTAATTCCCTTTCTCACCGTACCCCGGGCTCTATTGGGCAAAATCAGAGCCCCGGACGTGTTTTTAAGGGGAAACGTATGTCGGGACAAATGGGTAATGTTCAGCGTACGACACAGAATCTGGACGTTGTACGTGTAGACATCGAACGCAACTTGTTGTTGATTAAGGGCGCCGTTCCCGGTTCCAAGGGCGGCAATGTCATCGTCCGTCCTGCGGTCAAGACACGTTCCTGAGGGGGTTAAGACATGGAACTCAATCTCATGACCGCAAGTGGTAATACCTCCAAAAAGACCGTTGAGGTCTCAGAGGTCAACTTCGGTAAAGAATTTAACGAAGCACTTGTTCACCAGGTTGTTACCGCATATCTGGCCGGCGCGCGGGCAGGTACCCGTGCCCACAAGAATCGTCACGATGTCAGCGGTGGCGGTGCCAAGCCTTGGCGCCAGAAGGGTACCGGGCGCGCCCGTGCCGGGACGATTCGCAGTCCGCTATGGCGTAGCGGCGCCAAGACATTTGCTGCCAGCCCGAAGGATTGGACACAAAAGGTCAATCGCAAGATGTACCGTGGTGCTCTGCGTGCAATCTTGTCTGAACTTGTACGCCAGGAACGCCTGCTGGTCGTCGATAAAATTGTCTTGGAAGTGCCCAAGACCAAGGAACTGGTCGGTAAGCTCAAGGCGCTGGATCTCGACGACGTATTGATCGTCAGCGAGGAGATGGAAGAGAATCTTTATCTAGCCTCGCGCAATCTTTATCAGGTTGGCGTCTGCGATGTGGCTGCTATCGATCCGGTATGTCTTATTCGCTACAAAAAGGTACTGATGAGCGTTGCAGCGTTGAAGAAGATTGAGGAGATGCTGGCATGAACCAAGAACGTTTGTTGAAGGTGTTGTTGTCTCCGCATATATCGGAAAAAAGTACCGTGGTTGGAGAGAAACACAATCAAGTGGTTTTCAAAGTCACGACCGATGCGACAAAACCTGAGATCAAGCAGGCTGTTGAGTTGCTGTTTGAAGTTGAGGTCAACAAGGTCTCGTTGTGCAATGTACTCGGAAAACGCAAGCGACACGGTAGCTATGAAGGTCGTCGAAGTGCCTGGAAAAAGGCTTATGTCAGTCTCAAACCCGGTCATAATATCGACTTCATGGGCTCCGAGTAAACGTTTAGGGAATCGTAGTTATGGCAATCGTCAAGGTTAAACCGACGTCCGCTGGCCGCCGCTTCGTTGTAAAGCTGGTCAATCCGGATTTGTACAAAGGCGAGCCACATGCCCCGCTGTTGGAGAAAAAGAGTAAGACCGGCGGACGTAATAATCAGGGTCGGATCACTACTCGCCATAAGGGTGGCGGTCACAAGCGGCACTACCGTATTATTGATTTCAGACGTAACAAGGATGATATACAGGCGCGTGTGGAACGGCTGGAATATGATCCCAACCGCAGTGCACATGTTGCGTTGGTAGTTTATAGTGATGGTGAACGCCGCTACATTATTGCGCCGCGTAATGTAAAAGCGAACGACACGCTGATTAGTGGGCCGTTGGCACCGATAAAACCCGGTAATTGTTTGCCGTTACGTAATATACCGGTAGGCACCACGGTGCATTGTATTGAGCTAAAACCCGGGAAAGGCGCCCAGCTTGCACGTAGTGCAGGTACCTCTGTTCAGCTTGTTGCGCGTGAAGGTAACTACGCCACCTTGCGTATGCGTTCGGGTGAAATGCGTAAGGTTCACATTGAATGTAGGGCTACCATTGGCGAAGTGGGTAACTCTGAACATAGCCTGCGCAAGTTGGGTAAGGCAGGCGCGTCTCGTTGGCGCGGTGTGAGACCCACAGTGCGTGGTGTTGCAATGAACCCGGTGGACCATCCGCATGGCGGTGGTGAAGGGCGTACCTCAGGTGGCCGTCATCCGGTTTCACCGTGGGGCGTACCGACAAAGGGTTACAAAACCCGAAAGAACAAGCGTACCAGTAATTTTATCGTGCGCCGTCGTAAACAGAAGTAAATTAGAGAGCGGAACATGCCACGTTCAGTGAGAAAGGGGCCATTTGTAGATTTACATTTGGCCAAGAAGGTGGAACAGGCCAAGGCGTCCAACAGTAAGAGACCGATCAAAACCTGGTCGCGTCGCTCTGTTGTATTGCCAGACATGATTGGCCTGACCATCGCCGTCCATAACGGTCGGCAGCACGTACCCGTCTATGTGTCCGAAAATATGGTCGGTCACAAGCTCGGTGAGTTTGCGCCAACGCGGACCTTTAGGGGTCATGCTGCGGACAAAAGGACCAAGTAAAGGGTTGATTCGATGGAAGTAGCAGCGAAATTGAAATTTACGCGGATATCTCCGCAAAAATGTCGTCTGATTGCAGATCAGATCCGTGGCATGCCGGTGGAAGGTGCTCTGCAGACCCTTACTTTCAGTCCGAAGAAGGCCGCGGATCTTGTAAAGAAGGTACTGGAGTCCGCCATCGCTAATGCTGAGCACAACGAAGGTGCTGACATTGATGAGTTGAAGGTCTCGCAGGTTTTTGTTGACCAGGGTCCGACACTCAAACGTTGGCGGGCACGAGCAAAGGGTCGAGCCAATCAGATCCTGAAACGAACAAGTCACATTACGGTCATGGTCGGCGATAAGTAATCGCCCGATGGGGTCTGTATTCCGGACCCAGACTGACTGAACTGTGTGACAGTGTACAGAGTCAGGTATTCGGAATTCGAATCTCGTAACCAGGAAATTCAGATATGGGTCAGAAAGTACATCCTACAGGTTTTCGTCTCGGCATAGTTCGCGACTGGTCGTCCAACTGGTATGCCGATTCCAAGAATTTTGCCGATTACCTGTACACGGATATCCGGGTACGTGAGTTTCTGAAAAAGAAACTTGCGCAGGCTTCCGTAAGTCATATTCAGATCCAGCGCCCGGCACGTAATGCACGTATCACGATTCATACGGCTCGCCCGGGCATGGTCATTGGCAAGAAAGGTGAGGACATCGAATTTTTGCGCCAGGAAGTGGCCAAGATGATGGGTATCCCGGTGCATATCAATATTGAGGAGATCCGCAAACCTGAGCTTGATGCACAGTTGGTTGCCGAGAGTGTTGCGCAACAACTTGAGCGTCGCATTATGTTTCGCCGTGCGATGAAGCGTGCCGTGACCAATTCGATGCGTCTTGGCGCGAAAGGCATAAAAATCAACGTGGGTGGCCGTCTCAACGGCGCTGAAATCGCCCGTAGTGAATGGTATCGCGAGGGCCGTGTACCTTTGCATACGTTACGTGCCGATATTGATTACGGTTTTGCGGAGGCACACACTACCTATGGTGTGATTGGCATCAAGGTGTGGATCTTCAAGGGCGAGGTGATCGGCAAGCAAGAGGCCGAACCTGTCGCTGAGAAGGCGGCGGCTAACTGAACGATTTAGGAGTAATGAGTAATGCTGCAGCCGAAACGCACGAAGTTCCGCAAACAGCAAACGGGAAAGAACCGTGGCCTGGCCACTGTAGGTAACAAGGTCAGCTTTGGTGAATATGGCCTGAAAGCGGTTGCGCGCGGACGGATTACTGCCCGACAGATTGAGGCGGCCCGTCGTGCGATGACTCGTCACATCAAACGTGGTGGCAAAATCTGGATTCGTATTTTTCCAGATAAACCGATCACTAAGAAACCTCTGGAAGTGCGCCAAGGTAAGGGAAAGGGTAATGTCGAATATTGGGTTGCCCAGATCCAGCCTGGCCGGATGTTGTACGAGATGGAAGGTGTGAGTGAAGGTATTGCTCGTGAGGCCTTTCGCCTGGCGGCGGCTAAGCTGCCCATCAAAACTACGTTTGTAATCCGGACGGTACTGTAATGAATGCTAATGAACTCAGGAACAAGAATGCTGATGAGCTCAAGCAGGAGCTGGCTGATTTGCTGCGCGAGCAGTTTAATCTACGGATGCAAAGAGGCACGGGCCAGCTGAGTCGTCCTCATCAGATGAAGGCCGCGCGCCGCAATATTGCACGGGTCAAAACAATTTTGCATGAGAAATTGAGTGCCTGACAATGAGCGAACAAATGAACGTTGGAAGAACTATGACCGGCCATGTGGTCAGCAACAAGATGGATAAAACCATTACTGTGTTGGTTGAACGCCGTGTCAAGCATCCGATCTATGGCAAGTATGTGAAGCGTTCCACTAAGCTGCATGCGCATGACGAGAACAACGAATGCAATGAGGGCGATATCGTGTCAGTGGCTTCATGCCGGCCGCTATCGAAGAGCAAGTCCTGGCGTTTGGTCGAAATCGTTGAACGAGTGACCGTCGCCTGATTGACGAAGAGACATGTGGTCGGGCGCAATAGCGCCCGACGAGGGTAAGCTTTCGGAGCAAGCTATGATTCAAATGCAAACCATACTCGGCGTTGCCGACAATAGTGGGGCTCGTCGGGTGCAATGTATCAAGGTGTTGGGCGGTTCGCATCGTCGCTATGCACGCATCGGAGATGTTATCAAAGTGAGCATCAAAGAGGCGATTCCACGCGGTCGTGTTAAGAAAGGCGATGTCTACAGCGCGGTTGTGGTACGGACCCGCAAGGGCGTGCGTCGTGCCGATGGTTCGTTGATTCGTTTTGATGGCAATGCGGCTGTTTTATTGAATAATCAGATGCAGCCGATTGGTACGCGTATTTTCGGGCCCGTAACTCGTGAATTGCGCACAGAAAACTTTATGAAGATAATTTCCCTGGCACCAGAAGTGCTGTGAGGACAAGCAGATGATGAAGATCAAGAAGGGTGACGAAGTTATCGTCATCGCCGGTAAAGATAAGGGCAAACGCGGTAATGTCGTGCGGGTTACGCCTGATGGACGGATTGTTGTTGAGAACATCAATCTTGTTAAAAAACATCAGAAAGCTAATCCAATGGCAGGTACACCAGGTGGTATAATCGAGAAGGAAATGCCTCTACATATTTCCAATATCGCCTTGTACAATTCTGTGACTGGCAAGGCAGACAGGGTCGGTTTCAAAACCCTTGATGACGGCCGCAAACTGCGGTGTTTCAAATCCAATGGCGAAGTCGTGGATTTATAAGCGTAGGTGACGAACGATGGCAAGACTGCAACAACTCTATAAAGACACAGTGATCAAACAGCTCATGGAGCGATTTGATTACGGCAGTGTTATGGAGGTTCCACGCATTATCAAGATCACTCTGAATATGGGTGTTGGTGAGGCAGTGGGCGACAAGAAAGTGATGGATCATGCTGTGAGTGACATGGTGAAAATTGCGGGTCAAAAACCCATTGTTACGCTGGCACGAAAATCTATCGCTGGCTTTAAAATTCGCGATGGTTGGCCTATTGGCTGCAAAGTCACCCTGCGTCGTGAGCGGATGTATGAGTTCCTTGACCGTCTGGTGAGTATTGCCATACCGCGTATTCGTGATTTTCGTGGATTGAACCCCAAATCATTCGATGGACGTGGGAACTACAGTATGGGTATACGGGAACAAATCATATTTCCCGAGATTGATTACGACAGGATAGATGTCTTGCGTGGTATGGATATTACGATCAGTACAACAGCGAACAACGATGAAGAAGGCCATGCACTGTTGAAAGCCTTTAATTTCCCGTTCAAGGGTTGAGGAGTACAAAATGGCAAAAACATCGATGATTCAACGTGAAATTAAACGTGCACGTATCGTTTTGAAGTACGCCAGCAAACGTGTCGCACTCAAGGCGATGATCAAGGATCCCAATATGGATATGGAGGAGCGCCGTGAGGCGATCCAGAGGCTGCAAAAGTTGCCGCGCGATTCCAGCCCGAGCCGCCAGCAACGTCGTTGTCGTTTGACGGGTCGTCCACATGCGGTATATCGAAAGTTTGGGTTGAGCCGCAATAAATTGCGCGAATATGCTATGCGTGGTGAAGTGCCTGGCCTGACAAAGGCGAGTTGGTAGTCCGAGGTTCAAATTTGGCTGCAAGTGACACTAGCCATTTTATTTTAGGAGTAAAACCGAATGAGCATGACTGATCCTATTGCAGATATGCTGACTCGCATCCGTAATGGCATGACGGCTGGCAAGACTGAGGTCTTGATGCCCTCGTCCAGGTTAAAAATTGCCGTTACTAAGGTGTTAAAGGATGAGGGTTATATCAGCGATCTGTCCACACAGGATATCGATGGCAAGCCGGTTTTGACCGTAGTACTCAGGTATTACGCAGGCAAACCTGTCATCGATATGATAAAGCGGGTGAGTAGTCCTGGTCTGCGTGTCTACAAGGGTAAAGATGAGCTACCGAAGATTCTGAACGGTCTTGGCATCGCCATTATTTCAACCTCGGCTGGCGTAATGACCGATCGTGCTGCGCGTAAGGCGGGCCACGGCGGTGAAGTGCTGTGCTACGTATCATAAGGTAGGTGTGACATGGCGAGAGTTCTGAATCCAATCACGATCCCTTCTGGTGTTGATGTTACTATTGCGGATAAGACCGTTATGGTGAAAGGCAGCAAGGGAAAACTTGAGCATACACTTAATCCATTGGTGAGTGTTGCCAGGGAAGATAACGTGCTTAAATTTGTACCGCAGACTGAGTTGGCGAATGCTATTGCGCAAACAGGTACTGCACGTGCGCTCGTGAGCAATATGTTGCAGGGTGTGAGTTCCGGATTTGAACGTAAGCTGGAACTTGTTGGCGTCGGTTATCGTGCACAGTCGCAGGGTAAGGTTCTTAACCTTACGCTCGGTTATTCACATCCCGTTAAATATATGGTGCCCGACGGAATTACAATCGAAACGCCGACCCAGACCGAGATCCTTGTCAAAGGTTGTGACAAACGCCTGGTTGGCCAGGTTGCTGCAGATATCCGTGGTTTCCGTGTTCCGGAGCCATACAAGGGAAAGGGTGTGAAATACGCGGACGAAGTGATTGTCCGTAAAGAGGCTAAGAAGAAGTAAAGGTAGGTTACTACGATGGACAAGAAATTATCACGTTTGCGCAGGGCCCGGCGTACCCGTGCGAAGATCAGAGAATTGGGTACATTTCGCTTGTGCGTGCATCGCACACCGCGTCATATATATGCCCAGATCATTGCGCCGAACGGCTCTGAGGTGGTTGCGAGCGCCTCTACACTTATGGCGGATGTCAAAGACGGTCTGCACCATACGGGTAACATCGAGGCGGCTTCGGCGGTGGGCAAGGCGATTGCAGAACGCGCTAAGGCTGCCGGCATATCCGCGGTCGCATTCGATCGCTCCGGTTTCAAATACCATGGTCGTATTCGTGCGCTGGCGGATGCCGCACGCGAAAACGGTCTGAATATTTAATAGGGCTTAGACATGGCAGGATTCGAGAATGCACAGAACAGCGACGGCCTCCAGGAACGTCTGATTGCGGTGCGACGTGTCGCCAAAGTGGTCAAGGGTGGTCGACAGTTTGGTTTCTCCGCGCTGACGGTAGTCGGTGATGGTAATGGCAAGGTCGGGTTCGGCCGAGGTAAGGCTCGTGAGGTTCCGGTTGCGATTTCAAAAGCGATGGAAAATGCACGCAAAAATTTGATGAAAATAAATCTTGCCGGCGGTACGCTCCAGCATGCGATTACCGCAACTTATGGCGCGGCGCGTGTCTACATGCAGCCGGCTTCAGAGGGTACCGGCGTTATCGCTGGTGGTGCCATGCGTGCTGTATTCGACGTGGTCGGTGTACACGATGTCCTGGCCAAGTGTATCGGTACGAATAACCCCGTTAACGTTGTACGTGCCACCATTGGTGGTTTGGCCGGGATGGCGTCACCTGAATCGATAGCGGCCAAGCGTGGTAAAACCGTCAAAGAGATATTGGAATAAACGATGGCCGTAAATAAAATACTCAAAGTGACGCTGATACGCAGTCCCATTCATCGCATTGCCAGACACAAGGCGTGTGTATCCGGACTGGGTTTGCGTCGCATGCACCATACTGTAGAGGTCATTGATACCCCTGCCAACCGGGGCATGATCAATAAAGTTTCATACATGCTCAAGGTTGAGGAGAACTGACATGTATCTAAATTCACTTAAACCCGCTAGCGGTTCCAAACGCGCGCGAAAGCGCCTTGGTCGTGGTATCGGGTCTGGTCTGGGTAAAACGGGTGGACGTGGACACAAGGGACAGAAATCACGCAATGGTGGTTTTCATAAGATCGGCTTCGAGGGTGGTCAAATGCCATTGCAACGTCGCCTGCCAAAGGTCGGATTTAGTTCACGCATTGGTCGTGTAACCGCGGAGGTGCGTTTGCATGAACTGGCCAAGATTGACGGTGATACGGTGGATATCAACAGTTTGAAGAATGCAAACGTGATTAGCCGCAACATTCAGCGGGTGAAAATCATGTTTTCTGGCAAACTGGACAAGGCACTGACCATTAAGGGACTCAATGTGACTCGTGGTGCGCGTGCTGCAATTGAAGCCGCTGGCGGCAAAGTCGAGGGCTAAGCGTGGGCAATAGCCGTTCAGCAGTATCCGATGTGCTGGCAACAGGGCGCTTCAGCGAGCTGAAAAAACGTCTTTTATTCGTGGTGGGAGCGCTGTTGGTGTTCCGGATTGGTGCATTTATTCCGGTGCCCGGTATTGACCCACATGCGCTGGCTTCGATGTTTGCGGGGCAGAAGAATACCATTTTGGGTATGTTTAATCTGTTCTCTGGTGGGGCGTTGTCGCGTCTATCCGTATTTGCTCTGGGTGTGATGCCCTATATTTCAGCGTCGATCATTATCCAACTTTTGACAAAAGTGCATCCGAAACTGGAGCAATTGAACAAGGAAGGTGCATCCGGACGACGCAAGATTACGCGCTATACACGCCTCAGCACGTTGGCATTAGCGATTTTCCAGGGCCTTGGTGTAGGCATTGCCTTGACTAAACAGCACGGCTTGGTGATGGCTGGGCAAAGCGAGATTCAATTTCTTTTCACAACGGCAGTGACCCTGGTTACCGGTACCATGTTCCTAATGTGGCTGGGTGAGCAGATGACGGAACGAGGCATCGGCAACGGCATTTCCATGATTATTTTCGCTGGAATCGTTGCAGGTTTGCCCCAGGCTGTGGGTGGTACGCTTGTATTGGCGAGAACTGGAGAGATGAGTCCGTTGACCATTCTGGTCATCTTTGCTCTCGTGATTGCTGTCACTGGCTTTGTGGTGTTTGTCGAGCGGGGTCAGCGTCGTATTACGGTCAACTATGCCAAGCGCCAGCAGGGACGAAAGATGTATGCGGCTCAGTCTAGCCACCTTCCTCTGAAGGTGAACATGGCAGGCGTGATCCCCCCTATTTTTGCATCGAGCATCATTCTGTTCCCTGCTACGCTGGCGGGTTGGTTCGGTAGCACGGAGAAGATGAGTTGGTTACGGGATATCGCAACGACCCTGTCGCCGGGGCAGCCGATCTATGTGATCATGTATGCATTGGCGATTATTTTCTTCTGTTTTTTCTATACGGCGTTGATGTTCAACCCGAAAGAAACGGCGGATAATCTAAAGAAGTCGGGTGCATTTATCCCCGGCATCAGGCCTGGGGTTCAAACGGCAAAGTATATCGATACGATACTAAGTCGTTTGACGCTGACAGGTGCGGTCTATATCACTGCGGTATGTTTATTGCCTGAATTTCTGATCATATACTGGAATGTGCCATTTTCATTTGGAGGCACATCGTTGCTGATTATTGTGGTGGTGGTCATGGACTTTATGGCGCAGACGCAAAGTCACCTCATGTCGCATCAGTACGAGGGTTTACTCAAGAAGGCTAATCTTAAAGGACATGGCCGGGCGGGTATGTTGCGTTAAGGGCGGTGGTGTTCTTTGATCACCTGAAAATATTGCTTTTGTTTGTGGGGTAAATGTCGTGAAAGTTCGTGCATCTGTCAAGAAATTGTGCCGTAACTGCAAAATTATTCGTCGCAATGGCGTGGTTCGTGTCATCTGTAAAGATGCCCGACACAAGCAGCGCCAGGGTTGAATCTGCGCACAAAAGGGTGCAGATAGCGTTATTCCGGGACGTTTATATCCCGAAGTGGCTTGATTAGAACTGAAAGAGTTTGTACCATGGCGTGTTTACTAGGCGCTATGGCCTATAGTATGTTGGTTTAGGGAGTGGCTCAATGGCTCGTATAGCTGGGGTAAATATCCCCGTTAACAAACATGCCGTGATTGCACTGACGTCTATCTACGGTGTTGGTCACACGCGTGCCAAACAAACCTGTGAGGCAGTCGGGGTAAAAACTGACGTCAAGGTCAAAGACCTGACGGAGGCGGAGTTGGAAGGACTGCGTGCCGAGATCGCTAAGCTCACCGTTGAAGGTGATTTGCGCCGCGAGGTGTCCATGAATATTAAACGTCTCATGGATCTGGGCTCTTACCGCGGTTTGCGCCATCGTCGCGGCTTGCCGTTGCGTGGTCAGCGCACACGCACCAATGCCCGTACCCGTAAGGGACCACGTAAGGCAATTCGCAAGTAAGATTCTAACCTTTACCGGATGACAGGTTTATGGCTAAGCCAAGTACCACCCGTACACGTAAAAAGGTCAAAAAGAACGTCGCAGATGGTGTTGCACACGTTCATGCGTCCTTTAACAATACGATTGTGACTATTACAGACCGCCAGGGCAACACTTTGTGCTGGGCGACTTCCGGTGGTTCCGGCTTTCGTGGGTCACGTAAGAGCACGCCGTTTGCCGCCCAGATCGCCGCTGAGCGTGCCGGTAACAAGGCGCTGGAGTTTGGCATGAAGAATGTCGAAGTGTTGGTTAAAGGTCCCGGACCGGGACGCGAATCAGCGGTTCGTTCCCTGAATAATCTTGGTTTCAAGATTACCAGTATTACCGACGTGACGCCGATTCCACACAATGGTTGCCGTCCCCCCAAGAAGCGCCGCGTTTAAGCCTGGAGGCTCGCTTTGGCTAAGTACATTGGTCCCAAATGTCGTCAATGCCGTCGTGAAGGCGGCAAACTGTTTTTGAAGGGTGAGAAATGCTTTACCAGCAAATGCCCGATTGAGAATCGTCCCTTCCCGCCCGGGCAGCATGGGCAGAGGCGTACGCGGTTGTCGGACTATGCCATTCAGTTGCGTGAGAAGCAGAAGCTGCGCCGTATCTATGGTGTCCTTGAGCGTCAATTCCGTTCTTATTACAAGAAGGCGGATCGCCGTAAAGGTTCAACTGGCGAAAATTTGTTGCAATTGCTCGAATCGCGTCTGGACAGTATTGTCTATCGGATGGGTTTTGGAGCTTCACGTTCCGAGGCTCGCCAGTTGATTCGCCATAACGCGATTACCTTGAATGGCCGGAAGATGAATATTCCGTCCCATCAGGTCAAACCGGGTGATCAGATCGCGATTGCGGAAAAAGTGCGTGAACAGTTGCGCATCAAAGGTGCACTGGAAGCGAGCGAGCAGCGTGGAGTCGTGGAATGGGTCGATGTGGATGCCAAGAAACTCGAAGGCGTTTATCGGCATTTACCAGAGCGTAGCGAACTGCCATCCGATATCAACGAACACTTGGTCGTGGAGTTGTATTCCAAGTGATCTGGGCTGTCCAGGTCAACCGCGCCGCGCCATGGTCGATTGACTTGGAATATACATTGCGAGCTGAAGAGGACCATTCATGCAGGGCCTAGTAGCAGAATTACTAAAACCGCGTCTGGTAGATGTGCAGACCATTTCCGCCACACACGCCAAAGTTACCCTGGAACCGCTAGAGCGTGGTTTCGGACATACTCTCGGCAATGCGCTGCGTCGCATCCTGCTCTCGTCGATGAGCGGTTGCGCCATCGTCGAGGTGGAAATTGATGGCGTGTTGCATGAATACACGACCCTTGAGGGTGTGCAGGAGGATATCATCGATATTCTGCTCAACCTCAAGGGTATAGCCCTGCGTATGCACAACCGCAGTGATGCCACGTTGACCCTGAACAAGAAGGGGCCAGGTGAGGTCACGGCGGCGGATATCACGCTCGATCATGACATTGAGATCGTCAATCCAGAGCAGATCATTGCCCACCTGACCAAGGCGGGTGAGCTGAACATGACGCTCAAGGTTGCGCGTGGACGCGGTTATGAGCCCTCCAATACACGTTTTTCAGCCGAGGAGGAAGACCGACCTATTGGTCGACTTCAGCTTGATGCCTCGTTCAGCCCGGTACGCCGTATTTCTTATGTAGTCGAGAGTGCGCGTGTTGAGCAGCGTACCAACATGGATAAATTGGTCATTGATCTTGAAACCAATGGCACTCTTGATCCTGAGGCCGCCATTCGCAATGCAGCTACAATCTTGCAGGATCAGCTCTCCTCTTTTGTCGATCTTCAGGCGAAGAAGGAAGAACAACCTGCCGCCAATGAGCCGGAAGTCGACCCGATTCTCATGCGTCCGGTCGATGATTTGGAGCTGACCGTGCGCTCGGCCAATTGTCTGAAGGCGGAGCAAATCTACTTCATCGGTGATCTGATCCAACGCACTGAAGTCGAATTGCTCAAGACGCCAAATCTAGGCAAGAAATCACTGACCGAGATCAAAGATGTGCTGGCATCGCGTGGCTTGTCCCTGGGTATGCGCCTGGAAAACTGGCCACCGCCGGGTCTGAAAGACCGCACGGAAAAGGCGGCTGCCGAGGCTTTAGCCGGGTCTACGGGCATTACGTTTTAGTGATTTAACAGCACTTTGTTTTATTTAAGGAATTTGTCATGCGACACCGCAACATCGGCCGGCAATTGAGCCGGAATAGCAGCCATCGCAATGCGATGCTGCGCAATATGGCCGCGTCGCTGCTGCGCCACGAATTGATTAAGACTACCTTGCCCAAGGCCAAGGAATTGCGTCGAGTCGCCGAGCCGTTGATTACCCTGGCCAAGCAGGATAGCGTGTCGAAGCGGCGTCTGGCTTTCAGTCGCCTGCGGGATCGTGATGTGGTGACCAAGCTCTTCAATGAGCTGGGGCCGCGTTATAAGGCCCGCCCTGGTGGTTATCTGCGTATTCTTAAATGTGGTTATCGTCCAGGTGACAAAGCGCCTATGGCAATTGTTGAGCTGGTGGATCGTCCCGAGTCAGAGCAAGGCAAGGCCGTGGCGAAATAAATCGATCGCGCATAGCATGATGAAAAAACCGGACCTTGTGACCCGGTTTTTTTTTGCTGTGCAGTGTGTGATCCCGAGTAGACAGGGTTGTTGCTGGCATCGTGTTTCGGCTAGCCTATGTGCATGATAGTGCTGTTTAGCGATTTTGGCTGGTATGGCCCCTATGTGGGCCAAATGAAAACGGTGCTGGCCTGTGAGGCGCCGACTGCGCACGTTGTGGACCTGATGCATGATGCCCCCGCATATGCCCCACAGCCGGCGGCTTATCTGCTTGCTAGCCTGATTGCCCATGTCCCGCCTGCGGCGGTGCTCTTGTGCGTCGTCGACCCGGGAGTGGGTGATCCGACGCGCCGTCCGGTCGTGGTGCAGGCGGATGGACGCTGGTTTGTCGGGCCGGATAACGGCCTGTTCAATGTCGTGGCTCGGCGGGCCGCACGGATCGCCTGGTGGGATATCACATGGCGCCCGGCACTACTTTGCGACTCCTTCCATGGTCGTGATCTATTCGCCCCGGTGGCGGCCCGTCTGGCGCGGGGTGAAGCGCCACCGGGGCGAGCCACGGCCCCCGACACACGTGTGTCGCAGGACTGGCCGGAAGATTTGGCGGAGATCATCTATGTGGATGGCTATGGTAATGCCATGACCGGGCAGCGTGCCTGTCATGTCGCACAGACTCTGCGCATCACCGTCAGTGGGCACACACTTCAATATAAACGCACGTTCTCGGCAGCGCTGCCGGGCGAAGCCTTCTGGTATGAGAATGCGCTGGGGCTGGTTGAGATAGCGGTCAATCAGGGGCATGCCGCCCAGCAGTTGGGGCTTGCGCCAGGGATGCCGTTGCGTTTCTCCGGGCCTTAACGGCTTCTGAACCCGAACGGGTCGTCAGTCGTTGGTACGCGTAAGCAAGGGGAGTTCGTGACGTCGGGCATTGGCGACAATAAAGCGTCCACGTCCGTTGCGCGTAGCGTCAAGGATGGCCTGGTGTGCAGAAGATTGGCCCAGGAGGGTGGCAAAGAGGACATCGAGTTCACCGGCATCGACCTTGAGCCGTCCATAGGGACCACCGGTCTCGTCGGGGAACCAGAACAGTCGTGGTGCCCATCTCCGGGCAAGGATGACGGGGTGCTGCGACCAGTCACGGAGTTTGGCGATCAGTGCCTGATCAACCATGTGAACCTGCCTGGTGTCGGGTCGAAGTGGGCCCGGGTCGTGAGAGCAGAGGATTGAGGTACTGCCCGGTGTAGGAGGTGGGGTGGCGGGCGATGGCCTCAGGTGTCCCGGTCGCCACGATGCTTCCCCCCTGCTCACCACCTTCCGGACCCATGTCGATGATCCAGTCCGCGGTCTTGATGACGTCCAGATTGTGTTCAATGACGATGATGGTGTTGCCATGGTCGCGCAGCCGGTGGAGCACGCTGAGCAGTTGTTCAATATCGTGGAAGTGCAGACCGGTGGTGGGTTCGTCAAGGATGTAGAGCGTATTGCCGGTGTCGCGTTTGGACAGTTCGCGGGCCAGTTTGATTCGCTGGGCCTCGCCGCCGGACAGGGTCGTGGCATTCTGGCCGAGGGTGATATACGACAGACCGACGTCCATCAACGTCTGGAGTTTGCGCCTGAGCGGGGGGACAGCGTTGAAAAAGCCCAGAGCATCTTCGACCGTGAGCGCAAGAACTTCGTGGATGGCCTTGCCTTTGTAATGGATTTCCAGGGTTTCGCGGTTATAGCGCCTCCCCCTGCACACATCGCAGGGGACATAGATATCCGGCAGGAAATGCATTTCAACCTTGATGACACCGTCGCCCTGACAGGCCTCGCAGCGTCCCCCTTTGACGTTGAAACTGAATCGCCCCGGTGTGTAACCCCGCGTCCGTGCCTCTTGGGTACCGGCAAACAGCTCGCGGATAGGAGTGAACAAACCGGTGTACGTGGCGGGGTTGGAGCGTGGTGTGCGGCCGATGGGACTTTGGTCGATATCGACGATCTTGTCGAAATGATGCAGACCTTCGATGGTGCGGCAGGGGGCCGGGCTCTCACTGGCGCCGTTCAGGTGTTGCGCAGCATAGCGGTAGAGGGTGTCATTGATAAGTGTGGATTTGCCCGAACCCGAGACCCCGGTAACCGCCGTCATCAGTCCGATGGGCAGGGCCACATCCACGTGTTTGAGATTGTTGCCGCTTGCCGCGCGAATGAGTATCTGGCGCGTATCATCGGCTGGAGTTCGCTTTGTCGGCACGGCAATGGATTTGCGCCCTGAGAGATATTGGCCGGTGAGCGAGGCCGGATGGGCCATCACCTCATCCGGGGTGCCCTCGGCGACGACATGGCCGCCATGGACACCCGCACCGGGGCCGATGTCGACGACATAGTCGGCGCAACGGATGGCGTCTTCGTCATGCTCGACAACGATGACGGTATTGCCGAGGTCGCGCAGGTAACGCAGGGTGTCGAGCAGACGCCGGTTGTCGCGCTGATGCAGGCCGATGGAGGGTTCGTCGAGGATATACATGACGCCCACCAAGCCGGCACCGATCTGGCTGGCCAGGCGGATGCGCTGGGCCTCACCGCCAGAGAGTGTGTCCGCACTGCGGTCCAGCGTCAGGTAGTCGAGTCCGACATTGACCAGGAAGTTCAGGCGTTGGTCGAGTTCCTTGATGATCTTCGCCGCGATCTCGCCACGCCGCCCGGGCAGGACGAGATCGTGGAAAAAGGCTTGAGCGCGTCCCACTGGCAGGGCGGTGATATCGGGCAGGGTACGCTCAGCCACAAAGACATGACGGGCGGCCTGGTTGAGGCGGGTGCCAGCGCACTCGGGGCAGGGCTGGTGGTTGATGTACTTGGCCAGCTCCTCGCGCACGACGTTGGATTCAGTCTCCCGGTAGCGGCGTTCCATGTTAGGCATCACGCCTTCAAAGGGATGGCATCGCCGGGTGGTAGTGCCGTGTTCATTGTAGTAGCGAAATGCAATCTCCTCCTCACCGCTACCGTAGAGAATGGCCTGTTGCGCCTTATCTGTCAGGCTATTGAACGCATCGTCAATATCGAAGTCATAGTGTTCAGCCAGTGAGGTGATGAGTTGGAAGTAGTAGGCATTGCGACGGTCCCAGCCACGGATGGCGCCACCGGCGATACTGAGTGCAGGTTGGGCCACCACCCGCTGCGGATCGAAGTACTGGCGCACACCCAGACCATCACAGCCCGGGCAGGCCCCGGCCGGATTGTTGAATGAGAACACCCGCGGTTCGAGTCCGCTGAGTGAGTAACCACATACCGGGCAGGCGAACTTGGCCGAGAAGATGATATCCCGACGCTCCACATCGAGGAAAGCGATGCGTGCCAACCCGTCAGACAGTGCCAGGGCGGTCTCGAAGGAGTCGGCCAGGCGCTGCTGGATGTCTGGTCGTACCTTGAAACGGTCTATCACGACCTCGATGCTGTGTTTGTGGCGTTTGTCCAACTCGGGAGCAGCGTCGAGTTCCACGACCTTACCATCGATACGTGCGCGGATATAACCCTGGGTGCGCAGTGTATTGAGAACCTGCTCATGTTCACCCTTGCGCGTGTCGATGACAGGGGCCAGTAGCATGAGACGACTGCCTTCGCTCAGGGCCAATACCTGATCGACCATCTGACTGACGGTTTGGGCATCGAGCAGCGTATTGTGTTCCGGACAGCGTGGCTCACCGGCGCGGGCATAGAGCAGGCGCAGATAGTCATAAATCTCGGTGATGGTGCCAACGGTGGAGCGTGGGTTGTGCGAGGTTGATTTCTGTTCAATAGAGATGGCCGGCGACAGGCCTTCAATGTGGTCTACATCCGGTTTTTCCATTATCGACAGGAATTGCCGGGCATAACTGGACAACGATTCGACATAGCGTCGCTGGCCCTCGGCATAGATAGTGTCAAAGGCGAGTGAAGACTTCCCCGAACCTGAGAGGCCGGTGATGACAATGAGTTTGTCTCGCGGCAGATCCAGGTTGATATTGGCGAGATTGTGTGTGCGCGCACCGCGTATGTGGATGTACTGCATGCCAGTTTTTCGCTGTTAAAGTAACCTGTTATTATACCACGGCTGAGTGTCGTGAGGCACCGATTCAGCCGCCACCCACGGCCTTGTAGGAGCTTGCATGCACGTTGATACGATTACTGCCGGTGAACGCCGGTCTGCCTTTTCTCTAGCCAGCATCTATTCCTTCCGCATGTTGGGTCTGTTTATGATCCTCCCGGTCTTTGCGCTGTATGCCGAGGGACTCAAGGGCGTCACCCCAACGCTGGTGGGCATCGCCATTGGTGTTTACGGCCTGACTCAGGCCATTTTCCAGATCCCCTTCGGCATGCTCTCTGACCGCCTTGGGCGCAAGCCGATCATCGTCATCGGTCTGTTGATCTTTGCTGTTGGCAGTGCCATTGCCGGCATGTCGCATACCATAGAAGGTGTGATTATCGGTCGTGCTGTGCAGGGCGCAGGGGCGGTGGGCGCGGCGGTACTGGCGCTGGCTGCAGACCTGACGCGGGAGGAACATCGGCTCAAGGTCATGGCCATTATCGGCATGACGATTGGCGTGTCCTTCTCTGTCGCCATGGTGGCCGGGCCGGTGCTGAACAAATTCATCGGCGTGCCGGGCATTTTCTGGCTGACTGCCTTTCTTGGTCTGCTTGGTATCGCGGTGGTTTATTTCTGGGTGCCGAACCCTGAGCATACGAAGTTACACCGTGACACCGAAGCGGTGCCGGCCCAGTTCGCAGAGGTGTTGGCTGATACGCAACTGTTGCGCCTGGACTTGGGTATTTTCACCATGCACCTGGTCCTCACTGCTATATTTGTGGCACTGCCCAATGTGCTGCTCCACGTTGTCGGTTTGCCGGAGGCACATCAGTGGTATGTCTATTTGCCAGTGATGGTGTTCGGCTTTCTGGCCATGGTGCCGTTCATCATCATTGCCGAGAAAAAACGCCGCATGAAGCAGGTCTTTACCGGCGCCATCGTGGTCTTGGGACTTGCCAATCTGAGCCTGTACGAGTTTCATCACGCCCTCACTGGCATCGTCGTGGCCCTGTGGCTGTTTTTCAGCGCCTTCAATCTGCTGGAGGCCAGTCTACCTTCACTGATCGCCAAGATGGCACCCACCCAGAGCAAGGGCACGGCCATGGGCATCTACTCCAGTTCCCAATTTCTAGGTATCTTTGTGGGGGGATGGGCTGGTGGGTGGATACTCCAATACCACGGCTACAATGGGGTATTCCTGTTCTCTACCGTGATGATTGGAATCTGGCTGCTGGCGGCACTGACCATGCGCAACCCGCGTTATCTCAGCACCTTCCTGCTCAATGTGGGCGCGGTGGATGCGGCGAAGGCCCACCAGTTGGTTGTGGACCTGACTCAGGTGCGCGGTGTGGCCGAGGTGGTTGTCATCGCGGAGGATGAGATGGCCTATCTGAAAGTGGATCTCAATGCCCTTGACCGTGAGCGCCTGCACGCCTATTCGGTGTCGCAGGACGAAACTTTGACGCACGAAGCCCCCGGCAGCACTGCTCAGGCGTGATATCATCTCCTCAAACCGGCGCCGTTGCGCCGGGTCGAGGTGTATGAGCACACAGATAAACAGGAGGCGTGCATGGCGAGGGGGATTAACAAGGTCATTCTGATCGGTAACCTGGGTTCTGATCCGGAAGTACGCTACATGCCGAGCGGTGGGGCGGTGGCGAACATACGCTTGGCCACGACCGATAGCTGGCGTGACAAGCAAAGCGGCGAACAACAGGATCGCACCGAGTGGCATCGAATCGTATTCTTTGGCAGATTGGGCGAGATTGCCGGTGAATATCTGAAAAAAGGGGCCAAGATCTACGTGGAAGGCCGGCTGCAGACCCGCAAATGGCAGGGCCAGGATGGCCAGGATCGCTACACCACCGAGATCGTTGCCAACGAGATGCAGATGCTCGATGGCCGCAGCGGTGGCAGTACGGATTACAGCCGGGAGGAGGCGCCCTCTGGTGGCGCTGGCACTGCGCGGGATACGACACCGCCCGCTGCTGGTGGATCTGACCCTGCGGAGGGTTCCTTCGACGATGACATCCCTTTTTAAGGGACTATCTGGCGCCACGATACATTTTTCATCTCCTGGTTCACCGCCACAAGATACGGTGGGGTCTGGACTGGTCGTGTCTCGTCATCCGCTGGGTCGCAGCGCCAGCGGCCCGCGTTTTCCCCTGCCCGTTCAAATGGCATTTTTTGTGCCAAACACGCCGTAATCCAATCGATTTCTGGCGTGATCCACATGGCCCCGGTCGTGGATAAACCCGGAAAAGGCGTGATCAGTTGCACCCGACTGCGAACTGTGGCACAAATGAAGACACTCCAAATCATAAATACGCTTGAACGGTGCGAGATGGTTTCCGGGGATGTGCCAATCATCCACTCGAGGCAACCGGACAGATTGGCGCCCGACAGGCATCGAAGCCGTCAGGAGGCTGTTGAACTTAGGGGTTGATCGCCAGGGGTGAGAGTGAGCACTGATTTTCCTGATACTGAGGTGCATGATGGACTTGCACAACAGACAGGCGGGGCTCTCCCACCGGCACAGTGGGGTTATCCTGAGTTCGATGGTCTCCCGGAGCGTACTCAGGTGGCCTTCCAATGGGTGGAACAGAGAGACAATGCGATGAGATGCAAGCCCCCGTCGGGTGGACGATCCTGGCGCTGCTGGAGGGGTTGCGCACGCACGACGCGGGTCATCTCGTCTATGAGCAGATTCGCCACCTTCTCAATGAACTGGTAGGGGAGCAGCACTCACGCGAGGCGGCCTACGGCGCGCTGGTCGGTGTGTTGCTCGATACCCTCGCCGAACAACTGCCCGGCAACGATCCCGCGCGTTTGCAGATTCGCCTGGTCCAGTGTCGGCTCAGCCCCCCCCTGCATCACAGCGAACTCAAGGCCTTGCAGCACTATGTGCCGCAGTGGTCAGCGCGTTTGCACCAACTCTCCGACACCCATTCCCAATTGTTCCGCCACGTTTTACTGGGCCCCTTACTGCGTGGCCTTGGCTTTGGTGAGGCAGAGATGGATTCTCCACCCTCACTCCAGGTCCCGGCTAGCGCGACGCAGCCACCCCTGGAGACAGGACAGGTGGTGGAGGTTGATGAGGCCGAAGCCGGGGTGCAGGAGGACGCGGTCTTGGTGGCGGAGTCCGGCGAAAATGCGGCCTATCGTCAGCATCTCGATGAAACCAGTCGTGGTGTCCGGGAACTGCAAACAGCGGTAACCGCACAGATCGAGGACACCATCAAGCAGCATCAGGAATTCGGTGTCCTGCTGGAGGTGGTGTTGGCCGGTTTGCGCGATCTGGATGAGGTGGACGATGTCGACGAGCAGCGCCAGCTGATTGCCCAGGAGGCTGAGCGATTGCTGACCGGGCATCGCGCCCTCACGGCCAAACTTGATTATGCCAACCAGTCACTCAAGAGGCTCTCCGAGGATAGCTGCAAGATCAGCAATGAGCTAAGCAGAGTCCGTGAGTTGAGTCTCACCGATGAACTGACCGGCCTGCCCAATCGCCGCGCCTTTCAGCGCAGCCTGGAAGACGAGATTGGGCGGGGCAAGCGCTATGGTTATCCGGTAACGTTGGCCATCCTTGATCTGGATAAATTCAAACAGATCAATGATACTTATGGCCACCCGGTGGGCGATCGCGTCCTGATCGCCTATGCCAAGGAAATACTGCCCATTTTCCGCCATCACGATATGGTGGCGCGCTACGGTGGCGAGGAGTTTGCGGTGTTACTGCCCAATACCGATCTGGCAGGCAGTGTGCGTGCATTGGAGAAGATTTTGGGCAAGGTGCCGAGTATTGCAGTACGGGGTGCGGGGGAGATGATCAAGGTGCCGACCTTTTCAGCCGGTGTCGCTCTTTATCATCTTGGTGAGACGGCCGAGGCCCTGGTTGCCCGTGCCGATGCCGCGCTCTATCAGGCCAAGCGCAACGGGCGAAACCGTATCGATGTCGCCTATGAAGACCAGTCCGAGGTGGTACCGGACGGCTCCTTTCGATGCTCATCCTGAGCCCTGAACGCGAATCACCCGCGTTGCCTTTGACCCGGCATCTTCAAATCGACCCGGCGTCGTGTCCCATGATCGTTTCGCATAAGCGGGCTTGCCAGATACGGGGGATCAGCGCTTATATGTCGTGTAATTGCTGCATTTAATGTGTCATATTCGGTAAGTTCGCGAACGAGGGTGACAACGCCGTGACAAATAATCAGCAGAAAACCGGATCAGTAAGTGTCGTGGTTTTTAACTGATTGAAAGTATGAGAATTATTGGTCGGGGTGAGAGGATTCGAACCTCCGGCCCCTGCCTCCCGAAGGCAGTGCTCTACCAGGCTGAGCTACACCCCGTGCTGAAACCATCCCCTACAGAGGGGGGACGTTGCTGGCCGGTATCAGTAGGACCGGTTGACCGCGAAATCGGCCAGCCCACGCATTGCGTCCTTGTAAGGCGAATCGGGAATGCCAGCCAGTGCCTCGATGGCACGGTCGGCCTCCGCCCGCGCGGAACGCGAAGTGTAGTCGATGGCGCCAGTGGATTCAATCGCGAGTTTTACCGCATCGATATTGTCACGCCCGCCATCCTCGATGGCGTTACGGATGATCGCATTCTGCTCGCGCGTGCCGTGGCGTAGGGAATAAATCAGCGGCAATGTTGGCTTCCCCTCTGCCAGGTCGTCACCGATATTCTTGCCAATCTCCGTACTGGACTGGCTGTAGTCCAGTACATCGTCGATGAGCTGAAAGGCAGTACCCAGGTGCATGCCATAGGTCGACATGGCGTGTTCCATTGCAGTGGATTTTCCGCCCAACACGGCACCGAGCTGGGTCGCGGCCTGAAACAGTCGGGCGGTCTTGTTATGGATGACCTCCAGATAGCGGGCCTCGTCGGTGTCCGCGTCATGGCAGTTGAGTAATTGCTGGACTTCGCCCTCGGCAATCGTATTGGTGGTGCGTGCCATGATCTCCATGACGCGCATATTATTGATTTCTACCATCATTTCGAAGGCGCGCGAATACAGAAAATCGCCAACCAGCACACTGGCCTCATTACCCCAACGGGCATTGGCGGTGTCCTTGCCACGGCGCAGATCGGAGCCATCGACCACATCATCGTGGAGCAGGGTCGCGGTATGAATGAACTCGATGATGGCGGCCATCGGGATCTGTTGCCCGCCGTCCGCGTCGAGGGCACGCGCTGCAAGCAGGTGTAGCATGGGTCGCAGCCGCTTGCCGCCGCTGTTGACGATGTAGTGCCCGATCTGGTTGATGAGCACGACCTCGGAATGCAGGCGGTCACGTATGCAGGCGTTGACGGCCTCCATATCGGAGGCAATAAGCGCGTAAATATTCTGAATGTCCATCAGGGACTTGGAATGTTCGCGGCAAGGGACAAGGATGCTAGGTGGGCTGGCGCTCACTGTCAAGCGCATTGACTACGGCGACGGGCTGGCAGCAACGTAATAGGGTCAAATCCGGTTTGACCCCCCCGTAAGCAGGCGGTAGAATTGTCGGTCTTATATAGCTTATTGGCGTTATCGTCTGGCGCGGCTATCCCGCGCTGATGGTGAAATAGCCTGGAGAACCAGTATATGTACGCGGTAATCAAGACCGGTGGCAAGCAGTACAAGGTGAGCGAGGGTCAGCGTTTGCGTGTCGAGAAGATCGACGCTGAGGCCGGCGCAACGGTTGAGTTGAATCAGGTACTGATGGTGGCCGATGGCGATAACATCACGGTGGGCAGCCCCTTCGTGGAGGGTGGCAAGGTGAGTGCCACGGTAGCCGCCCAGGGTCGGGGTGTGAAGATCAAGATCGTCAAGTTTCGCCGTCGCAAGCACTACCGCAAAACTCAGGGGCATCGCCAGTCCTATACGGAACTGGAAATTACCGGGATTTCCGTTTAAATCATTTGCAATAGAGGTAGCGCAGCATGGCTCACAAAAAGGCAGGCGGCAGTACCCGTAACGGCCGCGATTCCGTCTCCAAGCGTTTGGGCGTGAAACGTTTCGGTGGTGAAGCGGTGTTGGCGGGCAATATTCTGGTTCGCCAGCGTGGTACGCGTTTCCATCCGGGGCTGAATGTCGGTCGCGGCAGGGATGATACCTTGTTTGCCAAGGCCACGGGCACCGTGTTATTCGAGGTCAAGGGACCGAAGAACCGCAAGAGGGTGAGCGTGATTTCTGCCTGAGCGGGTGGTGCAATGTGAGTAACGAAAAGCCCCGCTAAGGCGGGGCTTTTTCGTGGTTCTGCGGCCTTTTTGCGCATCTTTCCCCTGGTAACAGTGCCGGGCATGTTGATTTTTACCAGACCGTAACGGGTGAGCGACAACCATGAAGTTCGTTGATGAAGCGACGATACGCGTCGAGGCCGGAAAAGGTGGCAACGGCTGCGTGGGCTTTCGTCGCGAAAAATATATTCCCTTCGGAGGTCCCGATGGTGGCGATGGCGGGGACGGTGGCAGCGTCTACCTGCTGGCCGACAGCAACATCAATACGCTGGTGGATTTCCGCTATGCCCGTCGGTTTCGTGCCGGCAATGGCCAGCAGGGTGCAGGGCGTAATTGCACCGGCAAGGGCGGTGCGGATACCGCTATCCGCGTGCCAGTTGGTACGGTGGTCTTCGATGTCGACACCGAGGAGCAACTCGGCGATTTGATCGCGCACGGTGCGCGCTTGCGGGTCGCTCAGGGTGGCCGCCACGGATTGGGCAATACCCATTTCAAGTCCAGCACCAACCGCACGCCACACAAGTCGATACCCGGTACCCCGGGAGAGAGTCGGCAATTGCGTCTGGAATTGAAGGTATTGGCCGATGTGGGTCTGCTCGGTTTGCCCAATGCGGGTAAGTCGACCCTTATTCGGGCCGTGTCCGCGGCGCGCCCCAAGGTGGCCGATTATCCCTTTACCACCCTGTATCCAAATCTCGGTGTTGTCAGTATCGAGGCACACCGCAGTTTCGTGGTTGCGGACATCCCCGGCCTGATTGCGGGCGCCGCCGAGGGGGCGGGACTGGGTATCCGTTTTCTTAAACATCTTGCGCGTACCCGTCTGCTGCTGCACCTGGTGGACGTGGTGCCGTTTGATGCGCAGCACGACCCGGTGGTGGATGCGCAGACCATTATCGCCGAGCTGGCGAAATACAGCCCGGAGCTGGTGGCCCGGGAACGCTGGCTGGTGCTCAACAAGGTGGATCTCCTGGCGCAGGCTGAACGGGAGGCACGGGTGGCGGAGATCGTGTCGGGCCTGGACTGGCAGGGGCCGGTGTTCGCACTTTCGGCCCTGACTCAGGAGGGGACCCGCACCTTGTGCCAGCGTATCATGAGCCATCTGGAGACACCGCCTGCCGAGGACAATACGCCATCGAGCGTCGGGATGCCGTCGGCATCGCCGGCCGCACTGGCCCCCGGCGAAGCGGATGGGGACTTGCCTCCCTCATAGGTCATTTTGTGGCGATGTAATCTAGTGTACCGAGTATGAATAGACGTCTACATCTGGAACAGGCCAAGCGCTGGGTGGTGAAAATAGGCAGTTCACTGCTCACCAACGATGGCCAGGGGCTCAACCACGTCGGCATCGATACCTGGGTCGATCAGCTGACTCAGTTGCGCCGCGAAGGACTTGATGTGGTACTGGTCTCCTCGGGGGCAGTGGCCGAGGGCATGATTCGCCTGGGTTGGCGGGTGCGCCCGCGCGCCATTCATGAATTGCAGGCCGCCGCCGCCGTGGGTCAGATGGGCCTGGTGCAGGCCTATGAGTCGCGCTTCCAGACCCATGGCGTGCGCACGGCCCAGATCCTGCTGACCCACGATGACCTGTCACACCGCCAGCGCTACCTCAACGCCCGCAGCACCCTGCGCCGGCTGCTTGCCCTGGGCGTGGTGCCGGTCATCAACGAAAACGATACCGTGGTGACCGATGAGATTCGGTTTGGAGACAATGATACCCTGGCGGCGCTGGTCAGTAATCTGATCGAGGCGGACACATTGATTATTCTGACCGATCAGGCCGGGATGTTTGACAAGGACCCCCGGGTGCATGAGGATGCCCGGCTCATTGCCGAGGTGAAGGCCATCGATCCGTGCCTGGATGCCATGGTTGCCGGCGGGGCCGGTACGCTCGGTCGTGGTGGTATGCTGACCAAGGTGCGTGCGGCCCGCCTGGCGGCCCGCTCCGGGGCTGGTACGGTGATCGCACCAGGGCGCGAGCCCGACGTGTTGTTGCGGCTGCGCCGTGGCGAGGCGCTAGGAACACGACTCACGGCCGCCCAGGTCCCGGTGACGGCGCGCAAGCAGTGGTTGGCCGGGCATCTTCAGGTTCGGGGAAAACTGCTGCTCGATGCCGGCGCGACCCGCGTCTTGCGCGAGTCTGGACGCAGCTTGTTGCCGGTCGGGGTGCGTGGCGTGGAGGGTCACTTTCATCGCGGTGAAATGGTGGCCTGTGTGGATGAGCAAGGCCATGAGGTGGCGCGCGGGCTGGTCAATTATGCGACCGAGGAGGCACGGCGCATCATGGGGCAGTCTTCCGATCAGATCGAGTCTCTGCTGGGCTACGTGATCGAGCCTGAACTGATTCACCGCGACAATCTGGTTCTGGTCTGAACGCACCGATGAAGTGGCGCAGGGCCGTGCTCGGAGACGCGACAGGCAGGTCACGAGAGATACCCGTTGCCGGGCACGAAAAAAGGGCCAGTGCCCGCAGGCGCTGACCCTTTCCCGTGTCCCCGGTGTGCGGAGATAAAGTGCCTTAGAGGGCGCGGATACGCGCGTTCAGACGGCTCTTGTGGCGGGCGGCCTTGTTTTTGTGAATCAGGCCCTTGCCGGCCATACGGTCGATCATCGGCACCGCAGTCTTATAAGCAGACTCGGCGTTGGTTTTATCGCCGGCCAGCAGCGCCTTGAGCACCTTTTTGATGTGGGTGCGCATCATGGAACGCATGCTTGCGTTGTGCTGACGGCGGGTCTCCGCCTGGCGGGCACGCTTTTTGGCTTGTGCAGAATTGGCCAAGGTGTCACTCCCTGCAATGGTCGACTCGTTGGTGCGAGCCTGGAAAATGTGTACGGCAGTGCATTCGAGACACACACCGCTCGGCCATGGATGCCGGAAAGCCGAATATTCTGCGTGAGCAGGGCCGTTTTGTCAAGGACGCTTCTGCCCTGAGCCCAACGCCGAAAGACGGGTTTCCGGCTGTGCCCCGGGTTGCGGTATGATGCCGCGCTGGGCTTGGGGTAAGCGCCTGGCATCGCTCAAATTTTCTTCTGGTCGTGACCGACCGTGCGGTTTGGCTACGGCTGACGGCGAGCCGCTGTCGACCGGATCACGACGAGAAAGCGGAACTGATCATGGGATTACTGCGTTCTACGGCAACAGTGGGCGTCTGGACACTGGTCTCACGCGTGCTGGGGCTGGTGCGGGACATGGCCTTTGCACGTTATTTTGGTGTCGGGGCGAGTACGGATGCCTTTTTTGTCGCCTTTAAGATACCCAATTTTCTGCGTCGGCTGTTTGCCGAAGGGGCCTTCGCGCAGGCCTTTGTGCCGGTACTGAGCGAATACAAGACACAACGCCCGGATGAGGTCGGTGAGCTGATTCGCCATGTAGCGGGTACCTTGGGTGGCGTGCTGCTGGTCCTCACCATCGTGGCCATCCTGGCCTCGCCGGGTCTGGTGTTGGTCTTCGCGCCCGGATTTTACGGCCAGGCCGACAAATTCGACCTCACCGCTACGCTGCTGCGCATCACCTTCCCGTATCTGATATTTATCTCGCTCACCGCCCTGGCGGGCAGCGTGCTTAACTGCTACGGGCGTTTTGCCGTACCGGCTTTTACGCCGGTGTTGCTGAACCTGAGTCTGATTGCCGCGGCCGTCTGGCTGCGCCCGCACATGAGTCAGCCAGTGCTGGCCCTGGGATGGGGCGTGTTTGTGGCCGGTTTGGCCCAATTGCTCTTCCAGTTACCCTTTTTGATCAGGATGAAAGTGTTGCACTGGCCGCGCTGGGGCTGGCATGACAGCGGGGTGCGACGCATCATGCACCTGATGCTGCCGGCCTTGTTCGGTTCCTCGGTGGTGCAGATAAACCTCCTGTTCGATACCATCATTGCCTCCTTTCTGGTGACCGGTAGCGTGACCTGGTTGTATTACTCGGATCGGCTGGTGGAGTTCCCGCTGGGTGTGTTTGGTATCGCCCTGGCCACGGTCATCCTGCCGCGCCTGTCCGAACAGCATATTCACGACTCGACCGAGGCCTTTTCACATACCCTGGACTGGGCGCTGCGCTGGGTGTTTCTCATTGGCACACCCGCCATGGTAGGGCTGGCGGTGCTGGCGGGACCGTTGTTGGCCACCCTGTTCGAGCATGGCGCATTTGGCGTCGAGGATGTACGCATGGCACAGCTGAGCCTGATTGCCTTCGCGTTCGGCCTGCTGGGGTTCATCCTGGTCAAGGTGCTGGCACCTGGCTACTACGCCCGCCAGGATACCCGTACCCCGATGCGAATCGGAGTCATCGCCATGTTTGCCAATATGGGAATGAACCTGTTGTTTGCCCTGCCCATGACCTATGCAGGTATCCCGGGTGCGCATGCCGGTCTGGCCCTGGCGACGTCACTGGCCGCCTTTGTCAATGCTGGGCTGCTGTTCCGTGGCCTGCGCCGGGCCGGGGTGTACCGCCCACGCCCCGGTTGGGGCCGGGTAGCCGTCCAGGTGTTACTCGCCAACGGTGTGATGCTGGCCTTGTTGGTGTGGCTGAGCGGCGATTTGCAACGCTGGTTGAACTGGAGTGTCATGCAGCGTGTCGGGCATCTGACCCTGCTGGTGGTGGTCGGGGCGACGGGGTATTTCGTCGTCCTGCACCTGCTGGGTGTCCGCCTGCACCAGCTCAGAAGTCCAGATTGAGTCTGCCCATGTTGCCGGCGCAGGGGGAGGGTGGTGCGAAGAAATCGTGTTGCTTGTGCCTGGTGAGGGACCAGGAACGGTGACAATGTCGCAGCGGGCCGTATAATCACCTCTTTTAACCGAACGGTTTCCTGCCCGCATCGGCCGGATTGCAAGTGAGCGGCGCTGGCGGCAGGGGAAAATACTGGAGTGCGGGGTGCGCAGGCGCCCGTGACGGGGTGGCATGGAACTCATACGAGGGCTGCACAATCTGGCGTCGCGCCATCGCGGCTGTGTCGCCACCATTGGAAATTTCGATGGCGTGCATCTGGGGCATCAGGCCGTCATCGGTCAACTCGCCGACGAAGCCGCTCGTCTGCACTTGCCCTCGGTGCTGATCACCTTTGAGCCGCAGCCACAGGAGTACTTCGCCCAGGCGCAGGTGCCGGCACGCCTGACCCGGTTTCGGGAAAAGCTGGAGCAGCTGCGCCGTTTCGCCCTGGATCGCATCGTCTGCCTGCCGTTCACCGCGAGACTGGCGGCGATGCCGGCCGAGGCCTTTATCCAGCGGGTACTCATCGACGGTCTGGGGGTGCGCTACCTCGTGGTCGGTGACGATTTTCGTTTCGGCCAGGGACGCCAGGGTGATTTCGCCTTGCTCCAGGAAACGGGTGCGACGCAGGGTTTCGATGTGGTCAATATGCACACCTTCACTATCGATGGCGGGCGGGTGAGCAGTACACGTATTCGCACGGCGCTTGAACAGGGTGAGTTACAGAGCGCGCAGCGTCTCCTGGGCCGGGATTATCGCATGAGCGGTCGGGTGGCGCATGGCGACAAGCGCGGGCGAACCATTGGTTTTCCGACGGCCAATATTCATTTACACCGTCGCGTCTCACCCGTGCAGGGTGTGTATGCCGTGGAGATGTACGGCGTGGCCGGTGAGCCCCTGCAGGGCGTGGCCAACATCGGTAACCGACCCACCGTGGACGGTACGCGCACTGTGCTGGAAGTGTATCTGCTCGACTTCCGGGGCGATCTGTACGGGCGACACGTCCAGGTCAGTTTTGCACACAAATTGCGCGCCGAGATGCATTTTGCGTCACTCGATGCCTTGCGCATGCAGATTGACTGCGATGTGGCACAGGCGCGGGCGTACTTCGCCCGCTAACCCCCGGAACGCAGAGGGCGTGTCTGGCGTGGTGGCCAAACGCCGGGACCCTGCGTCTCCCGATGACGCGGATCGTGGCCAGACACAGAACGATTTATCATCAGGCTATACGCGTGTGGCCCAGCACCGGGCGACACGCGGGTTGATTCAGACAAGTGAGACCGCATGACCGACTATAAAGACACGCTTAACCTGCCCCGGACCGATTTCCCCATGCGCGCCAATCTCGCCCGACGCGAACCGGCCATGTTGCAGCACTGGGCGGACATGGACCTCTATGCCCGTCTGCGCGAAGCCCGTGCCGGACGAGCGCGGTTCATCCTCCACGACGGTCCCCCCTACGCCAATGGCGACATACATATCGGTCATGCCGTGAACAAGATCCTCAAGGATATCATCGTCAAGGCGCGGGGTATGGACGGGCTGGATGCACCCTATATCCCGGGCTGGGACTGTCATGGCCTGCCCATTGAATTACAGGTAGAGAAGAAGATCGGCAAGGTCGGACACAAGGTGGATGCCGCCGCCTTCCGCCAGGCCTGTCGTCGCTATGCACAAAAACAGATCGACGCTCAGCGCGAAGACTTCAAGCGCCTGGGCGTGTTTGGCGACTGGGACCACCCTTATCGCACCATGGACTTCGGCTTTGAGGCCGACATCATCCGTGCCCTGGGCCGGGTGGTCGACGCGGGCCATCTGCACAAGGGGGCCAAGCCCGTACACTGGTGTGTCGATTGTGCCTCGGCCCTGGCCGAGGCCGAAGTCGAATACGAGGACAAGACCTCACCCGCCATCGATGTGCGTTTCGATGTGCTCGACGAGGTCGCCTTGATGGCGCGTTGCCGACATACGCCCGACGGCGTGGGCGAAGGACCGGTGTCGGTGGTGATCTGGACCACGACACCGTGGACCCTGCCGGCCAACCAGGCTGTGGCCGTGCATCCAGACCTGGACTATGCCGTGGTGCAGTGTGGCGGTATCAACGACCATGGGCCCGAACGCCTGCTGGTGGCCGAGGCCCTGCTCAAAGAGGTCATGGCACGCTGGGAGGTCGAGGACTATCGCGTGGTGGCCTATTGCCGTGGCGCCGATCTGGAAGGCCTGAAACTGGCTCATCCCTTTTACGCGCGCGAGGTGCCCGTCATCCTCGGCACGCATGTGACCACGGAGGCCGGCACGGGCTGCGTGCACACCGCGCCGGGTCATGGCCAGGAAGACTATGTGGCGGGCCTGCACTACCATCTCAAGGTGGACAATCCGGTGGGCGCGGATGGCAAGTTCCTGCCCGGAACCGAACACTTCGCCGGCCAGCATGTGTTCAAGGCCAATGCGGCCGTGAACGACCTGCTCAAGCTGCGTGGACGGCTGGTACACGAGGCGGCGATACGTCACAGCTATCCGCATTGTTGGCGCCACAAGACGCCGATCATCTTTCGCGCCACACCGCAGTGGTTTATCGACATGGAACAGGCGGGGCTGCGTGCGCAGGCACTGTGCGCGATCGGTGACACCCGCTGGATGCCGGACTGGGGGCAGGCACGCATAGAAGGTATGGTAGGCAACCGCCCCGACTGGTGCATCTCGCGCCAGCGCACTTGGGGGGTACCTATCGCGCTGTTTGTGCACAAGACCAGCGGCAAGTTGCACCCGCAGACCGCGCAGCTGATCGAGGCGGTGGCCCAACGCGTGGAGGAACGGGGTGTCGAGGCCTGGTTCGCACTCGACGCGGGCGAATTACTCGGTGCGACGGCCGACGACTACGACAAGGTGACCGACACGCTCGATGTGTGGTTCGATTCCGGGGTGACGCATTACGCAGTGTTGGAACAACGCGAGGGCCTGCGCGATTTTCCCGCCGCGGATCTGTATCTGGAAGGCTCGGATCAGCACCGTGGCTGGTTTCAGTCCTCGCTGCTGACCTCGGTGGCGATGCGGGGCGTGGCACCCTACAAGTCGGTGCTCACGCACGGCTTTACGGTCGATGCCAAGGGCCAGAAGATGTCCAAATCGAAGGGCAATGTCGTGGCGCCGCAGAAGGTGGTCAATACTCTGGGGGCGGATATCCTGCGCCTGTGGGTATCGGCAACCGATTACCGTGGCGAGATGAGCGTCTCCGAGGAGATCCTCAAGCGCACCGCGGACGCCTACCGGCGCATTCGCAACACGGCACGTTATCTGCTGGCCAATCTCAATGGCTTTGACCCGCACCAGGATCTGCTGGCCCCGAAACAGATGCTCGCGCTGGACCGGTGGGCGGTGGCGCGCACGGCCGAGTTGCAAGAACAGGTGGTCCGGGCCTATCAGACCTATGAGTTCCACCTCATCTATCAGCGCGTACACAACTTCTGTGCGCTGGATATGGGCAGTTTTTATCTCGACATCATCAAGGACCGCCAGTACACCACGCAGGCCGACAGTGTGGCGCGCCGCTCGGCGCAGAGCGCGCTCTATCATATTGCCGAGGCGATGATGCGCTGGCTCGCGCCTATCCTGAGCTTTACCGCCGAGGAGATCTGGCAGCACATGCCCCGACAGGCGCAGGGGGAACGGGGCGAGTCCCTCTTTCTCGAAAGCTGGTATGTCCTCCCCGCAATGGATGTCGACAGTACTATGGACATGAGTTACTGGCGCGAGGTGATGGTGGTACGCGATGCGGTCGCGAAAGAACTCGAACGCCTGCGTGTGGCGGGCGCTATCGGTTCCTCGCTGGACGCCGAGGTGGACCTGTATTGCGGGCGTGAGTTGCACGACCGGTTGACCCACCTGGAGGATGAACTGCGTTTCGTGCTGATCACCTCCTATGCGCGGGTACACCCGGTGAGTGAGGCGCCGTCCGACGGGGTGCATGTGACACTGGAAAACGCTGATGAGATGTGGTTGGTGGTCCGCGCCTCGCAACACACGAAGTGCATCCGCTGCTGGCATCACCGCGAGGACGTGGGGCGGGTGCCAGCACACCCTGAACTGTGCGGGCGCTGCGTAGAGAATATCAGTGCGCAGGGTGAGCAGCGCCGCTATGCATGATGCCATGTGGTTAGCGACGATAGGCGAGGGACAGGGTCTATGTTGAAATGGCTCTGGTTGTCAGTGGTCGTCGTGGTGCTCGACCAGCTTACCAAGGCGGTGGCCGTCGCCGGGCTGGTACAGGGCCAACCTCTGCGTATCATCCCCTCGTTCAATCTGACACTGATATACAACACTGGTGCGGCCTTCAGCTTTCTGAGTACGGCCGATGGCTGGCAGCGCTGGTTGTTCGCGGGCATCGCCATTGTCGTGAGCGTGATCATTATCGGCTGGCTGCGCACGCTGGATACGACGGCCTACTGGCAGGCGGCGGCGCTGGCGTTGATCCTGGGCGGTGCCCTGGGCAACCTGTGGGACCGCCTGGCGCTGGGTCACGTGGTGGATTTTATCGATATCTACTATGGGCGGGCGCATTGGCCGGCCTTCAACATTGCCGACGCGGCGATTACGCTCGGCGCGCTCATGCTGATTATCGATGCCCTGCTTGGCATGAAACGGGCGCATCAGTCATGACTGAGATGACGCCGACTGGCAACGATGCGCGTGGCGATGTGCATGGCCGCGAGGACATCCCGATCGGGCCCGGCTGTGGGGTAGTGATGCATTTCACGCTGAGCCTTGCCGATGGGAGCGTGGTGGAGACCTCGCGCCAGGGCGAGCCATTGCGTTTCACCCTGGGTGACGAGACGCTGATCCAGGGCCTGGAACAGGTGCTCCACGGCCACAGGGCAGGCGAGCACCTGTGCCGTACCTTGCAACCGCAGGAGGCCTTCGGCCTGGGTGATCCGCACAACAGCCATACCCTGGCCCGGTCCGACTTTCCGGCGGCGTTGTCGCTGGAGCCTGGCGTGGTGATTGGTTTTGACACCCCTTCCGGTGAGAATGTCCCGGGCACCATCCAGGCGGTCGAAGGGGATGCGGTCGTGGTGGATTTCAATCATCCGCTGGCCGGGCGCGAAGTGACCTTTGACGTGGAGATAGTGGCGGTCATAGCGCCGCGTGGCAGGTGAAGAGGGTGATCTGCTTCCAGCTCGGCAACGCCGGGGGCTGGTGCCAATAACAACGGTTCCCTTGCCGGGGATGGGGCAGGAATGATGCGGGAAGCTGGGACGAAGGGTCGCTTCTCCCTCCGGGAGAAGGGCAGGGTGAGGGGATAGATCAAGCGCCGTGGTTGTTGAGCGGGGTGTGGGTGACGGGCGCCCCAACCCCCTTGTTCTGACAAGGCCGGGACGCGGAACGTTCGATGCGAACGAGGAATTGATCCATGCACATACTGCTCGCCAACCCTCGCGGTTTCTGTGCCGGCGTGGACCGGGCCATCGAGATTGTCGACCGCGCGCTGGCGTTGTTCGGTGCGCCGATCTATGTGCGCCACGAAGTGGTCCACAATACCTTTGTGGTCGACGGCTTGCGTACCAAGGGTGCGGTCTTCGTCGAAGAGCTCGATGCGGTCCCGGATGGCGCGACGGTCATCTTCAGTGCCCATGGGGTCTCGCCAGCGGTGCGCAACGAGGCCGAACGGCGTGGCCTGCGCGTGTTCGATGCGACCTGCCCACTCGTGACCAAGGTGCACATGGAGGTGGCGCGCTACAGCCAGGCCGGGCGCGAATGCATTCTGATTGGCCATGCGGGCCACCCCGAGGTGGAAGGCAGCATGGGCCAGTTCGATACCCGTCAGGGTGGACACCTGTATCTGGTGGAAACCGTCGAAGACGTGAAGAAACTGAAGATTATTCACCCGCAAACGCTGTGCTTCGTGACCCAGACCACACTGTCCATGGATGATACGGCGGATATCATCGATGCCCTGCGGGCCCGGTTTCCGACTATCCACGGACCACGTAAGGATGATGTCTGTTATGCCACCCAGAATCGCCAGGACGCAGTCAAGGAACTTGTCAGCAAGGTCGATCTGCTCCTGGTAGTGGGCTCAAGGAACAGCTCAAATTCCAACCGCCTGCGCGAAGTGGCCGAGAAACAAGGGGTTCCTGCCTACCTCATCGATAACGCCGAGGCCATTCAGCACGAGTGGCTCGACGGGTGCGAGTGTATCGGTCTCAGCGCCGGCGCCTCGGCCCCCGAGGTCCTGGTCGCGCAGGTGATACAGCGCCTGCAGGCGTGGGGGGCGGACGACGTTGAAGAGTATGCGGGTCGATCCGAGAAAATCGTGTTTCCTCTGCCCAAACTGCTACAGCGCTCACGCTAAATAGCGTTCCAAATACCCGATTATTTTGAAAAAACCGGACTATCAGGCAGGACTGTGGCCGGCGTGCGGCAAGACCGTAGGCCACATGGACGTATTTACGGCGTGTCCTGGCGCACGTCGGTCACAGTCCTGCCCCCAATTAAAACCGCAATTCGATTCCGCCGCTTCTACGCGGATGGGTATTTGGAACGCATAGTTAGAAAAAGGCGTCTAGTGTGACCAGCAGCGTCGCACGCTGCTCCCCGTTGCCCCGGTGTAGCCCTGTTGGCCCAGTTGATTCAAGGTGAGACTGGTGCAGTCGGCATCCTTGGTCTGCGGCCCCCCCGCTTTTGGGGTGGCCGTCAGAGTAAACGCATCGGAGTTGTTCACCGCCACACTTACCGTGTAGTAGCCTTTCGGCGACAAGGGGGTAGTGAGACACGAGGCCGAGAAACCACCCCTGTCCGAATTGCAGCGATCCATCTCCAGGCTGGCCTGGGTCAGGGCGATCACGGCATCCGTGCGGCGTTGTTTGATACTTTGCTTATTATAAATCGACCAGGCCATGGCGGCTAAAAGCGCAATGATCGCGATGGTGATCATAACCTCTATCAAGGTGAAGCCGCACGCCGCTGAGCGCCGCTTGCCGGGTGTAGGTCGCAGTGTCGGATCTCTCATAACCATTGATATCATTTCACGATAAAGATCTTGTCGATCATGGGCCGCCCGGCGGTACTCTTCCCGGCGAAATGTATTTTTACCCGGGTATTCGGCTTGATCTGTCCAAGAGAAATCGCAAAGCCATTGGCGGAGCGGATATCGGCATTGTTGGTGACGCCGAATACAGAATCCATAAAGACCACCGTGCGCTGTGCCACATGGACGTAATCGATCGTGCCTTCCATTATGGGTACAGGGCGAATGTCGTGGGTCTCGGCCTGTGCGAGTGGCAGCAGCATCATCATGAGCAATGCGGCCAGGCTCGTCCACCAGAGGTGTTTGCTTATCGTGTGATGCATCACTGAACCCTCACTGTCAATTAAAGATGAACTGGTACCAGGAGCGACGACCTTCCGTGCCAGGGCTGCCCTGCTCCAGAACCTTCACGACCTGGCCCCTCGTATCGGTGCTGACTTTCATTTCCTTGCCGCCATTGCCTGGGAGTTTCATTATAAAATAATTGCCGGTCTTTGACTCGGTAGTATTGCGCATGCTGGTGCCCACCAGCGCGCCTTGTCCACTGACATTGACCAGGTCGGCACCGTTGAAGACCCCGTCACCATTATAGTCAAAGGGAGAGAAACTCAGGCGTTTGCCGGTGGCAAAATCCAGTTCGTTGAGCCAGGAGTACCCCCCGGCCTGACAAGGGTCTGTGTTGGGCACCACCGTATTGAAGATGAGGCGCCCGGCGCGCAGGATGGGATTGTAGATCAGGCGCTCCCCCGCATCGGGCAGGTTGAGATACCAGCCCAGGTATTGGTTGGTGCCGCTATTAGGCAGACCGGCCCCCAGGTACCATTTGAAGCTGTAGTTCGTGGTGACACGCGCATTCACAGGTCCAAATTGAGAGGAATTGGTGGCCAGTACCTTTTGTTGTTTCAGCACGGAACGGTTGATCGTGGTGATAGTGCTCTCCATGCGATCCCAGACCACATACATCGTCTGTTGATGGGTGTCGGCGAGATCGCTCAGTTCGAGGTATTTGCCGGTACCAAAGCCGATCAGCAGACCGGGCCGGGTCGGATTGAAGTTGACCACGGGAGCCGTCGTGATGGGTTGTCGGTTCCCGAGAGTGTCCTTGGCGATGAACAGTGGTGTGGGCACGTTTCCCTTGCTGACGACGTGCCACTTGGCCGGGTTTGTACTCGTCATGTCAAACTTCCACAGATTACCGAACAGGTCGCCGGCGTAAATGTAGTCGACCGTGTGGTTGGCATCGATGTCAACGGGGGCCACCGTGGCCAGCCCATTGGGCCGATTCAGGCCCAGGGGATCTTGCTTGTAACCGACACCGGTGTCGAGTTTGGCGAGCAGTGCCCCCGTGCCGATATCGACCACATACAGGACCGCATCGCCGGTGGTGCTGGCATGGCCGTCCGCGACGGTGTTGTTATAGCCGTTACCGAAGATGGCCACCCACTTGCCGTCATTCATTCTCACGATCTGGGGCTGGCTGAAGGTGTCCCCCAGGTCGGGATGCTTGGCATCGGTGAATTCCCACAACACCATGTTGGCGGCATTGGCCTGGGAGAAGCCGGCCGGGTTGGTGACATTGAGGGCATAGATGCCCTGGCCGCCGCCGTCGAGCCCACCGACCAGCACGCTGTGCCAGCTGGCGTTGAAATAGGCATCTCCCTCACTGGGTGAGCCATCGACATAAAAGCGGTGCGAATAGGCCGGGTCCGTCAACTGACTCAATTCGGGAAAGAGCACGGCGGGCGCATAGGCGAACAGCTCATACCCGGTCTTGGCATTGAAGGCATGCAATAGCCCGTCATTGGCGCCGACGTAAAGGACGGGGGTGCGGGTTTTGTAGAGCGTGCGGAAAGCGGAGTAGGGCGTGGGCTCCAGCGCGTCAGGATAGGTGCGATCAGGCGGGCCTACATAAAGGGGCGTGGAGTCGACGATATCACCCAGTGCCGTGGTGCGGTTACGGAAGGGGCCGCCATTTTTCTGTTCGTAGCTGAAACCACCGCGCAGGAAATTGACCCGTTTGGCGCCCAGCCCGTCGACCGTACCGGCGGCGTTCTTGTTCAGATCGCCCTGGAGGACACTGGGCAGGCTGGGCCAGGTAAACGGGATACCGGTCCGGGTGGTCGGGTTGAAGGTGATGATAGTGCGTGCGGGTCCCTGCCCGGCGAGCTGGGCGGCGAGGCGGGTTTGTGCGTCCCACACCTGAGCCAACGATACGATGTCCTTGGCCTCGATGTTGCCGGACCAGTCGCTGGTGTCATAGAAGGGCTGATACAGCAGCGTGCCGGACTGGTAGACCGGCAGGCTGGCGGCGGGGCCAGTGGCCGAACCGCTGCGGCTGGTCAGGTTGTTGAGCATGGACCGGAAGGTCGAGACCAGTTGCTGCGGGTTGGCGGCGCTGACATAGTCCCCGCGCCCGTTGATGCTGGCGTGCCACAGATCGTCGATGGTGGCCAGACCACCACCGTTCCCAGGATCGGGCCAAGTTTTCGTACCGGCGATCAGCCCGGGCAGATCGGTGCTCGGGTCCAGCGTGCCATTCACACCGAGGCCGATGGTGAACGTCACCATATGTTGCCAGTCGGCCGGGTCATTACGGTAGTCGTAGAAGGTCGCGTTCTGGTCGATGACGGTGCCGTTCGGCTGCGTGTAGTGGGGATACGGCAGGTAGGGGGGGACGTTGTTCGCGAGATTGGTGCGCAGGTCGTGGTCCCAATAGTACATGGCGACATCCGCGAGCGTGTTGTCCCACGTGTCCTGGTAGGGGTGGGTGGGGGTGTATTGATAGGTCTTGCCCTGCGCATCGGTGATGGACGGACCCTTGCTGCCGTCGGCATTGCCGATATTGGGGGGACTCCCGTTCCACATGCCGTCGGTCATGAGCATGGAGAAGTTCTGCCGGCAGGAGTATTCGGGCGTGTCCTGCACGCCAGGCGTCTTCGCGTAGGGGCTGTCTATCCCGGACGTCGAGTAGTACTTGCCGACATGCTTGAGTGCCTCGCGTAACGGGGTACCGCCATTCGCTGTGATGTCGTCCAGCCATTTGAACCAGTTGGTCCGGGAAGTACCGGAAAACGGGTGCAACATCTGTACCCCGGAAGGGTTGTTGGGATCCAGTGTATTGTTGTTGATGTTCTGGCCCGCGACACGGATGCTTGGACCCAGCCTAGCGAATGTGAGGGAGATCGCCGTCTTGGCCATGAGGACGCGGGTGCGGTAGTAGGAGTACCAGTTGGCGAAGTTCTGTTTCTGCTGGGAAGAGGTGCCCGGCGTCTTGTCAG
>VAOX01005505.1_pt1 | contig 39005 bp, 4 predicted proteins | sample 3393891 | NCBI WGS metagenome assembly VAOX01 (sample SAMN08290429, study PRJNA428436) | hydrothermal vent metagenome | isolation source: Deep-sea hydrothermal vent chimney | place: Indian Ocean: Southwest Indian Ridge | depth 2822 m m
CTGCTGCAGTGTCGGCCAAACGAATGAGATCCGGGGCGCGATCAGTACCATCGGCATTTTTGGTATTGCCATCGAGCCAGACTTTGACGTAACCGTTGGCATCGGGGGCGCTGACTACATCAGTGATGCGATCTTGGTTTAAATCCAACCAGTCGGGTTTGATTTTATTTAAAGGTGGCGCGGTGTAGCTGTATTGTGTTGGGCCATTGGTGATGATTTGGTTATTAGGGTTTTGTAAGCTGCCCTCGCCGAGTAATACTTGCACGTCAATGTAGATGTTTTTATTGCCATAGTCGGAACCACTAAAACCCGTATTGTTGATGATGCTGACAGCATTGCCGACTGGGCCGGGGATGTCGCTGCCAAAGCCATTACAAAAGTAATAGTCGGGGGTACTAAAATAGTAATAACCAATGGGATCGGTGGCTTCGGGATCGAAGTTTTTATAATTGACTTTGGCCCACACTCTAAAATTGTGTTTGAAACTAAAATTTGGGCACGGTGGGATGACTACACTGAATCCGTACTTGCCTTCGGCATTGGTTGTGCCTTCATTAAAGGTATAAACCCGTCCGGCATCGACTGTTGCACCCTGCACTGGCCCCAAGGCTTTGCGCTCGGAATAGATGGCGTCAAAGTCTTCGAAGAAATGAGTTTTAAAACCGATGTTGTTGACCGAGGTTTGAATGATGCGGCCATCGCTGTTTAATAACACTGAGCGGATACTCGGATCCAATGGTGTTGTTTGGCTTAGGTCGATTGGTGCTTCATAAATGATATTGCCTTTATCGCGCGGTAATAAATCTGGATCAAAATTACTTAGGTCACGAACCAAGACGCTTTTTGTTTGTGTTTCTAACGTGCCTTTGGGAACCACTACAATTTTAGTTGTGGGGCTGGTTTGACTGGTTTGCGGGATCGTGACTGTGATATCGGCAAATATTTTTTTAATATATTGTTCTTTAGTAAACAACGTGGCATTTAATACTACCGCGGGGTTTTGGCTATTGAAACTTTTAAAATTCAATAAAATTTGATTGTAGGTACCGGCATCCATTACCAAGGCATTTTGCAGTGCCCCAATGGCTTCACCAATGTCGGCGATGACTTTACCGTCGGTGCCAATTTCAGCATAAATAGGCTGACCATTGGGGCCTAAAAACATGCCGCGGGCGGTTACAAAACCATAACGGTATTCAACGCCGCCGGTTGCAGCAGCACTGGCTGAGTTGGCATTAAAGTTTGTCTGCGATAACAAACAGGATGCACCCAGTAATACGCTTAAAAATGATTTTTTTATTTTAACTAGTGTGTTGTTATTTTTTTTTATTGTCATATTTTTTTTCGCGGCTAAAAAGCCACTCCCTACTTTTTTCTTTTAGTTACCACTGTCAAAGACAGTTTCGAGTTCGGTTATTAACTGTGTTAGTTGTGTGATTTCGCCATTGAGATAACGTTGCAGTACTAGCTGCCCGGCACTATCCATGATGGCGTAGCCAAAATAATCTAAATTTGTAATTGCTAATGGCTGTGCGCTAACGACTTGTTTATTTGACACACGTCCGACACCAATTGGTTCGATATTTTTAGTCTCTGAATTAAAGGCTAACATCATTACTAAACTACCATCGGCTGGTATATAACTGTCACTGCCATACAGACTGGGCATATTTATAGTTACCGCAACTGTTCCAGATACTTGAATACCCGTCGGCTGTACTGCGTACATCCAGTATGGAATCGCGGACTTGCTGGGTTTAAATGACAACTCGGCTAAACTGGTGAACTGCACGTGAATGTCACCGTTGCTGCGTTGATCGGGGAAGCGTAAATTGGCCTGGGTCATATCCAGTACTAAATTACCACGCGCCAGTCTAACATTACCTTGACCGGAATTAATTCGAACAAAGGCGGTGTTGCGACTTAATATTGGTAATGTTACTAAGGGCGTGGTGTTTAATTCACCTGCTTCGATATTTGCCCAAATATCAATTACACCAAAACTGGCAATGTCTCTTTTGGGGTTTACACTCAAGGTATAACGGCCACCGGTGATGGTTTTGGTGGTTTTACCGCTGGTGATTAAATAATTACCTTTGTCATTGGTTATTGAGCTTAGGCCTAACTCGGCTACTTCGACATTGATGCCGGTCACTGGTGTGCCAAACTGATCGGTTACTCGGCCACTGATTAATGTTGGCAGTGGTTTGGTTTTAAAGTTGAAACGATTAATTTCAACATTATTATAACTAACTGTGACATACAGATCGGCATTATAGGCATAGCGTATTGCGGGGTTGAAAGTAACGTAGCGATTACCGGGGTAGTGACTTAAGCTGCCGGCGACCGGAGCCATGTCATGATTAATGGCGACTAGTTTCGGTGTTTGCAATTCAGTTAATGCCGCGCCCACTTGGCTTGATAAATCATAACCACGGCCGTGAACGGTTTCTTTTACGGTAATTTGCAATAATGTTGGATCAATAGCGCGAGTAAAGTAAACATTAATGGCGGCATTGGTTTCAACAAAGCTGGCGCTATTGGCTGGTTCGCTGCGATCGACTTCTAATGGAATGTTATCGGCGTTATTTAAATTAACCAGTACGGTAGTTTTTGAAATGGCGCTACCACTGACATCTCGAACTTCAATATTTATTTTGTGTTCACCATCGTTGAGAATCGTTTGTAACTGGGTGCTGGCAACATTACCATCAATTAACATGGCTTGATAAGGCTCTGCATCGATACTGGTGTGTACGCTGTCATCAACTGCTTGACCGGTGAGTCTAACTACCACGTCGATACTAATTCCTGCCGTAGTACTGAGTAATTGGCTATTTTGTTTTGGTGTGATGACTTCAATTTGTACTGGCAGGTTAACGTCAAATAACCAATCTTGGCTGCTAACATTGCCACTCTTATCACGTGCTTGCAGGGTGACGGTTTGTGCTAAGCCCTGAATTAATGCTAGCGCTACTGAGAATTTATATTCTCCGGGTAAGGCTCCGGGTAATAAACCCACGTCTTGGCCATTTACTGTAAAGCTGGATAAATTACTATCAGCAACTGTACCGTTTAAAGTATACGGTGTTTCTATAATGGCATTACTTGCCGGTGCAGCGACTAATTCAGGATTTGTTACGCCAATCACAGGTGATTGCGCGTCGTTAACCAAGTTTAAAATTAACTGACTAGTTTGCCCTAGGGAATCGGTAGCAATCAAGGTTATTACTAAGCTGGTATCAACTACCGCGGTTAAATCCACTGCGTGCTGAAATGATTTTAAGGTGTTGGCCGAGCCCGTTAAATTAATGGCGGTGCCATTTAAACTCAAACTTACTATTGATACTTCGCTGGTAATACTACCCGCGACTACGACTGAGGTATTATTGAGGTAATTACTACTAGGTGCACTCAGGGATATCACGGGTGCGCTAGTATTATCAACCGTGGGTTGCTTGGTATTGTAATTGACTAACACACTTTTTTCTGCAGAGCCCACTGGTGTGCCTGCTCGAATAGTTAAGGTGTTATAGCCTTCCACGAGATTGACTGCATCGAAGGTGAATGGATATTCGCCATTGACTGCTGTTGTTGTTGGGAACTGTTCAATGGTGCCGAGCGCAATTTTTATTTGATCGGCAGGTAAACTGCTATACACAATACCGGTTACTGTAGTGCTATTGGTGTAAAGCGTGTCGCCATTACTTGGGGAGCTGATTCGCACCTGCGGCGCTGCACTGACACTGCTAGTGACAGTAATGTTACTGGTGCCGGTGTTGCCTTGTGAGTCTGTGGCAAATACCGTTAAGTTGTTATCGCCCGGTTCGAGTGGTAGCTCGATACTAAAGGTATTATCACCGGCCAATAGTGCTGCAAATTGTTGTTGACTAAATCGGTTCGTGCTGGCATAAACTTCGGCAATTGTTGCGGCGGTATCCGTTACGGTGCCGGTAATAACAATTGTATCAGCATCCACGGTGCGTTGAGCTGCGCCATCGATGCTAATGGTGGGTGCGATGTTATCAACGATTAAATTTAACGCCAATGTCACGCTGCGATTAGCGACTGTTTGTTCACTAACTGTTACCGTCCAACTCAATACGGTGGCTGGTAAAATGAAACTAAATTGTCCGTCACCGCTAACCGCATTAAAGGTTTGACCAGCACCGACGGTGTCGGTGATGCTGATATCAACCGGCCCGATTGCTTGAGTAAAGTTACCGTTAATGGCAACACGTTGGGCATCTTCAACCGTTAGTTGCACACTGCCGTCAGTTTGTGTGCGTGAGTTTTGAATGGATAAACCGAGTACCGGGACAGTATTTAACGTGATTGGTACAGTTACAGGTCCGACCACCGATACTATTAAACTGGTAAACACGTCAGTAAAGTTTGCAATAGTGGCAACTTGATAGACATAGGTTTGATCCCACAGTGCAATATTATCTAAAAATGTCGGGCTAGAGACTTGTTGTAGCGCAATAATATCGGCCGTGCTGGTGCCGCGATACACTTGGTATTGCATGCCGGTCACTGCAGTCCAGTTTAGTCGAGCATCGACTGCTTCACGGGTGGCACTTATTCCTGATACTGTCGTTAGGTTATACGCTACGAAGAAATCAACTGCTGTGCCTGGTGCGCCTTCATTACCGCGAATGTCAATTGCAACAATACGATAACTGTAGCCTGTGGCATTGACGACACTGGTGTCTAAATAATTTGTTGCCGTTTTTGGTAAGCTTGTGAGTAAAGCTTCAACTGCTCCAAAGGTTTGGCGGTAAATATTATAGCCAGTGATAAAATTAGCATCGGGGTAAGCTGCCCAATCGATATTAACTTGGGTATCAACTAATGTCACAATAACATTAGTGACTGCTGAAAGTTTGCTACGGCTGCCATCATCAGGATAAGCATCAATGATATTGGCAACTGTGTCACCATCACGATCACTGTCGAGGCTATTGGGAATACCATCATTATCCAAATCCGGCGGCGTGCTGTTTACATCACGCGGATCGGTGCCTACTAGAATTTCAAAGTCATTGTTGATGCCATCGCCATCAGTATCCGAGTCGGCATTGTCGCCAACACCGTCACCATCTAAATCAGCCCAATCAAGCGGATCGGTTGGGAATAAATCCACTAGATTGTCAACACCATCACCGTCAAGGTCAAGATCAAGTGAGTCGGGTATGCCATCCAGATCAAAATCAGGTGGCGTACTTTTAGGATCGTTCGGATCAGTACCAACCTGGATTTCATAATCATTATCGATGCCATCACCATCAATATCAAGATCGGTATTGTCGCCAATGCCATCGGCATCAATGTCCGACCATTCAGTGGCATCATCTGGAAACGGATCATCGATATTGGCTACGCCATCACCGTCACGATCATCATCAATTGAATCGGGTATGCCATCAGCATCTTGATCTGGAGGCGTACTGGTAGGATCGTTTTGATCAGTACCAACTGCGACTTCATAGATGTCATTTATACCATCAGCATCACGATCGGGATCAATATTATCACCAAGACCATCGCCATCAATGTCCGACCATTCAGTGACATCGTCAGGAAAAACATCATCCACATTTAATACGCCATCACCATCACGATCATCATCGAGTGAATCCGGGATGCCGTCTTTATCCAAATCTGGTGGGTAATTGTTTGGATCGTCAGGGTTAGTGCCGACTAATAATTCATAATCATTACTTATTAAATCACCATCACGGTCAAGATCCAATACGTCAGTAGCGCCATCACCGTCAATATCAGCGATATAACCAACTAAAACATCATCAATCAGCCATGCAGGAATGCCCGAATCTTGATTGACATGTAATGTAAATCGAATTTTAATGGATTGACCGAGGTATGCCGACAAACTGATAGTTTGAGCTGAATAAACACTGGAATTATCGATTGAAGTATAAGTTTTTACCGTTGTCCATTCTTTATCTTTTTCGAGATCTTCTTCTGTCGTTGCAGGTAACACTTTAATTTCAACTGTGGCACTATCATTAACTGAATTGAGTTGCATTACCTGCCAAAAATTAATCACCGGTGATAAGTCATCAATCGGTATAGTGATGTAATGTTTTAATTTAGCATAATATTTTTTCTCTTCTTCACCTTGATCACTAATGGTTTTTTCTTCATGGTTGGCATCCATGTGCCATTTACCACTATAACTTAACCAGGTGTTGTGATCTTTCGACATTTTCCACAGGCCCTTGGTTTTCCAGTCTTCCTCGGGCTCTATCTCATTATCATCGTGATAATGTTTGCTATGCTCATCATCTTCTTCGTCTTCATCATCTTCGTGCTTTTCAAAATCGGTAAAGTATGGAAATGGTAGGAATGTATCATCCGCATAACTGTGATTGATGTTACTTGAGTACATCAAGCTTATTATAATTATTGTTACCAACCGCATATCTGAAATGCGCTGAAACACCCTACTTACCATACTACCGAAAATTTTCATCATTAACTGCCAGATTTATTGTTATTATATTTAATGGTTGCTGTTTTTTGTAATTTGTCAGCTACTTGCTTTACTGCAATTTTTAATTGCCCCGGTAACAACGCTTTACGAATTTGTGCGCTCACTTCGTTTAACGGTCTGGGTTGTTCAGTTATTTCTTTAGTGATGCGAACCACATGAGGAACACCATCAATTAAAAAAGGCCGTGAAGTTTCATTGACTTTTAATGATGCTAAAGTGAGTTGTAATTGCTTATGCAATAATTTCTCATTAGAACGGCCTTGTTTTAAAAACACTACAACGCCCTGTGCTTTAATCTTAGTCACAAATGCCGCCCAGTTTTTACTGTCTTTCACTTGCGTTAAAGCTTTGAGCATATTTTGGCGTGCTGTGCCTTCGGGTTTTGAACTGGCCGAGATTAATTGAAATTCATGAATTATTTCAGCGCCGTAGCGTTCAGGAAATTTTTCATAATGCGCTGTAACCATAGCCTGGGTGATTGGTGCTGCTTCTACGTGATCCCGTAAATATTGTTTTACTAATATTTCTTCACGGTAATCACGCACCTGACGAGCAATACGGTCTTTTTGGTTGTCACTCAGTTCAGCTTCTGCAGCTGAACTAATTACGCGACTCATCACCAAGCTTTCGAGTATTTTTTTACTCGCTGCTGCATCAAGTTGTGCCATTCGAGCTGCACCCACTAAACGTAAAGTCGCTATATCCAAATCTTTTTGGGTAATGACTTGACCGTTAACAGTGACCAAGGCTGGGTCATCAGGTGTTTGTGCAATTTGACTCGATGAATTTTGCTCATTGGTATTACTGTTGCAAGCCATCAAGGTTAATAGGCATAGGCCAATCGTGCTATATTTAAAATTTCGCATAATATAAAACTCGTTATATAATTTTATTTATTATTTTTTGAACGCAATTTTTGATTCAGTCATCATACGTTTAAGCTCAGCGTCTTTTGCTTGATTACGTAATTGATACCGAATATCGCCTTTTACTGTTTCAAAGGCACGTTTCACAACTGCTGGACCATCCAATAATTTAACAATGTGATAGCCAAAAACAGTTTCAAATGGTGCGGTGATTTTACCTTTTTCTAAAGCAAAGGCTTTTTCACTAAACTTGCTATCAATTGCACCTTGTTTCAACCATCCCAGATCACCACCCTTTTTACCTGATACTTTATCTTCAGAGTAAGCTTTGGCCACTTCTGCAAAGTCGCTGCCTGTTTGTAATTTTGAGTAAGCTTCTTGTGCGGTTGTTAATTTAGCTTTTTTCTCAGCATCACCCATTTTGACATTAGTGCGAAATAGGATGTGAGCTACGTGCGCTTTGCTTTGTTCATAGTCTTTTTCATGACTGGTGTAATAATTCTGAACAGCTTGTTCGCTTACTTTGTCACGTAGAAACTGTTCAAAATAACGGCCAATTAACATTTCTTTACGAAACTCTTCTTGTTCTGCCTTTATTAAAGCCGAATCAAGCACCGTGGTTTTTTCAATCATCGATGCCATGGCTTCACGTTCGACGTATTTTTCTAATATTGTTGCTCGCCGATTATTATCTTTAACTGGCATACGTTTAAATTTCAGATAAGCGTCAAATTCAGTTTTAGAGATTCCTTTACCGTTGACAGTAGCAATGTCGTCGTTGCTACACGCAACTAATACGGATAGGGTTAATAGTACTAAAGAATAGTTTTTAATTTTCATTGGTTTTACCTCGTTAATATTTCTAATTTCAATTCTGTGTTATGGCAATACACTGGCTGGATCAGCTGTGAGAGCACTGTCTATATCAATTACTGAGTCTAATGGGCGATTTACAATTACCCTGTCAACTCCAAAATCAACCTGAGCACCACCGGTTATATTGATGGTTTCAAATTCATGAACGCCCATAAATTCAGTTGTACCGGGTACTACTGTGGTAGTTAAATCAACAATAGGACTTGCAACTGTTATTGTGTTTTCTGTATTTGATACAATACGGTATAAATCAGCACCGGCAGTATTGGGATCAAGTGTTATTTTCAATCCGTCTAAACCCCAGCCATAAACACTGTCGGTTGCATGCCAGGTATCGCCGATTACATCATAAAGTGTGTCAATACTTAAAGAGTAATAGCCGAAAGATGAGTTTCTGGTTTTATTTCTATTTAGCGCACTTGATGAAGTAGTAGAATTGGCACTGATCGCTACGACGTAATTACCAGCAGCTAATGCCGTACTGACAAGTCTTGATTGATTACCTCTACCTGAACTAGTGTTATTGGCTATATATATCAAAGAAGCTCCATCATCTTTAAATAAATAGACGTGAGTATCAAATTCACTGGTGGTAACCTCAATATCAACGTCACGTATTGAATCAATTGTAAATAGATGATGATTAACAGTTCCAGGTAAAAATTCATTTATTACCCCTGAAAACTTCAAATGCACAGCATCACGGGGTGTAATTTGTAACTCGTAAAGAGCATCACCTGTAATTGATTCAATACCAGCAGCAACAACATTACTGACGATATACCGACCAATCTCTCTAATCGGTGTACTAAATGTTGAAGCAGTAACTCCTGCATTATCTACAGATAAATTACCGAATAATTCATTGTCGTATTTCAGGTATACAGTTCCTGCTCCAGAATTACTGTATAAACTACTACCACCATTAACTTGAACATTAGCCATATTGATACCATTCGCTAAACTGTCAGGTAAATTAATACTAATTCGTCCACCACCACCTGTACGGTAATTAGTATTATCGAGAACTAAAGCTCCACCAACAGCTGAAAATACACCGGTACCGGTTAAACTGTTGACTTGAATATCAATACTACCTCCGGCACCAGCTCTATAACTTTTAATTCCATCTGCAGAAACAACTCCAATATTATTTAGCGTTAAAGCTTTAATACGAATAATTCCACCGCCATTGCCATTATCTATTGCACTATATCGGGCTCCGCTACTACCAGCGAATAGCGCGTTTTCCATACGGCCGTAGGGAGTGCATTTCATGTCGACACTTGCAACTGAACTTACTTTACCTGCATGACAACTAACACTATTCCAGTAATTAAAATCAGGCCCCCCACTATAGGAATAAGCAACATTTTTTATAGTTAGTGAGGCAGGATACCCTTTACCATTTACATCAATGCTTGAACCGGTATCAACCAATATTGAATTGCCCGCAGTTATTTCTAGAGGGTAAATAACATTTGGATTAAATTTAGCCAGTGGTGCAGTTAAAATTCCACTTGCGGTGGTAGATAATATAGTTATATCAGAGCTGACATTTAGTATTGAGGTGCTTATCAAACCACCATCTATTAGTACATTTGAGCTGGTAATGTTAAATGAATTTAATGATGCAAATGTCCCTATAGAAATATCACCAGTAACATTTATTGAACCGTTAACTATTAATTTGGCGGTATTATTGATAGTTAAGTTAGTTGCTACATTCAAATCATTTTGAATTATTACATTGCCATTGCTTAAATTAATCAAATCAGGACTAATAGTATTAAGTAACTCTAATGTTGTGGTCTCTGTTAGTTGAGATAGCATCACATCCAGCGCAGACAGGTTCATTTCTCCCATACGAATATGATTCGCATTCAAGAAATCTGTCGCTATAGGATTATTGATAATAACCCGATCCGAACCAAAATCGACAGACGCTCCATTTGTTATTTGCAGTCGGTCAAAGGTATGTGTGCCGATTAACTCCAAACCTATCAAAGTTGTTAAATCAGCAATATTTGAATTACTATCATCGATTGTGATACTGGTGGTTGTATTGGATGTTATTGGGTACAAAGCTCCAATCTGATCTCGGGCATCAAGGTCAACCGCAATTCCATCAAGTCCTCGTTCAAAAACTGGATCATAAGTTTTCCAACCGGGTATACCCGCGACTGTGATTTCTACATGTGTAGTATCAATACGAGTCGCAGATGAAATAGTATGTCTTCCCACTGAACGAACAGGTGTACTTAAAGGCTTCGATAAGTTTGAACCATTATCAACAATTAGATACCCATTCGGATAGATCGGACTTGTTATATATTCTGTACCTGCACCACCTGTACTACTAATTGCGCTATAAATACCGAGCGAGGTAAAATCATCAGTAGTTGAAACTCGAACACTGATTCTCCCTCCACCGGAAGAATAATCACCGTTAGCTTGAATGCTTCCAGTACCACTGGATGTATCAACTTCAATATGAATTGAACCACCTGCTGCATCACCGTAAGGCGGTATTAAAAGACCATTAGCAGAAATGATACCATTATTAATTAATCCTGCTGCAACTATTTTAATAATACCACCGCCGATTGAATCAGCATTACCACCACCACTACCGGCAAAACGAGCTTCTTGATAACGACCATAAGAACATTCAGCTCCAATAGCATTACTGTTTAAACCTGCTGCACAACCATTCAATGGATATGTATTTTTAATAAAATCAGGTCCCGAGTAAAGTGCAGGATAACCTTTCCCTTCTAAATTGATTCTACTGGATAAAGAATCTATTGTTAAAGTTCCAGTTACATTCAATAGCAAGTTATGTATTTTATTTAATGTTGAACCAGCAGCTATAAAGTATGTATCTGGCACTGTCAGTAAACCACCATTAATAATATTCATATTGTTGCCAACACTTATTGTGTCTGCCGTTAATTTTGAAGCATCGATAGTGAGATCGGTATTAACAGTTAACAAACCCTGAACTTCAAGTTCAGTAGTAACTAGATTGAGTAAATTAAGTTGTAAATCACCTCTAACTACAATTTTTCCTGCAACACTGGAAATCAAGGTTTCAAACGTTGTCACATCAAAGTCACCTACGATTAACACAGAACCGGCTTCAACTGATGACGCTAAGGGTTGCAATAGTGTTAATCGGTCATTACCGAAATCTAGAACCGTTTTACCTCTGACCTGCATAGTATCCAGTATATGAACACCAATTAAACTTTTTCCAACACTGGCAGATAAATCCAGTAGAACATCACCTGAATTAATTGTTATTGATTCTGCAGTATTAGAAACTATTGAGTAAAGTGCGCTGGCAGCGTTATTAGCATCAAGCGACACTGTCATTCCTGCTAAGGCTTTTTCAGGTGCTAATCGCCATGTCGAATCTTTAAGCGGCTTAATATTAAAGTCATATGAAATTGAACCCGTTGAGTCGATTGATTTACCATCATTCGCTGTATGAATTGTATTTGTTGTCGAGCCTGATACAACTTCACTAACGAGACTATTACCACTGGTAACAGCAACTATATAATTACCAGGTTGTAATAAAGTAGAAATAAAGCTTGTAGAACCTCCTGAGATTAAATTTATCGAATTGAGAGTTCCAGTACCATCATCTAGGAACAAATAAATAGTATAGGTATATCCCATTGCAGATAAATTAAAATAGAGTTGTTGTTCAGAGTTAACAGTTACATTGTGTAAGCTCACACTTTGAGGCGTTGCAAGCGTCCCTGATGCTGTTACATTATCTTGTTTCCCACTGTTAATATGCACACGCCATAAACCGGCTCCAAGTGAATCCATCGCATTTATTTGATGACGTCCAACATTTCGAACTACTGTTGGTGCTTCAGGGTAAGTTGGAGTTGCAATAACATCAATTCTATTAAAATTATCAACAATAATAGAATCCAAATTTTGGGTTGTATCTTTAATGTAAACAGTTCCAGCACTGCCCATTTCTCCGGATATCCCGGTACTGCCTGTTCCGGCATCATAGGTACCCGTAAAAGTATTTAACGATGAGTGATATACGCTAATTCGTCCACCTGCACCCGATTGAAAAGTCGTTCCTTTAAGTGCAAGGACATCTTCGCCACCACGAGTCTCAATTTTTCCTGTGCCCGAGAATGTTGCAACATCAATATGTATACCACCGCCTGCAGATCCAACGGTATAGGTAACAGGAGAATCACCATTGGCACGAATGATACCATTCAATACTAGGTCACTTGCAATGATGCTTGCATGGCCCCCACCCAAGTCGGCATAACTATTGACTGTTGCGGGATATTGAGCTTTTTTATAATCACCATAAATACAGGTTTCAAAATCACCGAAGGCGTTAACTTTAGAAATGTTACTGGAGTTTTTTTGTTCTAGAAATGAGCGACCGCCATGACAACCCCAACCGTAATTTCTACTTCGAGCACTGCTCCACTGTTGATAAATATTAAAACTGTTATTTAACTGGTAATTTAATGTATAACCTTTATGGTTCAAGTCAATCATTGAACCTAGTTCAATATTTAATTGCCCCGTTACATTCAAATTAAGAGAATAATTACGAACATCAGTAGAATCTGGGACGGTTATGATTGCAGAACTTAGTAATACCACATTACCAATGGCATTCACATTTTCAGTTTCAAGAAGACCTCCTGTCATCGTGATATCAGTAACATTGATCGTTGATGCTTTTAAAATCCCCTCATTGATAATTATTGAATTTGTCGATAAATCCGTTGACGTTAGTGATGCGCCTAAACCGATAGTCAGACTATTAGTGACAGTTAAGCCACCGGTAAAAATAAGTTTAACACTTGTTAAGTTTAGATCTGTAACTGTAAATGGTTGCAGAATTTCAACAATGCCACTGTTTGTTAAAGTCTGAAAATAGTCAAATGCAAGACTATTCATCTGGCCTACAGTTATTTTACTATTTGAGTCCAATATTGAAGTTGAAGGATCAACCAGTAATAAGCGATCTTCAGTGTAAAATTGACCACCACCAAGAACTGTTAATTGACTAAATTCAGTCACTCCAATCAAACTATTACCCGCAAAAACAGACAGATCATTAAGTGTATTTACTGTAATAGTATTACTGGTATTAGCTACAATACTGTATAGGCTTCCTGTTTCATTGGACTCATCTAAATCTACTTTTAATCCAATTAATCCCAAACCATCAATACTATCTGAAGGTGCTGTCCATGCATTATTAGCAACAGTAATTAGCCAATCATTATTGGCAAGAGAGACCACATTAGTAATAACTTGTACCCCAACACTGCGTAAAATAGTTCTTCTATCAGTCAATTGAGGCGTTAGCGCTCTGGTATTATTGATAATTAAATGTCCAGGTTGAACTGAATCTGGCGCTAAATACAGTGTCCCAGGTGCAGCCGTATAAAACAATTCTGTCGTATTGCCCAATCCTGCTATTGCAGAATATTGATCAATAGCAATGAAATTATTTAATTGAGCTAATACACTAACTCTACCCCCACTGCTGGTAACTAGTGATTGGTTAGAAGCTGCATTAGCAGTAATCGATCCTGTACCATTAAGAACTGGTGTGCTGATAAATATCGATCCACCTGTTCCACCAATCCTAGTAGAATTTAGTTCAGCATACCCATCAGCAGATATTTTTCCATCGAGTAAGATACTTGCCGCTGACAAATTCAATAACCCGCCACCTATACCAGTATAACCACCACCCGATCCAAATAGATTAGGCTTTACATAGTCACCATAGACCAAGTCAGAAGGATTAATTAATGAATACACCCCCCCTTCACCACCATGACTGGAATAACCGCCGGCATTTTTGAAGCCTAATGAAAAATTATCCGGGTAGCCTTTAGCTGTTAAATCTATTGTCGAGTTTGCATCAACATTGACAGCACCAACGACATTTAAATTTAACGGGTAAACTATTTTTAACGTTGAATCTGCATCGGGAACTGATAAGACTGTAGATGAATTTAGTGAGCTTAAATTCAGATCCGTAGCAATATTGATAACATCCATTGAGCCTAATGATAGCGCCGTATCAATAATATTAAAATTGCCAGAAATAGTTATATTGTCTGCAACTAACTCGGAGCCATATATTTCAGTATTGGTTATTGTATAACTATAATCACCACCACCCAGACTATTCAAGCCACTCACTGCAACGTATTCGTTCATGTAATCCTGACCGATAGCCAAAATATAATTTCCAGCATCAAGGTTCACAATGAATTCATGTAAAGTATTTATCGTTAAGTTACGTTCTGTTTTCAGCAGATCAGTTGCATCAAGTACACCATCATCCTTAAATATATGAATGGTTAAATTTGAATCTATAGAGATAGTTGATATTTTTATTTTATTATTTTGGGCTACCGTGAAGTTTTGAAATACTACTGAGCCGGTCGTATTCGCAGCTGCAAAAACCCCACTAGCAGTAATATTAAGAGCCGGATACGATGTGTTTTGGATAGTTAAATCACCAGCAACATTTAATGATCCATATATATCTATATTTGCTGCGTCTAAGGTTAAATTATTAGCAATTACATCGCCAACAAAAAACTTATTTTGTGCTGTAAATACTGAATCAGTGATATTAAACTGAGTTTGAGAGTAAAATTCGGGATTGCCCACAAAGCTATTGATGTCATTAACATCAAACGCTCTGCTCTTAATCAAAGCATTAGTTTTTACCACTGCACCAGCACTGACAAACAGTTTATCCAATTGAATAACACTGATTATATCGTTTCCAATATTTGAGGTAATATCCGTGTTTGATGTCACTATTAAATCTTTGGTTGTATAGGGATAAATATCTAATGTATATCTACAACCAGGGCAATATTGAGTACCAATACCGGCTATTGCGCTATCAACACTTAGAAAATATGCACCAACAGCTAATGTATAATCTCCTTGAGGAAGGTATCTCGGAAATCCGTAACTAGATGCATTACCATTCCAGTATTGAAATATTTCATCTGCAGCTGTGATGACTCCATTATTATTATTAAATAAATATGCGTGAGAAGAAAAACTTATGTTTGACAGTGACAAATAATAATAATCACCTTGCTTAATGGTGAAGTTATGTTGCACTACCGATCCAGGAAAGCCGTAAAATGTTAAAGAGCCAGATGCCTGAACAGTAGTACTATTGATTGGTAGTACTTTTTGGACCACGGGGAATGATTCAGATGTTTTATCAGTAGCATTCAAACTAACCTGCAAACCTTTTAGTCCAAGATCACGAATATTACTTTCAGTTGTCGACCGACCTTTCTCAGTAGTAATACGGTATTGATCAGTTGTGCCAGGCTCTAATGTAATATCGAGGATTCGTTGTCGAGAAATCGAACGTAATGTTGTACTACCGTCAACTCTACCGCCATTATCGATATACAATTCTCCAAAAAGTTGTGTACTTTTTTTAAGAAAAACAGTTCCAGTACCCGTTTTATTAACAGTATTAGCCGTTGCCACTCCTGGATAACTGGTAATCGTCATACCATCTTTTAGAGCTACTGTATTATCACCATATTGAGTATATAGGATAGATATCCTGCCACCTGCACCATTAAGATCAGCATCATTCCCGTTAGAGGTGATTATTCCTGCGCCCGATATGTTAACAGTATTAATGTTAATTGAACCACCAGAACCTATATTTGTAGCATTTGATGATATTAAGCCAATTACGTCCAAACTATTAGCTACTATATTAATCACACCACCAGGAGTGTAAATTGACTCAGCACGTAAACTGCCATTAACAATTATTTGGGTAGCAGTTATATTAATATCATCAAGATAACTTGTACCGGATAGAGGATAGGCTCCAGAGAACTGAGGGTTAGTGAATGAGCCGTAGGCAACACTATTAATTCCATCACCACCATGCATCGCACCGGAAATATTTCCCTGGTAGACATACGATCCCGAAGTCAAATTCCCATTGATAAGTAAAACTCCATTAACGCCAATATCGCTAGCCTTATCTGATAAAAATATCGCTCCAGCATCTATAGTTAGGTTATTATATTTTATACTACCATCAACATGCTGTAATGTGGCGCCATTAGACACAGTAACATTGGCAAAATCCATCGTAGCATCAACATTTGTTATCCCTGCATTAGAAATAATTACGTCACGCTCACCCCAGTCACCAACGGATATAGTAGCCAGCTTGGTTGTATTTTTACCGTTAATATCAAAAACGGTAATAGTTAAATTATAAATATCACTCACAACTGCGGAGTTAGGTAAACTCGCAGTTATCTGTCCATTGGCAAAATCACTTGGCGCAAATCTATTTGGATTTACAAGTGACTTTGTAAATTTGGTTGTTATTCCATCAGGACTAGATTGAGACACTTCTATCCGGTCAAGATATTCAAGATGTTTGACATCATAATTTATTTTATAGGATTGTCCTGCAGGGATTCGATAATCAGGTGCAGAAACCGTTACAACTGGATTTATAGCGGGTTCTGTAATTACTAAGGAACGTAGATTACTATAAGATACATTTCCCTTGCTATCTACAGCTTCAATATAGAGATCATAATTACCAACTACCATACTAGAGTTCGTAGTGTAAATGATATTACGAATCAAACTGTCTGAATTAATTACCCCCTGTGCACTATAATATCTCGTGTAAGAAAACTCCTGACTATAAAACTCCATTAATAAATTATTTGGTAGCGATGATCTTGCTATGTACGATATATCTCTACGTAAGCGATAGTCCAAAATGGTAGGTGTTTCACCTGATGGGAATATTTTAATAATTATTGAAATTAAATTTCTACCAGGATCAGTTACAGAAATAGGAAGTTGTATCTGCTGTCCTTTATACATGGTTAAAATACTTGAGTCGACGAAGCTAACTACTGGAGCTGGATCCGTGATCAAATTAATAGGGATATTCAATGTTGTTTGCAGACCTGAGTTTGCTGAAACCAAAATATCTAAACTAGTAATCAATTCATCCAATATTGCACGATATGCTGTAAATCCAATTAATTTATAATTCACACCATCTTGTGTTTCTAATAGATAAGAATCAGCTAAATAAGCAGGTGCATTTATCCATTTCACAGATTTCACACCACCGGGCACATCAACTTTAAATGAGATTGGTTTATAATTAATACTAGAGTTGTAATTAAACTCAAATGGCGCAGATATAACAATTGTGCTAAAAAACATACCGTTCAACAAAATAAATAACGTTATAATCACAATAAAGCTTTCATTTAATGAAGCATTTAATCTCTTATACAGTTCAATCATATTTCTATCCATAACATTAATCATAAGTAATCATCATCATCAATTAGAGAAGAGTTTTTCAAACTCTCTATCGGACCAATCTCATACATTTGATCTGTACTTAACGGGAATTTAATTTCACCTGTAGGCACTACAGTAATGTCTGCAGCAATTACATTAATAGTAAATGTTCCAAAGTCTTGAATTCGAGTTGAACCCCCGACTCCTTGCTCAATTACACGAATGGTTACTATACGTGTCCCAATGTCAGAGTTTGACAAACGGTAACTTGAATTCGATTTTTTATAGTTTGTTGTTCGTTCTAAAGTCACAACAGGTTCATATTTGGCTATGTAATTAAGACCAACAGGTATACTACCTACATAAGGAATATCACATGCAGTTGTTGTCGCGGGACAACTTGTAACATAATTAAAAGCCAATTCATAATATGTATTATTGCAATTGAAACAGTAATAAAAACCATTATGATTATTTAAGCTGCTAACACTTGCCGGTTTAATCGCTACTGCTAATATATACCGGCCAGCTTCTAATGCCATATACACCGGTGCATCTCCAACGTTTGCAGTAAAAGTAGTAATATAACTGCCTAAATTAAATACTCCCTCATCCCTAAATAAATGATAAGAATTGGTATAGGACTGCACAACAGAAGTAATTTCAAGATTACTCAATTGAGCTACATCTAAACTGTAATAATCATAACTAGCGTAATCATCACTGGTACGTGAAATATCCAGGTATGCTAGAGAATTAACCGTATCGGAAACGTTTTCTGGCACTTGAATTGTATGGTATGGCGTATTTGTTACCACAACTGGTACGGTATCCATCACCAACTGAACTGTAATGTTATTCATACCTGCATCAACTATTGTAAAAGGTATATCGAGTGCTTGACCAACTTGTAAGTTCAGTGTCGTCGCTTGATTTACTTCAAATGCTAAGCTTGGTTGTGGATCAGCTACAACTGGAACATTAACTGTAACTGTTCGAAGTTCACCCCCGAATACCTCGACATTTACCAATAGTTCACCAGTAGTTGTAATGGGAACACCACTAGGAATATCGAGTTCAACAACCGATGCAAAACCACTCACAGATAAAGTAACTGCAACTCCATCCAACGTTACTGATTTTACAGTGACTGGTACATTAGCATTAACCTCTAAACTTAGATGGGCTTGATCAGCTCCTGCATACAGTACCTGAGCAGGTGTTAATGGTAACAATTTAATACTCAAGGCATCATTAAATAATGGTGGCTCAATAGTGATTACACTGGTACCAGTAATAGCTCCAATACTTGCAGTTACATTTGCAATGCCTGATGATTTAATTATAAAACTGGCATTAGCTGTATGTTGTACAACCGTAGCATCATCAACACTGTAGACCGTTCCAAAAGTCTCATCGGTTACATTAATAATATATGTTTTGCTTAAGGCCGTTACTGCAGCAATCACACTTAACTGTATAGGCGGTAAAGCATCTTCATACGTTAAAGTAATTGCAACCGGCGTTACTTGTAATGATGTTACAAAGGCAGCAATATCTTTACTGAGAGGATCACTCGGGGATGAACCAGCGGCAACCTCTAGGTCATCGGGAACACCATCATTATCAGTATCGGTTAATAGTGGATCACTGCCATGAATATTGACTTCATCACCATCACTCAGACCATCACCATCGGTGTCAGGTAGAATCAAACTAGTGCCTAATGCAACTTCCTGAGCATTATTCAAGCCATCACCGTCATAGTCTTCCAAGCCATCAACAACGCCATTATTATCACTATCAACACTGACAGGATTTAATCCCAAGCTGAATTCAAGACCATTGGCTAAACCATCACCATCAAAATCACCGGCAACTTGCAGCACATTAAGCGAGATGGTGTTAGCTACACGAACTGGGCTTGTATTTAAAATACCTTCAAGTCGTATAACAACTGGTGAACCATCAACTGCTGCTGTGCCAGTATGTAACGGCATAGTAATGGTAGTCGATGTCCAATCCAGGGTTTGCTGCACGTTATCAATAAAGGCTGAACCAGCAGTTATTAAAGTAGGGTCAATTCCAACGCCATACAGTAAATCCAAACTAACCAGACTTTGTTCTAGTACATAACTGACTGCTTGTTGTGGTATAGCAACTTGTGGACTACAAACTTCACCTTGTTGTATTAACACCCCATCATTGGCTGCTAGTCCGACTAATGCAGAACCTTCGGTGGTGTATTGATAACAACGATTCATGATAAAGCCATTAGTAGCACTAAACTGAACGGATGTGGCATTGATATTAACTGTGCCTACTTCAGCAATAGTATCCAAGCTAACGTTGAGTAATAAGCCGCCGGTATTATCAGTGATGGCTTCACTGTAAATTAACTCTAATGGTGCAGCTGTTGTGTTATGAACCACCGCAAATCCAGTTGATGTTATATAAGGTCGTAGTTTCAAGAACGTTAAGGTATGCGTTGCAGTTAAACTAAGACTTGTTGGTGTTGGCACACTACTGATCAGTGACACAACAACATTCTCGGGGACGTCATCGGTGACAGTTAGATTGACAGTGCCACGAATCATGCTCAGTGCAATCGGATTTTGGGCGGCGCTGGTGGCACTGCCGGTTAATCCAACACTGATATTGAAGTTTGCATCTTCACGAACGCCCTGAACATTGTTAATCGATGACACTACATTAGAGAATGCGTCAACAATGCTTAGTTGTAAATTAACAGTCTCGGTTGTTTCTAACCGAAGTGGATCACCGACGGCATGATTGGTTTTTGCCAATTCTTTAAATACAAACTTAACAGGTGGTCCGGTTAATACTGTTAACGGTATCGCAGTGACATCAATCGCCGCAGTTGCTACTAAGCCATCGTTATCATAACGGGTGGTTCGACTTGCAGTAGTCGGATAGTTTATCAATAGTTGATAATCACCTGATACTTTAGTTGCTGTCATGGGAATAACTGCCGCGCCATTGACCAAGCTAATTGTTGCTTTTTGACCGGCTGGGCCATTCGCATCCACTAGGTTTTCAATCACTACTTGATTGGTAAAACCAAAATAGAAGCCCGGCGTTGCTATTTGAGCTATGACTTTTTGGGTGCTGTCGAGATTCACTTTATTACCAGCAACATCATAGGCTTGTAATACCAGGTTAAAAGTACTTTCTGGTTCGAGTGCTGCAATATAATCAATAGCGATTACGGCTGTTTGACCCGGTATTATTTCAATATTATGGGCAACTTCAAAGCCGGCATATTTTACAAATTTAGCGCGTATTTGGTAATTACCCGTTAGTCGTGAGCTATCAATCATATTAATAGCAAGTCCATCAACACTGGTTAGACTACTACCCAGGCTAGTAAACAGTGTTTGTCCAGGTGCGCGAATCGACCATGCAACTTCAATATTGGGAACCGCACGACCCGCTATATCGAGAGCTTGAACTTGTAGTGCTAAGGCGTTACCCGCTTCAACAAAGTTAAGGTTTAGTGCAGCATCACCATTACGGAAGAACAAAATTTCATTTGGTAATTGCGTTAAGGTTACGCTGTACACTGCACTATCCGTCGTTTGACCTAAGTTGTCAGACACTCGAACAAAGAATTTAAATTGATCACTGCCTGTTATTGCGCTTGGTGCGGTAACGCTAGTGTTAATACAGCATGAGTTTGCTATTACCGTTCGTAACTCTTTTGGTGTGGTGGTTGTGGCATCAATCAGTTTAATATCCAATTGTTTCGGTGTGGCATCATCAATACTGTCTAAGCCTTCTAGTGTAATTGGAATATTGCGTCCAAAGAACCCGAATTGCGGTGCGCTGACGACCAAGTTAGTTAAATCAGGGGCGCCATCAATCAACACTGACAATGACACAGTGGACTCAGTGACTTGTCCTAATGAATCGGTTACCGACACGGTTAGTGGTTCACTGTGATTAGCGGTTACGCGTAAATTACGCGGATCAATTAATGCAAATACGGTATTCGCTGTAGTCGCAGCCGTGGTGTAGGTTTTACGTGTGGTAATACCATGCCAGGTAACTGCCAGTTCACTAATGCCAAGATCATCACTTGCAGCTAATGCGATATCGAAACGACTTTGCTCAATAATACTCAATGGCGGAGTAAAGCTCGTTATAGTCGGTGCATTATCAGTGACCACAGAATACGAATAGATAAACTCTTTAGTGTTAGCACCACGATCGGTGACCACTAATTTATAGTTGTAAACACTTGCAGCAGTTGGTGCTGGCTCATTATACGTTAATAGACCATCAGCAAAGGCGGCTGCAATGATTAAATCATTACGATACAACAATGCTAATTCAACACCACTACCGGTATCACTAATATCGGCATTGACGGTAAACGGATGACCCGAAGCTAAATTAAGTCCAATAAATTGTCCGTCAATACTGAAGTTGACACTTGGTAAGAACGGATCGGTGATCCTGGTGAAGTTTACCGGCGTTGATTCAGTGACGTTACCATAAACATCAACTGCACGTGCTTTGATATAGCCGGTTTGGCCATCAGGGAAGTTTCGATAGACCACATAATCTGGACCATAGTGTTTGCCCATGAGTTCAAAGCTACCCGTTAGTGTCGCTGAATAATAGAATTCAACTTGTTGCACGGCTTGCGCGCTATCGATAATTTTTGCAGTTACTTTTAATGGTTTAGGTAAATAGAAGTCTGTTACAGCAATGGTTATTGTAAATGGATTGGCTGGTAATTTTTCACCTTGCAATACCAAACGACGCGCGGGGTTAACAATGACCTCACCCCAAATTGTTTCTATTTGAGTAACTACTTCAAAGCCTTGGCCATTACGTAATGTAGCCGGTACTTGAATACCTAAAGCAAAAGGCTGTTGTCGCGACGCTGCGATTTGCACACCGTCTACCAAGTAACGAACTGCTGCTATGGCATTATTATTTACCAAGGATAACTGGATGTTTTCACCCTGAATGTAACTACTGTTCATCACCGGTGTTAATAGTGAGGAGTTGACATTAAACCAAGTGAATGGGATTCGATAGACACTGACACCATCGGCACCTTGACCAATGAGTAATTGGTCGTAATCAAGTGCTAAACTGTTAATGACTGCCGTGCTTGTAATTGACTCTGTTGTTAACAACCAGGTTAGTGCATCAATTACCTGCAATTGATTTTGTACACCAACCCAGACTTTACCTTCACTGTAATGTAGTGCACTAACAACATTAGTCATTATTATTGCAACATCGTTTAAATCAACTAATCGTAAGCGATGCACCGTGTCTGCAACGGCATAGTATAAATACTCGCCATCAGAAGTTAACTGTCTCACTGGTTGAGCGCTATTAAATAAAGTTGTAATGCTGACATTATTAGTTACTAACGGTAAACCTCCCGTTGTGACACGGAACACTGAGCCACCCGTTGAGGATACATAGACAGTATTACCAACCACACTGATGGCTTCAATTGTATCACCGGCCGTGACATCGATATTGGCAGTAATAGCAGGATTATCGCGTTTTGCTAAATACAATACGGAGCCCGCGCTAGCAACAACTAATTCATTACTCACTGCTAATTGACTATACGCCTGTCCTTGCAGAATCGTTGTTTGGCGATCCAGTTTATCGAGTGCAATTACTCGTAGGAAATCTGATTGCAGTAAATAGCGATTATCACCAGCGATAGCAACTGCTGTTGTAGCAGCACTATAAGGTGCAGGGTAAACTGACTCACGCCACTGCCCTAAGCCATCACGTTGATAATTAATTGCGCCATAGAAATCAGCGGCTGCTAACACACGTCCATCTTTAACCGCGACTTGATTAATAATACCGCGTGACGCTGTTGTTCGATAATATTCTATCGGTAATCCCGGTACACGAATAATATCAAACACTAAACCACTGGTTCCACCTAAATACAATTGACCCGCAGTAATGACTGCGTGCGAAACATCTGAATCGATTGCGATTGGATATTTTGCGGTGAGTAATGGCTGCGTTGGGTTTCTGATATCCAGTAGTTGTATCGACGCGTTAGTTGAGGATATTGCTAAAATATCACCTTGTAAAACCAATAGTCGATTAGCGGCAAGTCCTAATTTAAATATTTGAGAGTCTAAGTTTTGATTAAATACCGACAAATCACCGCCATTACTACTGACGTACAAATGCGTGCCGGACCACGCCATGGCACTGAAGTTGCCCATCACACGTCGTTGCACCAACCAATTAGCGTTAATATGAATTAGTTGTTGATCGGTCAGCGCGATAAATTCTTCACCAAGGACTTGAAGATCTAAAGCTGAGCCTAATACTGACATATCACCAAATAATGTTAAGGCATTGCCTGAAATATCAAAGGCGATAACTTTATTATCAATTATGGCGAGTGCCTTATTACCGGCCACGGCAATTCGAGAGACGTTTCCAATTAATCTGTGAGTGCCTAAAACCCGGTAGCCATCGAGTGGATCAACGACCACTAAACCAATATCTTGTAGCGCCATCACTAAACGATCCCCAAGATAATCAATCGCTGTAATCACCGAATCCATAGTGGCGACTGTAATACCAGCGCGATTCACCAAGTTGCGGCCATCAGCAAACAAAGTCTCTCCGACTCCGGGTAATACAGTATTAAAGGTTTGAATTTTTGGTAGTAAATTCATTAACACGGTATTGATGACAATAATATTACGTTCTGTTGTTTGGCTATTACCAAATTCATCAGTAACACTCGCAACCACTCGAAGACCTGTTGAATCGCTTGGCACGATTAATTGCACTTGTTGCAAGCCTGATGCTCGTAAGACATTAGCATCATCGTAAATTGCGATTCGTGGTGTCACGCCGATTGGGATTTCTGAAATAATACTAATATCCAACAATGAAGCAACTAAGACTTCTGGCCCAGCACCGCTAATACGCAGTGGCGGTGTTTTTAACTCAGGGAATACTCTGATACTTAATTGCGATTCGCTATACCGATAACTATTACCATAATAAGCACGAACTCGAATGCTTAAGTTTTCTTGTTCAACGACGGCGGGTAATCGTAGTGCCACACTGCCATTACTGGTGAGGGCTAATTGCTGCGTTATCAGCACATTATTAAAGTCGTATAATGCAATATCGACATATTGCAGTGCCTCAGTCGTCGTTTCACTCGCTTGGTAATCGACAGACACTAACTGACCTTCAGTAAAGGCCTGATTATTACCCGGACGACTTAATATTACGCTATCCAAGTCTGCGGTATTTGCTTGCAAGGTGTAATTGTAAGTTGTTAGTAATACGCCATCGACAAGATGATTAACATCCAAACTGACAGCTGCGCTAGGTATAGCAATAAAGCCATAACTACTCGATGCCAAGCTGTTTACGGTATCTTGCAAGACTGTATTAATGTCAATAGTTTGTGTGGTAACTCGACTAGTGGCATCCAGTTTTAACTGCATCGGGACAATTGCACCTTGAGTTAAAATAGTCGTTGTTATTGGTTGCACACTACCGGCCAATGTTAATGGTGTATCGGCATGATTCAGAATGGCGATATCGATATTGGCGGCGCGATCACGTCGAACAACACGGATCTCGGGCCCGGTTAATGCTGCACGCGGAATCATCCAGGCTCGTGCTCCGTTTAGCCATAAAGGCTGGGCTGCAATTAGCTGATTGGTGGCATTTCGGAATTCAATGCTATCGCCACCGAGCACACTACTGAGTTCAACATTTTCAATCAGTACACCTAATGCTGTTTCAGTTAATGTTGGCGTTAATGCGGTCACTACAGTTGCCGGTAGTAACTCATGACGGTTAATTAAATAGCCTTGTTCGGTTGCAATTAACTCGTAACTCGCATTGGTTGAAAACAGCATGGATTTAATAACACCAGAGCGTAACGCAATTTGTTGTCCGGCTTGCCATGCTTGCCAAGTATTATCGACAAAAGGTCCATTACTTAATATCCAGCTAATGTCACCATCGATTACGGTATCTTTCACTAAGCCGCCGGTATCCATGGTGGCTAGGCTAATTAAACTACCATCATCACCTAAGCTATAGGAATAAGCCGTTTGTTGACTCCAGGTAATTAATTGCTTGCCAGCAACGTTCATGCCCTGCATTTGCGGTAATGCAGTAAAGAAACTACGTTTTAATTCGAGTTTGTCAGTTTCTGTTGTTGCATCTGCCATAGCAAAAGCATACAAGCCCGATTCACTTAAGATTATTAAGCGTTGATGATCCACTTGCGCGGCAACAATTTGTTCTTGAAGCATTTGACCAATGATAGGAATAAACTGGCCATTACTGTATTGCATGCCATTAACTAAATCACCGTGTTTCATAAACATCACAGTACCACTTGCACCCAGTAATTCACCGTGAATTTGTACAGTTCGTGGAGTATCTAACACACCGTTGACTATGGGGAGGTACTGTAAATAGGTATTACCATTTCGGGTTTCTTGTAACGCTAAACCGGTACCAGTATAAAATAATGAATCAATTCGACCCGTTGCCTGGCTGATAATGGTGCCAGCAACAGATGACAATAGATAACCGCCTGCACGTCGATTGATGCTCCACACTAAATCATTAACACCAGCATATAAACCGGGCACTAATACCATTTTGGTAACTACATCATCACTACTCGTTGAGGTATAGATTGGTAAATTGATATCTCCAAAATACGCTAGCTTTTGCAGAGTAGACACTACACTGCGTTGGTTGCGAGAACGATCACGTAATGTCGCATTGAGTTCAATACTGGTGCCCGTGGTCGTAACATCGACTTTACGTGGTCCAATATTCATTCCAAAACGAGCAGTTACCACTCCGGGTGAAGGATCGGTAATGGTTATGTCAGAATCCAATGCAAAATCAGTCATCGTTTTCGGTGAGCTTGCTTCAAACCACAATTCACTGCCACTAAGAACCGTAGCACTAGGCACTACAGTCACGACTGGATCATTTTCGATACCATTATCTACTAAGACATTTAAGAATAACCGACCAATTAAACCACCCGATATTGCGCGAACCACCACAACACTATCTTGGGTTACCGCAGGCAATGTAATTGTAAATGGTAGGCGTTCGGGATCAGTAGCGGTACGCGTTACTGTGGCGCTAATTGTGGTGCTTTCAACTCCTGCAATATCAAAGTATATATCTGCTGTTAATATTTGACGCATCAACATTTCTAAATTGATATCTTCACCAGCATGGAACACAGAACCATTTTCAGGTGCAAGAAGATCTAAAACTGGTTCACCCGCGCTGGCATCAAATGGTTGTAATGTAATTTGTACTGCAGCGCTGACATTATTATTGGTGTCTACTGCTCGAACATCGATAGTGACCGGATCAAGTGTGGTTGCGGTAAAGGAGTAACGGTTTGGATTCGCAATAACTTGATAACCGCCAAGGTTTTGTTGTACTTCAACACGATCGATTCCATAACGATCAAATGATTGAATAATAACATCGGTAACATCATTGATAGCAATTTGATCGCCATTTGCAGGTGATGCGATAGTGACTGTTGGTGCTGTCGCGTCTAGTACCAAGGTGTAGGCATCAACGATATTTTTGATACCTTTAAAACCATAGGTGATACGCAAACTAACTTCTATTTGAGTCGCAGGACTAATATCAACCAATCGTGGATTAAGGTATGACAAGGATACCGATGCAGTTGTGGCTGAGGTAGTGTTTAGCGTTACCGGATATCGGCGACCTTGAATTTGCATTTCAACAGCAGTTATCAGATCCACATCACCCGTTAAATCAAAATTCACATCAGCTCGTGATAATTCTTCAACCGGTGTTGGTGTTGTATAAACCGGTGCAATATTTATCACCGGATCAACTACTGTTACATCGAAACGTTGAGATACAAAATTATTTTTACTGTCAGTGACCTTAATAATAAATGCCAGATTCAAATCGGATTCTTGTACCGCATGAATAAAACGTGGCTGTTCAGTACTATTTTGTTTGTAATAGATTGCTTGTGGTGCTGCAAAACTTAGCCCGCCATTGGTCGATGTTCTGACTTCATATGTCAGGGCGTTGCTCGCATCAAAATTATCAATAGCGGCTGCAGTAAAGGTGTAGCTTCGACCTCGAACTAGATTCATCACGGAGCTAACTGCCAGACCATCAGATTGTCGAACTAGGCTTAGCGTTCTTGGTGCTAAATTATCGTTAGCGACGAAGCTATAATTAAACGTACCCAAATTCAAATTAGTACTGTTCAATGCGATATTGCCTTGTAAATCGGCTAGGCCGGTTACTTGAATGTGGTATATGCGATTGTGTTGCAAGGCACTACCAGGCAACAGACGTACTTCTATTGAATTATTTAAAACTCGTAATTCAAATTGAGTGGTAATATCGGCATCGGCGGCAGCTGAATAATCTCTGGATTCTGCTGTTACACTAAAACCTAGTGCTTGTATGTTTTCATCAAATGTTAATTGTAGTGCATCAAAATAATTTAATGCCTTCATTCCAGTTAATTGCGGTTTAGTATCATCAACACCTTGTAGCAAAGCAGTCACGACAACTTCTTCATTGGTAGCTGCTTTTTTAACTATTAATTGATAATTAATACCATGCTGTGCTGCTGGCGAAACAAACTCAATACCAGCTGCAGTAATATTAAAGTTTACTTCATTCCCCGAGCCGGCAATGAAACCTGCGCCGCTTTGTAATAGATAGACTTTAAGGGCGCCAGCAAAACCACTACCACCTAAGGTAACCTTGGTTCCACCAATGTCACTGATTAAATTATTTGCAATGGCGTTATCTGTGCTAACCGTGGTGATCGTTAATGCCTGAGAAACCACTAAGGCTCCAGGTAACGTTAAGCTGTTTCCATTTTGTTGTGCATTTAAGCTATAGATACCAGCCGTTAACGGTGTGAAGTCAAAGCTGAGTTGCGTGCCATCAGTGGCAGTAGTCCAGCTCGTTGGGTTAATAGTCGTTGCATTTAAACTCAGTTGGGTAATTTGATCTAAATTACTACCTGAAACAATAATATTAGTAACACGGTTTGTTATTGTAGTTGCAGGTTGTATTTGGTTAATATTTGCCGAAGTGACACCAAATAACGCCACCGTATCAAGGCTCCAAGGCATATCATAATTTAAGTTACCACCATCAATTACGTTTTGTGGATTATTAAACAATGAAACATTATAGCGTTCACCCAATACATAACTATCGCTAATTAGTCGGTATTGTAAGGCATCACCCAATAAGCGAGTATCAGCGTTTAATAATGTATTGGTTGTGACATCGCGAACATCAACAATGACTTTATTCCAGACACTACTTGGGCCAGTTACCTGTAATTGGATGGTTTCACTGTTACTACTGATCTCACGACCTGGAATGGTAGCGATAACATTCGATAATGGAATATCAACATTATAATATTCGCGAACAAGTCCTGTCCCAGCTGTCCATTCAAATAGATTTTTATGGAATGTTAAGTTACTTAAATTAGACAAATTTGACGCCGATGTTTGTATCGACACTATGGGGCTGAGTTCAATATTACTACTAATGCCCTGAGGTAAATTGACATCATAAACAGTCATGCTTGGATTCGCTGCTACATTTGTGGCGATAGCCAGTAGTTCGCCACCGAGTGCAAGATCAATAATATTGGTAACGCTATTATTAAACCCAAGTGACACTAATTGCCCGCCACTCGCTACTGTATCTGTAGCAATTAACTGTATTTCATTAACACCACTAATTACTAGACGTTGCGCAGTTACTGTTAACTCAGCAGGTGATATCAGTAAATGCAATAGTGTAGCAGTGACATTCTCTGGCGTTGTAATCGCACGCGCTTCAACTGCATTTTGAGTTAATAAATAGATAAATTTATCATCGATAGCGAGGTCAATCACGTTTGATAAAACAGTGTCTTGCCAATCGGCACCACGGATATAACCTTGATGAATGCCAGCGGCTGAACGACTCAGGAATATTTCACCGCGAATAAATAATTTCTGATGTATAACGGCATCAGGGTTGTATATTCGGTTGATTAGTTTAGGTGCATAAATATTAGCGAGATCATAAAACACAAGCTCCTGATTACTGCCAACACTAATAACCGCGTAACGTTCAGATACCGCTATACTATTGATTGATTCGTTTAATACGATAGTGGACAGCAATACCGGTGCAGCACCATCAGCTGTTGTATAGAGTAACACCTCATCTGTTTTAGACGATGCTAGTAGTAATAATTCTCCAAATCGAGAAAATGCAGGTTCGACTGAAGCTATTTGTAGTGTTGAATCTAATTCGACTGCGATGGCATTAGTCGACACTGCATCTGCCGCATTTGGTAAATTGCTGGCGCTAATTGTTAATTCACCTACGGTATCAACCGGTGCAAGGAAACTAATTAAACGTGGGCTTTGAACTTTTACATCCACGGCTGGCTTGGAATTAATTGAAATTTTGGTTAAGGCATTAAGTCCACTACCTTCAATGGCAAGATATTGACCTGAGTTAAAGATTACGCGTTGTTTGGCAACGTCTAGCAATCCTGTTAATGGATTAAAATGTCCAACGGCATTAATTTGAGGTTCAGCAACATAGGTAAATCGAGCCGCACTGAAATCGCGTAATAATCCATTACTGACTGCAACACCAACGACTTTATTTTCTTCTGGTGGCGCCGTCAATGGCGGCAAGCGGAAAGTCATTTGGTTTGTTTGTTGACTAATAATATCAGCAGCATTAACCACTACTCCGGCAATGACAATTTGGGTGTTTGTATCAAAATTTTCACCGGTAATAGTAATATTATTGCCACCACGCCAGCTTCCAAAACTCGGTTGTAAGCCTTGCAGTGTTGGCATCAATTCAGCAGCCGCAATAAAACGGAAACTGTAATTTTCAGTTAAGGTCTCACCTTGTAAATCTTTTAGTGCGCCGGATAAGTTAACGCGATACTCACGTGCATCAATAAAGTTTTGCAATGGACGGAATATTAATCGGGTTCCCATATTATTAACAGTACTCGACACGAAACCATCTACTTTTACGCCTGACAGCGTTATTTCTAATAGATAGTCACCTTGAGTTAAAATTTGGATGTTATCTAAAATACGATTAAATTGAATTTCAACCATTTCGTTTGCTGCTAAATAACCACGTGGTGCAGGTTGTTGCTCTACAATGCTTAATTGATCATTGACGATGGTATTTAGTGCCCCACCAAGTTGACCTAGCGTTGCGCCAACCTCAATTGGGTTTTCAGTCGCGGTGCCATTAACATAAACAAAGGATGTTCCTGCATAAATTGCATTTCCACCAAAAGCCATTGAGTCGACATCACCATTAACAGCAAAGTAATGTCTTAAGTTAATAGTGCTTTGGAATCGGTTATCCAACCACGGTGCGATATCAAATAACTGAACATCACCCTGACCTGATGCAACATATAATGTTTGTCCGTATAACATCATATCGCCAGCAAATAAGTCACCATTACGAATTAAGTAGGCTAATGACAATTGTGAGACTGGAATACTAGCGCCATTCGGACGAATATTATAAAGCAATACTGTACCGGTTCGACCTGTAGAAACCAGCAACATATCATCACGAACTAACATGTTTTCTGGTGTAACAACATTACCAGCAAGGTCGACCATCTCGATGGTATTAGTAATAGCAAAATCACCTGCCATTAAGTCGACTGCAACAATACGAGCCGCTGTTGGTAACATGACTCGTACAACATCGTCATCGACATCGATACTGCTTGGAACTCCGCCCAGCAAGGTAGCACTAATGGTTCGTAATGCTAATAAAGTTCTATCCGCTTGAATTCGGAAAATTTTCAGTCCAAATTCACCACTGATATAAACCAGTTCATCAGATACAAACACACTATTAAGTGTTTGATTCGCGCCAAAGATAGTTTCTTTCAGCAATACTGGTTCTGCCGGTAACGTTATATCCAGGTGATATAAACGGTTTGAGCCAATCAGGAATAAATTATTGCCCGAAATTGCTATATCACGGAAACCGTCAGGTGGTAGCGTTACGTCCAAATGATATGGGAAATTTTCACCAGCAAATACTTTGTCGATTAGTACTGGGTGTACTGGATCAGAGATGTCGGTAATCGCCAGTTGTGCACGACTAGTACGCAATTCACCTAATACCCTACCTTCTCGATCGATGGCTTGGTAATCTCCTCCGGTGACGGCGTATAAAACTTGGCCGTGTAATGCAATAGCAGTGACTGGACTGGACTGATGACCGATTTGCGATAAATCGACTGAACCAGTTTCACGCCCAGCATAGAAATAAGCATCACTAATTACGCTGTTCTCACCGGGGAATAATTCACTGCTGATGGTGACATTAGCAAAACCAAAGGTACCAGAGGGAGCACGAACCTGTATGTGGCTATCACTTAAGACATACAGATCACCTGCTAAAATTCCAGCAAATTTAATTTTAATATTATGATTAAAACCACGACCATAGATATCAATAGTATTACCACCTTGAGGTGGACCTGAGTTTGGTATTAAATCTTGTAATTGGATCTTGGGTTGGATAACTAGCGCACCGTTGAGGCTAGCGGTTACACCAGCACGAGAGACAGTCACGGGTAAACTTGCGGTACGTGAACCCAAGAACATATTCGGCAAAGTGAAACGTAATTCGGTATCACTGATTAATTGCATAGTGGCAGCTGCTATAACTGCATCACCAACTGTAATTTGAAGTTGGGTTACGTCTGTTCCAAAATTACTACCGACTATTGCCGCAGTCTCAGTACCATCGGCATGAAAATAATGTGGTCCAATGGCATTATTAGCAACACGTCCCAAGCTATTAATCTGTGGTCGGCTACCAGTCACTAAATTGTAATTTACTGAGGTGCTTTGTACTAATGCCGCACCATTGAGTTCAGTCATGCCAGTGGTAACATTAATCGTTACTGTGCCAATATAAGTGGTAGCAGCATCAAAAGTGACATCAACATAACCACCATTCAAGGTATTAACGCCATCCAATAAATAATCAGTAGTCGCCAGTGCAACGTTACTGGCATTGAGTACTTGAATGTCATTGAGTAACTCGATTGGGTCGGTATTAATGAGTTTGTTAAATTGAATACGAACCGTTTCACCTGCAGTAATAGCACTACCCGATGCCGGATTGATTGCCGATACCGCCAGATTCAGCGTTGGTGTTTCAACCAGACCTTGACCATTACTAATCAATAAACCACCTTGATTGGCAAAGAGTTCATTATCACCGACGGGTGAATCTTGCCAATACACAGTTTCATAGAGTCTAGTTGCTGCTTTTTGTAACACTAAAGTTTGATCGCCCGTACTTATGGTTATTTGTCCATATTGAACCACAAACGAAGCTGAACTGAGGCTGCTGGTAGTACCACGATCAATAGCTTGAATAGTAAAGCTAACCGTAGCTGTACCTAGACCAGTATAAACTACAAGGTGTAATGAATTTGCACGTTTAAGTAATACATACAGATCACCGCCTAACCATTGAACATCAACGGGTTGTCCCAGTAATTCACCTGCGGTGAAAATTAATGTTGCATAATTTAAGGGTGCATCAAGTTCAGCATCATTAACATCAATAAACCGAATAAAACCAGTGCCTAATTCATTTGCCGCTGCTAACGCTAGTACGCCAGTTGACTTATCAACAGCAACATCGGTGGCGACACTACCGGGTACCGGTAAGGTATTCACTATTAATGGAGTACTTGGGTTACTAATATCTACAACTAATAAGCCATCACTGCCACTGGCGAGATAAGCACTGTTATCAAATACAGTGACACCAGTAACCGCTTGGCTAGTACGTAATTGTGATAAACGTAATGGTCGATCGGGAATTCCAATATCGTAAATTTCGAAACCTGAGCGCATCAAGAAGCGGTTATCAATAGTTGCATCAACACCACTTTTAACACCAACATACATTAAATCTTCACGAATTTCGGCGCCGCCAATTACCATTGGTGGGTAATTCGGTAAATCAACTTCTCGACCAGTGTCGATGCTATAAGAGAATTCACCCACGTTAATTTCAACTCCGGCAATCAACAAAAATACTTGATAACGATCCGGAAGGTTAACTCCGGGTAACCGGAAGGTAAATTTACTTAAGGTATTCACATCGTCTTTCATGTCCGATAGATAAATTCCAGCAGATATTTCGACGGTACGAATTTCTTCACCACTACGTGAGCGCATGATGACTTTTGTTCCGGGTAATATAGCATCGGTATTGGTAACAATAGAAATTGTTGTTCCACCTTTACTTGAACCACTTTCAGGTGACATTACAAAAGTTGTTAAACTCAAGTCTTCACCAATGATCACTGACCCTGGCAATGCTGCAGTTAAGCCATTATCAATAACGCGAAGATGATGTTCACCTAGACCTAATGGTAATACATCTAAGGCACCCGCTGGCAAGGTTAAGGTATTTGCATCTACCCATACTGGTGTTAGTTCAAATTGGTCGACAAATACTTTAACTCTGATGTCGTTTCTAAAACCAGAACCTTTAATCGTAATATCATTGCTGCTGCCCCGATTATAAACACCACCCAGTACTTCGTTTATAACTGGTCGTAGTGCAGCCAATGGTGCTGCCGTTACAGTATGATTAAACTCACGCCATAAACCACTACCTCGCAGATTACGAGCATCGGATACTGTTATTTGATAACGCACCCCAGCATCACGAGCAAAACTAAGCGTGTATTGTCGGGCATGATTCGCTATTAAATTAATAGGAGCAATTGTCGTTAATACCGCTAGATTGGTATCCAAACGTGTCACAGTCACCGCACCCACTGTTAATAGCGAGTCTTGAATGATTCGCTCGTTGAAGCTAAGCGTTAATAATTCGTTATCTGCGATTAAAGCATCCTTAGCTACTGAGGTATTCGCTACAAATGAAGCAGGCAAATCAAACGTTCGAAGACCATCAATACCACTACCAGCGATTAATCGGCCTTTGTAGAAGTCAATTGCTTCAATATTTTCATCATTACCGGCTGACAGAATAAACGGTGATAAGGGTTGGCTAATATCAATTACAACAACACCACCTTGGTTACCAGAAACAAACAGTAAACTGCCTTTAACATTTAATCGAATGGCGCGCCCAGCTGTTGCTTGTAAATTAGAATCTAATAAAACTGAAGCGCGAGTATCTTGACGATCACGATGGAATATTTGAATACCGCCATCACCTAGTGCAACGATCAGATACTGTCCATAATGAGCAATATCAATAACATTGGCTGGCATTGGGAATGTTCGCGTTAATACCGGATCAAATAAGTTTTGAGCTTTTACAACAAATTGATTTTCTTGACCGGCTTGTGGTTGTGCATCAATCGCACGGCCAGCTGAATAGTTACGGAATAAACTACATCCTCCAGTCGTATTCCAAACAGTTGATAAGCGTTTATTACCACCGCTGTATAACCACGTACCGTCATTAGTAATGACGTTCTTATTCGCTAAACTTGAAATTGATCCCATGTAGACTGGATCGTTAGCATTTAAATAGTTAATACGTTCAACAATACTACCACCTGTTTCACCTGATCCTTGAGCACAGGGATCAAGTGGTGATTTTAACGCTATGTCGACAACACTGCTTGAAAATAAACTATGACCAAATTTGCTAATGTCGGTGACATGTTTATTGGCTTGGTCATTGAGTACTTGTGATAATAGTTGTAAACCATTTTGCTCGTCTAAGTTTAAACGCGCGACACCACCACTTCCGGTTGCGACGTATAATCGTTTACGTATTACCCCTTGCTCTAATTCTTGCGTTGCTAACACTCTTATTGAATCGAGCGGCATCGCAACTGTAACATTACCTAATTCTTTTAATCTGTTAGCATCGGCATCTGAAAATGTTGAATTGCCACCAACAGATTGATTAAATAACTTACCTTCAAGTTTTACCTTTTCAGCATAGAGTCCTAATAAAGAAGCCGCTTCGGGTCCCTGCGGTAATGAGCCAGAGCCACCAACCAATAATGGGGTTAGTGGATTTTGAATGTCGTAGCTTGCAGCGATTATGGTTTCAGGGAATGGCAGGCCATTAATCATTTGTAATTCGTAACCTTCGGATACAAAGCCACCATTGGTAATTGCAACACCAGATTCTTGATCAATAATGATATCAGATGGAAAAACCGAAGCTGATTTTTGTAGTGCTAACTGTCGAAGACCATAACCAAATCCTTGCTCGCCAATTAAACTTGATTGGTTGGCATATCTATCTTCAAGATAGACATTGTTTTTGCCACTAGTACCTGCCCGAGTCACGATAACGGCTTTTTCAGTAGAGTAAACTTTTATGCTTGCAACTGGAACGGAACCAATTCGTATTTTCATGCCATCGAGCACGGTATTACCCGGTTCAAATCCACGACCAGTTAAGGTAATGCTGGTGCCACCACGTAATGGTCCCCATTTGGGTGATATCGATAAAATTTCAATTGGAGAATCAACGATTAACCCACCAAATAAAGTGGCACTTTTCCACACACCGCCTTGGTTAACTTCAACAGTGACGTCATACAAACCTGGCTTAGCTAATGCGGGTACTTGTGCCGTAATAATACCAACTCGCGAGTCAAGATCATTGGATATAATATTCTGAATCGACGTTAATGTAGTACCAACATAGAGCCGTACTTTGGTTTGATCCACTGGAATACCAAAACCTGACGCGGTAATTTGATACGCTTTGTTAACTAATACGCGTCTTGGTAAAACGGTATCTAAATTAACATTATTATAACGTGAGCCACGATAAACCAAGGGGAAACGTTGTGCTTGTTTTAATCGATACAAGACTACTGAACGTGTTGCATCGAGTTTTTTAACCGATTCAACGCCAGCTGAAACAACTAAAGTAAGCGTATCAGCAGCATTCAGACCGTGTGGTTCACGCAAGGTAATAATTGCATCATTATCAATAATCTTCACATCACTTAATAAGTCAGAACCATTCGGCCCTAACACTTTAAAACGACCTACATTATTTGGCCATTGATCGATTGATTTATTAAATCGAACCCATGTAACCAGTTGGCCACTAGGATTTCTAACTAAGATGCCATCCTGTGGATCGATTCGGTGTATTTTCAGCAATACATCAGGTGTTACTTGAATGATATTACCGCCAGTATTACTAGTACCACCCGTGTAGGCAGCATAAGCACCTGCGAATACGATTTCAATTGAACTACCCGAATAGGCTTCCATACCCTCAGCAATGATGGGTTTAACAGGATTGGTGACATCAACGGTAACCACACCGGCTGTTCCTAATGCTAAATAAGCGGTATTGCCATTCACCGAAATATCGTAAACATGCCCGACAGTGTTAATACGAGATACTATTCTTAAATTAGTTACATCACTGATATCTACAACAATCATACCGGCTTCACCAGACGCTAGGTAAGCATAATGACCACTAACGGCTACCCTGCTAGCAGGAACATTGACACTACCGGTAATGCTAAAGCCAGTCGTTGGATCTTGTTGCATTAAATAAAAACTACCACTGGTTGTCACACTGGCATTCAATAATTTGTTTTCAGCAATACTAAACTCACCTGAAGTTACCGCAAATAGCGATGCTTGCCCGGCTTTGATTGCCAGACGTTCAATGTCTAAGGCGCTATGACCGTTGGGTAATATTAAGCTAGAACTTAAATAGGTTTTGGTATGCAGGTAAGCATCGACCAAGCCGATACCACCACTACCCATGGCGATAGCAACTTGATTATTTTTAACCTCGATGCCTTTAGCAAAGTTACCCGGTAAAGGTAAAGACGCAACTACCCCGGTATTACTAAAATCACCCCGATCAAAATTAATGATAAACAGTCGCGCGGACTCTGGGTTGCCATTTTGGGTTGCTGTGACAAAAACACGATCACTATTGCGCTCAAAGAAAGTATCTATTCCCATTAATTGATAACCTGCAATTTTTACATTGGCTACAATTCGGTCATCAACTTTGTCATTATCCAAATCGATCGTGCGTAATAGATCATCTGGATTCAGTGGGTTGCTCGTATTGGCAGTGTATGTTGAAGCATCAACATTATAAATAACGACACTATCGCCACCAACGGTTATGAGATAGGTTCCGGTCGGATCCAATTTCATATCCCGTACCCGACCTTTTGTTTCTATATTAGATTGAATCGGCTGTTGATATTCAAATGCACTTGGCAATACTTCAGTTTGTCCATTATCTAAAGTTATTCGAACATCCACAATACCAACGCGTCCCGGTGGAGTAATGACTTCAATGGTATCAACATCGAGTACTTTGATATTATTATCGGCAACAGCAATACCATCGAATGTTACTGAGACTCGTGACAAGCCAGGTCGAAATCCAGCGCCACTAATCGCTACAGTAGTAGCACCATTGATCGAACCTTGGGTAGGGCTAATAGCATTCACAACTAATGGTTCAACATACTGTATTGCACCTAGCAATTCAGCAACTGCGCCATTTGCATTTATAACAGTTAGTTTTGCAGGGCCGGCTAATCCTGAGGGTACTTGAATAGTGTATTCAGTTAGCTCGGCATCAATCACAACACTTGTTGTAATTGGAGCATTTTTACCACTGATCAATAATTGTGGCGTTGCACCATTACGCACGATAACACTACTATTGCCACCGGAGGTTAGTACTACTGGTTCTTTAACACTAATAATATCTGGCGCAAGAGAATTATCACTAGCGGTAATGAAATTAATAGTGTGATCGAATAAGCCAATAGTACGACGACTTCCGATTTGTCCAATTAAATTAACTTTATAATTACTATTTGCGGTTAATAACGCTGACGGTTGAATGGTTACCCGTTTAGCATTGTTTACATCAATAGTTGCTGTAAAACTGATGGCTAAACCATTAGGCGTTCCATCATCCAATAACAATGTTAGATATTTAGATAAGAAGCTAGTTTCAGTTTCATTCGAGGGAATAGTAATTGCGTGTGTAAATAACAATTCAATTACTTGTCCCGTGGCAACACCTTTGCTGCCATTAACTGGTGTGCTTGATACCAAATCTTGCAGCAAGGTATCGATGAAAAATAATTCAGAAATACCGTCTAAATTTTTTCCAGTTTTATCATCACCATTAACAACCAGTGCAATTCCATCATCACTTAAAATCGACTGGCGTACAAGACTACCGCAAGTATCAATTTTAACAGCATC
>VAOX01002347.1_pt1 | contig 38732 bp, 38 predicted proteins | sample 3393891 | NCBI WGS metagenome assembly VAOX01 (sample SAMN08290429, study PRJNA428436) | hydrothermal vent metagenome | isolation source: Deep-sea hydrothermal vent chimney | place: Indian Ocean: Southwest Indian Ridge | depth 2822 m m
TCGCAATGTTAAAAAACAGGCAAACTCGGGGTTCAGAGTCTCTATTAATGTGGGTAAAAAACTTTAAAGTAATAGTACTAGTGTTATTTAATGATAATACTGTAAAGCATAAAGAGGTAAGGCTGCAACAAAATGTGACAAAAGACTTGTCGTCACCTGCAGTAGAATTATTCAATAACGGAGTGGTTAGGATTAGCTGGCTAAAGGCGGTCAAGTCAGGTTTTGAAATATGGGTTCAAAACGTTCATGTTAGCCACGACCCAGGACGACACTAATGAAGTACACTTTCCGCCGCAGCATAGTATTAATCGGGTTTTATTTGGCCTTATTTAGTCGATTACTGTTCGCTGACATTCACATGCAATTAATTGAGGCAGTTAAATCAAATAGTACGTTGGTGGTCGTCAAGTTATTAGAGAAAGGCGCTTTTGTTAATGTGCTTGACGAAAAATATGGTACGCCACTCTATATGGCGTCAAAGCGGGGCTATAGCACCTTGGTGACTTTACTGCTTAAGGCAGGTGCTAATATTAACAGAGGACACGCCAATGGTGAAACTCCTCTGATGATTGCTATGGTTGCGAAGAAAGAAAATATTTTCAGAATATTAATGAGTCATAATCCAAATCTAATTTTAAGAACCTCTCGCGGTTCCAATTTACTAATGTACGCTGCTGCATTTGGACGTGTGGAGCTTTTAAAAAGCCTTCTAAAATCAGGCATTAAAATTAACGAGTTAGACACTGATGGCGATTCTGCGTTGCACTACTGTGTGGGCACTAATGTGGGAAAAAATAATTGTTCGCTAAAGATTTTTAAGTTTTTAGTGTCATCGGGAGCAGACATTAATTTGAAAAGTCGAAGAATAATTGAAGTACAAGGAAAAAGGCAAGTTATCCTTAAGAGTGTTTTGGAGTACGCTGCACAGTATGGGCGCCTGGGCATTGTGAAGTATTTAGTAGAGCGTAAATCCGTGAAAATGACTAGTTGTCAAAAAACAGGACATAATGCGCTTCAGCAGTCGGTTTATTACAATCGATTGGAAGTAGCCCAGTATTTACTGAAAAAGCAACAAAAAACTCTTAAAAATTCGTGTATTTTTAACGCTATTGTTGCCCGTAAAAATAGAAAAATCTCAAAGACAATAAAATTGATTTTGACAAAGACATATTTTCGATCTTTATCTTTATACAGGCAAAATGAACTTATTACACTGGCGGTTTCACAAGAACAAATAGACTACTTAAAGCACTTAGTCAAAATCGGAATAATTGATCGTTCAATATTTACAAAGTTCGAGCCTCGTAAAAAGCTTAAGATAATAATGGCAGCCCTATCTTCTAACTCAAATGCTATGTTAGAGTCTATGTTTAAAGCAGGTATTGTCGATACCAATACCAGAGTCAAAGGCCGTACTCTAATTGATTATACGGTAGAAACGGGAAGGGAATCAGCTTACGCCTATTTGTTCTCTCGAGGTATATTTCCGGCAAAAGAGATTTTGGGTGACTATATCAGGCGCGTTGTGTTCCGTCATGATCGATCATTGAGTCAATCAGTTCGATTGAAAATACTCAATAAACTTGCACGTTCTGGTGTCTCTGGATACATCGATGAGTCGACTGGTGATACGTTTTTGACACTCGCGTATAAGTATAATGATTTAAGCCTTGCAGAATACGTCATTTCGAAACACAAAGAATATGTCAACAAGGCTAATAAAGAAGGTAACACTCCGTTAATGTTAGCAAGCCGTTTTGGTAATACCAGGTTACTGAGAATGTTATTAAAATACGGTGCTAATCCTTCATTAGCTAATCGCAGAGGAAAGTCTTCCTTATTAATTGCACTGGATGCTGGAAAAGGTCAAGTGGCTAATATCATATTATGGACTGGAAAATATGATGTCTCCAGAAAAGTATATCTGAAACAGGTAAAGGCAAAAGTGGCGTTGTCAGTTTACGCATTAGCGAAGAAGCAAACAGGCTTTGCCTATCTTTTAGTGCAACGTCAGTCTACCCTATCTGAACAAGAGGCAAGCCAATTACTCTATTTGAGTATTAGATATAAATATGAAACTATTTATAAAATGGTGATCGCTAAGAAAGCCGCTATCAATGTTGCAGCAACCCCTTTTGTCGTCAAGAAATATGCGATTGATTTAGCGATAGAATACTTTCGTACAGGAATACTAGTTAACCTTTTACGTCGAAAGGCGAAATTCTACACTGGCATGCCTAATTCTTCCCATCTTATGAGGCTTGTAGCATTTAATAGAACATACATGTTGAAGCTATTGCTGGCGCGAGGTTTGGATATTAATCAAAATCATTTAATTAGCATAATTAATGATAAAGTTAGAATGTCTATGCTTAATTATAGTTTAAGCAAAAGAAATTATCGTGTCACGAAGTTTCTTTTAAAGGCCAAGGCTGATCCAAATGTATGGGATAGTAAGGGTCGCACCGCCATATTTTACGCAAACCGCCGTAAACAGGTAGTCACTTTACTGTTAGCAGGTGCGAATCCTAACCACGAAGACAAGCGTGGGCAAACAGCGTTATCGATTGCACTTGAACAATCGAATATTAAATTAGTAAAAATATTGCTAACGCTAGGGGCTAACCCGAATTACGGTTACAGCAAAGCAGGAGCGACTAATATAATGATTGCCACATGGAACGAAGATATCGCAGTAATCCACTTATTGTTAAATAGAGGCGCTAATCCGGAATTACCGCCTTCTAATTCACGATTAGAATTTCAAAACGCTTATAAGATTGCCGATAAATCAGGTAATCAGCTCATAAAAAATATATTTCGTACTGAACGCTTAAAACGTTAGCAGCGTCGTTCGCTAACTGATCTTTTCTCAATCTCAATGGATTCTCACTAATAAGAGTGGTCTTACTGATTCTATAGGCACTCGTATAGTTCAGCTTCGAGCGTAGAGTATCTGCTCATCGGAAATGAGTCTTGTTACGTGAATACAGTAATGTTACTGACGGTAATTCAACGGGGGAGTTCGTGAAGTGCTACTGAACAATGATTGTTGTAGCCGGAGACGGAAGTGATTTATTAGTACAATACCATCAATTAGGCTAGTGCCAGTACCCAACGTATGATGCCGTCATAGTGAGCATCATTCTTCACTCGCTAGAGACAAACAGTCACTATTTGAAATAATTATTTCTAACAAAGAAACATCGATTATTGTTTGCTACACTAAGTGAGTGTGACCCAATATTATTGTTAAGCGAGGTGCAAAATAGAATAGAAGACAGTCATTTTGTTTTTTTTAAGTCAATCGTAACCATATTCATTTATGAGCTTGTCTATTGTAAAGTGGAGAGATTTTAATCGCGAAAATTTTATAGTCAGGATGACTGAACTAGGAGTTTTTCTCTAAACCGAGAGGTTAATGGGTATAAGAGACAAACTCATTATTTATTTAAGGAGTAGAATGTGAAAGCAGTGTTTGTGTATTGGTATATTTTTCTTGTTTTATTAGTAGTGTCTACTATGGCAAGTGGGCAAGATACTAGAGCGCAACAACTTAATAAAGTTCATGGTAAAGCCCCATTTTTGACCTTGGTTCCCTCTAAAATATATCACAGGAAACAAGATCAATTACCATTTATAAATTCCCCCATTGCAGCACCACCGAAAGAAGTATACAAGGGCCCTTTATTTAAGCTTCGGCATGATTACCCGGTTAGTTTAGCACCAAAAACTAATTACCCCTGGAAAAAGGTCACTAATAACGGGAAAATCACCATAAAGAATGCAGGTCAGTATGTGTTGGCACTTAAACAGTATGTGGCTAAAGATATGCGCAAGCTTCTCTATAACTATAAGGACTGGAATAGCGCAAAAGAAAAATGGTGGGAGTCAATCTGGCTTGGAATGGAAAGAGAACCCGTCCGCGGATTTTATGTTGGATCGGGTTTTCCTGCAGGTACCTTAACCCATCAAAAATATGGCCTGACGACTTATGTGCTTACGATGTACGACGAGAGAGCAGCAAAAACATTGGGAGCGATATGGGGTCGTAGTTACAAGCGCGCAATGAACCCTATTTTTAATAAAGGAACCACCCAATTTGCAGAGGGCAGTGTCATTATTAAATTTTCGTTTGTCACTTCCTGCGGAAATGATTGGCCACCTATGCAAAAAGCGGCGATGTGGAAAATTTATGCTCCCTTAAATTCGAGTAACGGTTCTGGTCATAATCCTAAATCGCGGTGCAAAAATACTGGATCAAAAGGGACGAGTAAAATTCCTGCTATGACCAATGTGTATTTTATGCAGTTCGACATCATTGTGAAAGATTCGGTCGCAGCGCCTGAGACCACCTGGGTCTTTACAACACTGGTGTACGATAAAAATGCGAAGGGTAAGGATGCCTGGGATAGGATGATTCCTCTCGGGGCAACTTGGGGGAATAATTCAAAAATAATTAATATTAGGTCATCCGCATTAACTCCTCCAGTGCAAGTCAATTTAAAGCTAACCGAAAACTGGATTAACCCGAGCGCACCGAAATATTCAACCGCCACTCTCGGGTGGGATGGCAGGCTGTCTGGCCCAAATGATGGGGCAGTTGTGAATCCTGCGTGGACAGGGGTGCGCTATAAGCATAATGGTATTGCGAGCGCAGGCTGTTTAGGTTGTCATAGTAGTGCTCAATATCCGATGACGTCATTTTTGCTTCCGAACGTGTCTTACCCACCGACGACTAGACCTGCACCGTTATCTTCAGATTCTAGTACCGCTGCATTAATATTGCCCGTACCAGGATCAGCTTTATGGATGAAATGGTTTCAAAGTAGAAAAGGGTATACACCAATGGGACCCAACACAGCCTCAGGGAAAAAACCTGTTGCATTAGATTACGACATGGTCACAGCATTTAAGGCAATCCCTCAGTGGCTGGCCGCTGTTAATGCTTCGTTAAAAAGTTCTCGTGGAGATAAAAGTAAGTATAAGAAATCCGGGAGGTAAAAGACTACGTCTCTATAATCGGAACTGTTTAAAGGGTATCGTGAATGATAGCGGGTCTTGCTATCATTCGCATTTATTTTTTTAAAGGGAGAAATAGTGGCGCACTGGTCATTAGCATGTTTGGTGCTTTGTCTGGGCCGTTTCACAGTAATTGATTAACCACAACATTCAGTGAATAATAGAGTGAAATAGCGCATGCTACTTTGTTGTAGACTAATCTAATTATTTCAGGAATCAGGAAAAAGTGCTGTCTTTTTTCATAAGCTTATTAAGCAAATCAAATTGTTTATCTGAATCGACATGTGAATAAATCATGGTGGTATTGATATCGGAGTGTCTTAATATCGACATCACGATGCGCATATCGGTTGTCTGGTTTGATAGGTGAGTGGCCATGGTGTGACGCAGCCAGTGTGGAGTCGCTTTGCTGAGTTTATTCGGTTTTTCCGGATATAACTGTGTAAATAGTTCTGAGGCACTAATGAATAGTTTTTTCAATAGGTCAAATACGCGGCGAGCACTAATGGCTTTGGTGCCGGCTCTGTTCATAAAGAAAGGTGTCTGATCACCTGGAGACGGCATATCGCTTAAGCCTAGAAAGCGACGATATTGAGTCATCGCGTCGACCATAAAGTCACTCACTGGCACTGACGCATATTTACCGCCTTTTCCTTTAAGGTACCAATGCCACCTATCGTTTTTCAATCGAAAATGCCCCATTCTGTGCTTTTCCAGTTCTCCAATGCGCGCTCCCAGTGTATAAAACGCCAGAAGTATAAAACGGGTGCGTTCATATTCCGCCCGTAAGTACTTTTTATCTTTAGGCATTGATTCGGTAGTTTTTATTACACAGTCCCACTCAAGAGCGTCTAAGGCTTGTTCAATAGCATTTGAAACTACTTCGTCGGTGTCACCCATAGAGCCTGGATGCCCAAAATTCAGCGTATCAACCGGATTAGCTTCAAGGTACTTGCCTTTAACCAAAAAGCTAAACAACGAGTTAATAACTCGCATAGCGCGATTGGAAGACGGGTAGGACATTGGCCCGACAAAGGGTCGCCATTGCAAATTTAGAGTATTGTCAGTGAGTTTTTTCTTAACTTTAGGACCGCACCATGCGTCATCTGGAGTGAGTAAAAATTCTTGGTAACTTTGCATGTCAACTTGAGTGAGCTGTGAGATTGGTTTTTGAGCCTTAAGCGTCGCCCAAAGTATTAGGCGAGTAGCTTCAAGCTCGTAGCTACGTTGGGTTTGGGGCGAGCGACTGGAGCGATCAAGCCAAAGTGCAATCGCATCAAGGTCAGAGTTTACCCCTAGTATATTAAATCCATCGGTCTTGTTGCTAAAGCGCTCATCTTTTTGGAGTGGCCGTTCGGGCATAATTTTCTGAAAATGCGTAATCAATGAGTGAGTGGAAGTGATTAGACTGTTAGTCACTTGTTCGTTTCCCTTTCGCTGAACTCTCTTTGCGTGCATCGTCTTTGATAATTGATGTTAATGCTTCGAGTTGTTTTAGTAGCGATTCATTGTTGCCCTGAAGAGCTGTAGAAGTAAGCTCTAAAAGCTTATTTTTCTCTGTTTTCTCTGCGACAATGATACGTAAGTCTTCTATCTGTCGTATATGTTTCGAAGCAGTTTTATCGAGTGTTTTATTGGCATTATTCGATGTCGTCAGTTCAGAGCTCTTGGTAAACAGCAGACTTTTAGATTCTTTCAGCTGACTCATCAAATCAAGCTCGTTTTTAATTTTGGTCTGTAGTTCTTCGTTTAGGTTTTCTGTTTTGCTAATGCCTGCGTTAAGTTGTTTTTCAAATTTTGATTCTTTAACCGTTGCCAGGCTTCTTATTGATTTGATTTCACTATTGAGTTCATCAATTCGTTTCTTAAGAGTAGTATCATTTAGATCGAATCGCTCCCGCTCTTTCTCGAGATTCTTATCATTACGCGTTTGCTCATTTGTCAGGCGCTTTTCGAGCTGTTCGTTTGCTATGCGGCCATCCTTTAAGGCGGTTTCCAGCTGTGAGCGTTCGTGACGTACCTCTCTAACCTCAGTGTTGAGGCGTGAAATTATACTGCTATGAGCTTCAGCATCACAAATCAATTGTTCATTTGCTGTTTGTCTTAGTTTTAAATCATGCTTTAGAGCAACAATTTCATGGCTAGCGTCTTCTAGATTATGCTCATAATTGTCTATGGATTTCTTGTAGTCGCTAGATTTTTCTAGCAGTAATGTTTCTGCACGAGCATTTAAATCTTTATAGACCCCAAAAATCGCCTGTTCTAGCTCAATTGGGATATTGGGTATGTGCATAGAGGTATTGATTGATTCAGATAACAGCCGCCAGAATTGCCGCATACCATTAGTGATAGTCGTTTTGCTGGTAGTAGAGGCTATATATCCTAATTCCACAATATTTCCTGAAGTAGGGCAATCAGAGTGATCTAGCATTAACTGCCATGCTGCGCTAGCAACCTTGGCTTGTCCGGTAGGTAAGTCTTCAAAGCTGATAAAACCTGGCATCTCGGTAATTCCTTCTAATATTGATACTATATGCTATCAATCCGAATGATAGTATATAGTATCAAATAGAGCAATTATTAATTAAAGTGCTGAGTATTAATGTTATCAGAAGTATTATAGGGATGTTTGAATTTAGGAATAGGGTAGTTGTGCCTCTAAGGATAAGTTTGTGCTTCTAACCATAAGTTGGTGCGAGTTTTAAGGATAAGATGAGCAAAACACGTCAAAACGGCCAATTTCACACCCAATTTTTCAGGTCCGACCATGCATTTTAACCATAAGGTGACAATTACACATTTCTAGAAGTATAAGTTGAAAATTACACGCTTCTTGAATTTAACCTGGTTGCTGATTGATTATCGAAAACGGGCCAAGAACGAATCATCTTCTTGATCCACTCATAGTCTCATACAAATAAATTACTAATGTATTTAACTTTCGGCCCTTAACTGCCGTACGGGATTTGTGTGCGAATTTGACTTAGCGATAGAAGCAGACGTTCAATGATAGCGATGAGATAGGCAGCTTGAGTTACAGCAGGCATGGATCGATTCCATCGATTCTCTCCAAAGCGTACGCTCACAAATAAACGAACGTGTAGCCAAGCAGTCTATTTTGAAAATATTATAGGCAATACTCTGGAATATGTTCGATTTTCTTTTAACGTTCCTGTTAATTGATGACCTTGTGCTTTCAAATTAAATAGAATCGAGTCGCCATCAATCACTCCCTTTTTTATTGGCGCAATAAAACTTATAAAGTTACCCGCTTGTCTAATATTGACTAAAGCTATGACAAACCCCTTATCAATATCAGCACCCTTTCCGGTTTTACTCAATATAGAAAAACTGCCTTGATACTTGTTCGCCCTAAATGAAAGCTTAAGCCCTACAGTCACATTTTTGCCTCCATCGTTTATCGTTGATCTCCAGTCACCAACGAATGGATGTAACTCTGATGTGTTACCACAGCTTGTGATTGTCAGCATATACAATATTAAAGTAAACGATTTTAGACTGCACATATACCTATAACCTTTCTCAATAGCCTATTTTAATTCACAATTCCGGGTACCACTGTGATGGATGGTACCATTCTTTATATTCTAAGAGAGCATCCCAAACATATTCACCATCTGATTCGCCCCCAGAAATATCTGTTTACAGTGTATTTGATCTTTCTGAAAATACTCTGTAAATGTTCGCTATCGACTCAGATTGTACCCCAGGTAAGCAGGTGATATCAGCTATCGGGAAGGACAATAATTGGGCCGCCAATTATTTGAGGGAACTCCACCAGCGTCGGCTGGAGGAAATCATTAGATATCAACCTTATTTGATACCGCATTTCCAACCAGATTGATGTGGTCGTGGGGGTAGTGCAGCTCACGCCTTTGAAACGACAGAATAGAAGGACTCTGAATCACGCCATCATCAATATTTATCGCTTTTCGAATGGTCTGATTTTTCTGCCAACCGTCACGGCCTGCGAGCACAGTGGGTAAATAAACAATGAGAGCGGCAGAGATTGAGCGCGTTGCACTTTCCCAGAGATAGCTCGGGGTATGATCCACAGCGTAGTAATCTATGCCTTCATATTTAAACATCGGATTCTTGAATGTGGTTGGTTTGGCAAAAAAGAATCCCATACCCTCGTCACAACTGACATCAATAAACAGGCTGTTGGGCTTGAGACATGAACTTTCCGCTTCGGTCACAAAGTCGGTAGGATTTTCCGTATCTTGAAAGACTCCGTTTACAATAATATCTGCTTCACTGATCAGGTCAGTCAACGGCCGCACAGTTCCATCGTGTTCCACCACCATCATGCGTGCCTCGTCCTCATTACCTGCCCGAATCCTGACATAGTTACAATCAAGCACCTCTTCACGTACTTCGTGGTCGGGGCGTTGAATGCAGATTGTGATGTTTCTAAACCCATGCGCCTTGAGGGCGTATATCGCTCCACGGCTGACTGCACCGAAACCGAAAAGGATTGTTTTACGTTGGTTGCCGTAGTGCCCATCGATACCTTTGAGTTGCAAGGCATGTATTACCGCGCAATAGCCAGCCATTTCATTATTTTTATAAAATGTGTGGCGTCCAATATGACCGTTAGGAGACCAAACAAACATATCCTCAAAGGCAATGAGTGTCAGTTTACGATCGATTGCAGCCTGGGTAATATCCCGTTGCTGAACACAATGCAGATAACCCCAAAGGGTTCCTCCTTCGCGAAGTTCTTGTAAATCGGCCAATACTGGCTTGCTAATGATAACCGAGCCAATGTCGGCCAATAATTCGTGGCGTGCGGCCACGCCCCCCGTCTGAGCAGCAATTTCCGAGTCTCCGATATTGAATGGTTCTCCATAGCCCTTCTCAAATATCAGCTGTCGACGAAGTTGTTCAGGAATGCGAGATAAATGCTCTGGATGGATCGGCAAACGTCGTTCATCCTCTTTTTTTGAAGTCCCAATGATTCCCAGTGTTAATTTACTCATGCCGTTTTCCTTTTATTTATAAAATCAGTACGTGTGACTTCACGAACGTATTGTCAGCTTCGTCAATACGCCTGCTTTTTTATGCTCTGGTCCGTCGCAAGGGTTTCAGAAAATAAAACGCTGAACACATGACGGATGTATCAAGTCTAACGGCTTACATAAAGGCCGCGTGTTGTTTGCGCGATCCCAGCCCCGGCTTGAATGATTTGAATGGTCTAATTCAATTCTTTGGTAAACTCATTGACTTGAGTATCGATATCTTGTCTGGAAACGATACCTTTATGAAATTCATTTCATTCGTAAAACTTACTGTATCCTATTTTCTTGCTGACATCATCAAGCCTAACGAAAGCGCAATATAAAATGCCATTTATCTATTAAGTTATAGTAATCTAATTCAGTATACGGAAAATTATGACAAATTAAAATGTTAGTTTTGATATATTCCATGCCCGATATTATGAACCGAATAATGTCCGCCTTGTAAATATTTATAGCCGGCCTAGCGCTGGTAGGAACGTTTTCTTCAAAATCAAAACAAGCATCAGTATACGGACTTATGTCCGCTTCCAGGAACAAAAAATGAGAGTGAAAAATTCTCAACTAGGGTCTGTTTAGTTCGAAAATATTTCGTTCTTTAATAGTACCGCGCCTGTTATTCTAAATTTAACTATAACTGTGTTTACGAAACAATTGAGGCCCGGTTCAAACACCTGCCTCAATAACATCACTGCGTATTTGCACATCAGGAGGGTATACGAAGTCTTTCACGCTATCGGGCAATAAAATAGTGGCAACAGCAATATCACGCATCGCTAACAAGACAATTATTCTCGGGTATTCCGTTCATAATAATGGTTCTATTACTTGGATGTGCCGATCAGGTATGATCAAGAAGGTATTTTTATCAAGCGTTTGTAAACATTAATGCTATTAAAAATTATCAATAGCATTAAAAGGTGATGGACCTCCACTACGGTTATTGTTTAAATTAAAGCAAGGAGTTGGACCTACAAGGGAGTTTTCAGATCTTGAGTTCAATGGGGTCGGACGATCCAAATTGTATCACGAAATCTGAAGATCTCTCTTGAAATAGATTTATAATTATCAACATTTGCTTTGAATAAGATACTTATCTGTATTGGTTAATTATAGTGAGTTGTTACTAATGCTAAACAGGCTCAACACTTTATTACAAAAATTAATGAGATTTAACTCAGATCACGAATTTTAATATTTTTATTTGTCATAACTCGTTATCTTTGATGATTTTTATTCTAGCGTAATATCACCAACTTCGATAGAGTGGCTTACTATTAAGGTTGGTTTTCGGCTTAGTTCGGTATTATATAAAAGGTAAAGATATGGACATGAATAAATTTAAAAGAAGCTTTCAGTTAAAGGTTTTGCTACTACCGGTTTTGGGTTTGTTGAATATATCTATTGTGCAGGCTAAGGTTGATTGCAAGCCCCTCAAAGAGGTTCTTAGTGGCTACCAAAATAAGAAACTAGGCACTGACAGTGCTAAAAAACTTGAGACTTGTTTGAGTTCTATTTTGTATACTCTAGGAAGTAATAGAAAAGTTGAATTTAAATCCATTTTTAAATTGCTTAAAGAGATATTGCCCCTGTCCAAAGAACAAGCAAAAAGACATGAGATAATCCGCTATGGGCAACACCTTATTGACTATACAAAGATCGCACAAATTATAAGCCGATTAAACTCTAAAAGAGATATAAAACGTTATCTGGACTTTGTGGTGTTCAGTTCAGGATCTGCAACGGAAGGGATATCCTATGGCTTAGCTAAATTATATCAACTCAATGCGCCCGAGTTATTAAAACTTTTGTCAGCCTACTCGAAATCTGATCAGAAAGAAATAATTGACCGATTAGCGGTTGGCGTAATTAATATCTACTACCCACGCGTTAATAAATCGAATTTTAAACGTTTAATCGTGGGGATTCATTGGGATGTGGTTAACAAAAATTATTCACAAAGAGAGCTTTCATTACAAATTGAGGTCGCAGTGTTAAAAATTCTTAAATGACAAGAATTGAAACTTAGTGATTAAGATTCAATTTTCTTTGTCAGGACGTTTAGCGGGGTATATCACCAGGTTTTAAGCTCAACTATAAATTATTACGCTAACTTAGCTGGCAGTGCCGAACCAAAAGCTTTCGTCTTTATCCATAAATTCTTGCCATGACATATAATGCGACCCATCGCAGGAAAAAGTCAGGCTAATAAGTCCGTTAAAAATATTGATCGATGCTGAACGCAAATAAAAAGTCTCGTCGGTGAGGCGCAGTATTCTAATCGCATTTAATATTGAGCTAATTCGTTCGCGAGGAATCAAGGCATCTTTAGGATAATCGTGAGCAGGGTAGAGCAAGCAAATATCCGGGTCACCTAGTGCTTCTGAATCAAGAAGACGATAACGAAATGGATCATCCATAAACCAGGCAGTTGCACGGCTACTGGAAAAGTGAATCACTCCTTGAAACATACCACGATCGACTATTAATTCTTCAATGATGGCAAAGGCAACATCGATGTCTTTATCCATTGGGCTTTCAATTCGACATTGCAGGAACACACTGCTACGAATAGCCGGGTCACCTTTAATTTGCCGCCATTCAGCAGATTCTTCGTAAAGTTCCGAAGTGACTGGCAGGTCACGTAAGTCAAAGTCTACGCCGATATAACCAAGCACCTGATCATCACGCTGAACGAGTTGCAGGGCGGTAATAGAGGGGCGGTTAACGCGTAAACTAAGGTACGCGTCAGATAATAAAAAGCCCTTAGAAGGAACTGCCTCACACATATAAGGGCGGGAAGAGCGGTCGCGCCCAAAATGCTCATGCATCAGTCCCTCAACACCAATGTTGTCAGAAATTTGTATTCCGTTGGTATCGAGCGCATACATAAAGAGGCCATAAGGCACACTGTCAAATTTTTTGAATAGAGTTTGATCTAGTTCTGCACGATTTTCCCAGACTCTTTCACAATCAACCGCTAATTGTGTCAAGGGTGAAGAGACTCGTTCCGAGAGTACCATTCTTTGCCGATGAACGGCTTCTTTCCAAGTTTCTTTCATGATGGCTATTATACTTTAAATTATATGCCACGGGTAAAAAATAGAAGCGAATTAACTTTCAGAAATCGTGTCAATGCACAGCAGTACTGTAATATTGGCCCGTTAGAATTGGTATTTTCTGGTGCGTAAACATTGGAATTGTTTGCCTAAAAACGTCTATTTATTTGGTTTCTATGGTAGGTAATTTTAAGTGGCAGGACCAGTAGTGTTCATTGCTGGAATCTTTGTCACGCGTACACCAGAGAGCATGTGCAATACCAGTAGGATCCATTTTGATTTCAGGGCTTTCCGAGAAACAGGCATAGTCTCTTACAAAGGGACTTGCTGTTCCCCAGCCTTTATCCTCTGTATAGACTATTGACCAGAAGGCCGCGAAAAATTTAACTTCACGTAACCACGCAACAATAAAGGTTCCATTAGTATCGACCGCAATCCTTGGTGCATAGTCACCATATTCCCGACTGTCGTTATGGATTAATTTGGGTGCACTCCAGCCTGAGTCAATGTAAAAGCTGGTGCAGATTCCACCTTTCTGTGCCCACACTGCGCATACAATATCGGTAGGTGATATAGAGAGATGCGGAACTGTTTGGTCAGCATTATGTTGACTGATGGTGCAAGCTTCTTCCCAACCATTGTCCCGAGTATAACGATTCGTCCATATCCCGCCGTATTTATGGTCTCTGGGTTGCTTCCACACCACAATGGCATTGCCACGTGAGTCAAAAACCACTTGTGGGTGCTCGGATTCACTTTCACTTTCTGATTTTTTTTCAACGCCTGGATCAATTTCTCTTGCTAACTCCCAACCAGTCCGAGTGTCGTAATGCATTGCCCAAATATTATAACGATTGGGAGTGGCTACAACAAAATGCGCCCATACCATAATGGCGTTGCCGCTAGTCTCAAAGGCCACCTTGATATTTATGTGATCGTGTTCAAAGTCATTTTTGACAATCGATGCCGGTGTCCAGCCATTGGATAAGGAGTAGTAGCTTGTATAAACAGGAACTTGTCCTTGATAAATATAGTTGTCGGTATCCGTTTGATCCTCACGGCCATCCCAGATTACGACATAATGACCTTGATGATCACTGTAGATGTTTAAAGTATGGGTAATCTGTTTATGCTCTGCGATTTGTGTCGTCTGCCCCCACCCTGTTTCTAGTGAATAGTGTTGAGCCATAATCTGTGATTGATCTTTGGTGTAATGAGACCACACAGCCACTAAGTTGCCTTGTTGATCACCGGCAAACTTGACAACATTTTTTCCTTTATTCGGAGAATTAAACTGCATTGCCTTGTTCCAGCCAGAATTAGCAGTCAGTTGATTTATCCAGGTGGAGGCCTTGAATCCTGTTGCACGGCTATAATCGTTATCTTCTTGCCATGCAGCAATCGCATTTTTTTGAGAGTCTGGAATTATGCAAGGAGCAGTTTTTGTACCTCGAGTGTTGTCACTTCCATTGTCTGCTTGATCAATTCGTTGGGCGGCACTCCACCCAGTATTTGCAGTAAAGTGTCTGACAAAGATGCTGTCACTTTGGTTACTAATTGCGATGGCATTACCCTGGCCATCAATAGCTAACTGTAACGAATAGGTTTCTGGGTAGTCGCCGCTATCTATTCTGATAGGCTTGCTCCACTTACTACTACGCTTTGTTATATCGAATAGTTTTTGTATTAACAGGAGTGCGTTTGTGATCAACCCGAATACAAACCAAAATATTCGCAGAAGGTAAGTTAATACGATTAAAAGCAGTTTATTGAAATCTTTAGCCAAAAAATGTTCCCTTATTTAAATAAAGACAAAACTTAGAATAAATTAAAGTTTAATGAAGATCAACGCTCTCGAACAGTGACTTATCAATCGCATTTTTCAATAAATTGACAAGTTTAAGATGAGTACCGTCTTTACCCAGAGAGAGTCAGTTGCACAAAAATAATATCCTACTCTGTTACAGTATCAATTTATCGGTACATTTCAATAGTATCATTTGAAATACGGGACATAAAGAGAGTGCAAGTAAATGATTTATCGAATAAATCTCTATCGACTAAAATATTGTTCACTTACCTTGACATATAACTAACACACAGGTTCTATACTGTCTGTATACGATAAATTAATAGTAAAGCGGTAGGTGGGTGTTATGCAATGGCTAGCGAATAACTGGGTGTTAGTTTTAGTAGTGGTTCTCATGATAGGCATGCATTTGTTTGGTCATGGAGGACATGGCCATAGTGAAAAAACTAAAAATTCTAAAAAGCACAAAGACGAGTAAAGATATAAAGTTAACCTTTTAATAGTTTCCTTTTGCTGTAGCAGTATAAGGAGTGAATATGTCAACGCATACAGATCAACCCATTATTCAAATATCTGGCGCAGGCCCTGCAGGACTTGCAGCGGCTATCACCGTAGTTAAAGCTGGTCGTAGCGCTTGCGTCTATGAGCGACGTAATGATGTCGGTAAACGATTTCATGGCGATTTTCAGGGCCTTGAAAACTGGACGACTGACATTGATGTACTGGATGAACTCGGATCATTAGGGATCGAGCCTAATTTTGATTACACCCCGTTTAGCGAAGTGACAGGGTTCTCACCAGACGGAAAAGTATATGAGTTTCATTCAAAGAAACCTTTGTTCTATTTAATCCGCCGCGGGAGTGATCCCGGATGTCTTGATACCTCTTTGAAAGAGCAGGCGTTAGAAGCTGGTGTTGAAATAAAGTTTGGTGAAAGCTTGCGCCGTCTTCCGCAAGGAGGGATTGTGACACAAGGTCCCAGGCGTGCAGATGCAATTGCTACTGGATATTTATTTGAAACTGATATGGCCGACGGTGCGTATGCAGCGGTTTCAGATAAACTTGCACCTAAGGGTTATGCGTATTTACTGATTTGTAAGGGGAGGGGCACACTGGCCACGTGTATGTTTGAGGATTTTCACAACGAACGTCGTTATCTGGATCGTTGCGTAGAATACTTTGCCAATAAGGTTGGAGTGAAAATGCGTAAGCCACGGCGTTTTGGCGGCGGGGGTAACTTTTCAATTCCCAGTACTGCGCGTAAGGGAGATATTTTGTATGCTGGAGAATCAGCGGGTTTCCAAGATCCCTTATTTGGTTTTGGTATTCGTTGGGCATTAGTTTCTGGTGCTGAAGCGGGTCGTAGTCATGCCGAGAATAATCCAGCACAGTATGAAGAACTTTGGAAAAATCGTTTACGTCCGTTCCATCAAGCTGCCGCGACTAATCGTTGGTTTTACGAAAAATTAGGGGATCGCGGCTATGCTTCAATGTTACGAAAATATTCGCCCGACACCGATATTCGTCAATGGTTAAAAAAAGCCTATGCTCCCAGTTTATGGAAGCGTGCATGGTATTATGGTATTGCTGCAAAAAGATATAAACCCGTGTTAAGTGTGCACGAAGGTTGTGATTGCACCTGGTGCAAATGTAAACATCACGAATTGAAAGTAATCCATAAAATGGGTGCTTAAGGCGCCGACTTCTTATTAGAAATACGCTTTACTGGATAGTAACGTTCATACGCATTCCTATTAGACCTGCTAACGCATACGTTTCAGTCAGGGAGAACTTTAGTGCGTTTGGAAACTTATCCTGTACTCTATTTACTAAATAGAGCTTTGCCAATACACCTTCTGTCATCTTATGACTTGTTGGTAATATTTCCATTTCGCGAATGCTATTTATAAGGTTTTCGTTAGAATTTTATATAGAGAAATAACTTGATAGCGATGATATAGTAGAAATGGTAAAGCATTTGTGTTTCAAGTAAGTCGGCGGGCTTTAGATGTTTACTCTTTGTATTGATCTCTTTTTTATTATTTAGTGATAGACAAATTCAAACCAGGACGTTTTATGAGAATCCAGCCATCAGATGACGAAGAATATTTCTACGTTGATATTCCATCTAAAACAACGATGTACATTATTTGTTTTATCGGGACCCTTTTTGGGGGGCTATTAGTCTTGAGTAGTATTGTTCAGTTACTGAATTCAGGTGGCCCAGATAATTTTCTTACACTGGCGATAGGAAGCGGAATACTTGTTATTGTTTGGAGGTATTTGAAAGTAACTGTTATGGGCCCGAGAATGATTATTTCTTCTCAAGGTGTGGTTCTGAAAGGGGTTCTTGGTACAAAACGATGGCGGCTTAATGATGTTACTTCGATTGTTAGTTTTCCTACAGTTGTGACTAGCAGGAGCAGTGGCTCATCAATTACTATGGAGGTACATTTCCTCGGAATTAAAACTCGAAGTGGCAAGGTATCGAAATTTACTCTTCCGAGTTTCGTCGGAAACGAACAGATATTGAAATCAATTGCCGTAAAAATGCAATTAACAATTCAAGACATTAAAGATGATGCCACTTTCGAAAAATGGCAGAAATCAGATGTTTAGTCTGCTATTGTAGTTTAAATGTTAGTTAAAGTGATGCATGATTAATAATAAATATCAATTACGTATTAGTATTTTATCAGGGTCGCATTTAAAGCTGATATTTTGAAGGTCTAACATTAAGCCGGTGTAATGAGTAATAGCATTATTTTAATAACCTAGGTACCACTCGGTTCTTTCTGATCATCGCGAACTCTATTAGCAAATAGTTCATCTGCGTCATCGATATCAACTATAGTGTCATTACTATCTATCAATTTTTGTTCACTGTCATTCCAGCCTCGTAGTCCTGTTTTAAGAGACTTGGTGTTACTGAACCCCATTTGTTTCATGGTGTAGGCGGCGAGAGCAGAACGGTTCCCGGATCGGCATATAACAATTATATCCTGATCGTGTCCAGCAGCCAATACGGGTACTGTGTCGTCATAACCCCAATCACAAGCGCCTTCAAGTAAGCCTCTGGGTACGTTAATTGAACCCTCAATTTTTGCTCCCTCAAATTCAATAGCTTCACGAATATCAAGAAGAATAAGTTCCTGCTTGTTGTCGATAAGTTCTTCCAGATCCCAGGGAAACAGTTCTTCGATTTCAGTCAGTATGTCTTGTACCAAGTCGGTATATTTTTTCACGTAAGTTATTCCTATTCTTAATAATTACATCACGGTGGTTTTATGTCTTATTACAAAGCTCTTGCTCGACTGCGATTACCGCCGCTTCCACACGAGAATGAACGCCCAGTTTACGCAGAATGGCTTTAACGTGGAGTTTAACTGTCCCGTCCGAGATCCCAAGATTTTTGGCAATGACTTTATTGCTTTTACCTTCTGCTAAATGACATAAAATCTCATATTCTCTTGGCGTTAGTTCGGAAAATGGAGTAGGGCGACTGAGTGTTGGGTTACCTCCGTGTTGTACTACTTTAGCTAACACTTGCGTAAGAGCGGGTGCGACGACTGTTTTTCCATTTAGAACGTCAGCCAAAGATTTGACGAGATCATCGGGTTCAATATCTTTTAGTAAGTAACCCTGTGCACCGTTGCGTAGTGCTTCTATAAGATCACGCTCCTCATTGCTGGTGGTCAGCATTACCACGGGAGTTTCAATGCCAGCATCGCGAATTCTTCTCAAGACTTGCGTGCCGTTTAAACCAGGCATGCGTACGTCCAGAAGTATAATTTCAGGTTTGAGTGTCGCGGCTTTTTCGATACCTTCTTCGCCCGTAGCAACAGCGGCAACCACTTCAATTCCGCGTTTTTCAAATAAACCTTCTAAGCCAATCCGAAACAAGGCATGGTCGTCTATGAGTAGTACACTAATTTTTTTCATTATATCCAGTCACCATTTGAAGGGTCAGTCTCACCCGCGAGAAGCGATTGTTGCTTAGTTGAAAAAGTTAATAATATTTGAGTGCCTTCACCAGACTCACTTTCGATAGTCAGTTTTCCACCGACACGATGTGCTCGTTCTTTCATAATAGCAAGACCGACTTGTTCTCCTGGATGCCCCCCTAGAACAGGCTCGCTAATGCCGATACCGTCATCTTCGATCAGCACGGCATGGTTGCCATCACTGTCATAATTTAACAAGATGCGAACGGAGTGCGCTTTGCTATGTTTCTTAATATTATTCAATGATTCTTGAATGATGCGTAGTACTTGCATTTCATGGACTGATGAAAGTCGTGTTTCTTGCCACTGATTATGAAAATACAAAATAATTTTATTTTGTTCACGAAATTGTTGAATAACAGTTTCAATTCCTGATATTAGGCCTCTTTCATCAAAAGGAGCACGAAAATGAGAAATAAGTTCTCGTAGTTCTGTATAGGCTTCATCTAAACCATTATGGATCAATTCTGTTTCACGATAGGCTGTGTCAATGTCCTCGTCGTTAAGAGAATCAAACAGATTTCTCACCTGAAAGCGTAGGCTAGCAAGAGTTTGAGCGAGCGAATCATGGAGTTCGTGAGAAAGCATATTTCGTTCACGGTAGAGTGACAGACGCTTTGACTCGTTCTCGGTGTAAGCTTTTTCGATTGCGATTCCCAAGTGACGACCAATACTCACCAATAACTCTTTGACGTCTTCGTGATCCAGTAAGCTAGGAGTTTTAACGAATAGGTTATAGACTCCCAAATTTTTATCACGATATTGCAAGGGGACTGCAATCATTTCCATTCCAGGTTCATTGTAGTAAGGCTGACCCGGATATATTTCACAACGAAGAATTTTATCTTTTTCGAGATATTCACCTTCTTGTAAACTGGTGCCATACATACAATGCAGAACAGGCAATAAAGTGTCTATTTCTTTTTCACGTTCACCAAGGTCAGTATTACCAATAAGTCGCATTTGACCGTCATAATTAATCAAGCGTACGGTGGCTGCTTCGGCTTTAAGAACGTCTTTTAACGTTGTTAAAAATCGAACTAATAAGTCTTCCATATTGCTGGAAATATTAATGCTTGCCGCTACATCGTATAAGACTTCCAGCGCGTGATTTTTTTGCGCGATGCGTCCCGTTTGTCGATCAACTTCTTGTTGCATCTCATTCGACAATGAATGCATTTTTTCACTGAGTGAATTTATATCCTGTACAAGGCCATGATGCCCTTTAAGTAGCGGGATTTTAGTGAGCGTACTAATTTGATCTGAATTAGTTTTATATGCCCACTCAATGACCGCCGTAAGTGGGTCGTGTAATTGCGACTTGATCGATTTGACTAATAGCTGTAAATGTATGCCGCTAATTATGATTAATATAATGGCAATGCCAATAAACCAATTGGCGTAAGCATTGCTATTCATAGCAATGAGAAGACTAATGACAGCACCTAAGAATAATAGCAGAATACCAATGATTTCTTTCATGCAAACAGGGTAGCTCCGGCGACTGTGATCATTCACAGGAGGGTTATCTGTATTTTTAGTTTCTTTTGTCATTGATTCAGTATTAGTGAGTCGGTGAATATTTGCTCATTTATTTTTCTTCTTTTTCGGCTCGACATAGTCAGGATCAAGCGGGTTGAGAAAGATAAAATGGGCTTCACTGTCACCGTCTAGTGTGGCGAAATCCATTGTGGCTTCATCCAACAATGTATGGCTTTGAGGATCCATTAAAATTTTAACATCCTGAATGTGGACAGTATGATCTTCAGGTTTTGCTTCGTCGAATCCTAGTAGATAGTGGATTTTCTTATCTTCTTTATATTGAGCGGCAATTCTTAATGACAACTCTTTATCTTCGGATTCCTTCATTGATTTTTGAATCTGTGCGACTGCGTTCTCTGTGACTGTAAACATTTTTACCTCTAATCTATTTTACATAAGTAGTGTAAGTAATTGTTATATGGTGCTATATCAACGATTATTCAAGTTGTTTCTAACAAATTTTACGAATCGACTAACCCAAGAGTTGGTTTGAGTATCGCGAAAATGGCTATAGTTTGCCAGTAAGTTGTAGATAATTAAACCATCTTGAGTACCGGTAATTCCAGTACCACGCTTAACCTGATAAGCGTAGCTTATCTTTGGATCAATATTTTCCAGTGAGGAATAATGAAACTCATGTGCGCTGAACTGCGTCACTTTAGATGATACTTGTTTTTGTATTGGATCTGATTGGTTTGATTTAGATAAATACCATGGATGGTTGCTATTGACTGCCAGCTGAACATAACCTCTTCCTTGTGGTTTAAGGTGCATCTTTGTCTCTCCCGGTATAACACCCGCCATCTGATAGGTCTTGCCGTTCCAGTCAAGAGAACGCGACAAATACATTAATCCACCGCACTCTGCATAAGCAGGAAGACCTTGTGTAATAGCCAAGTGTACAGAGGCAATAAGACTGGTATTTTCGCTGAGTGCTTGCATATGCGTTTCAGGAAATCCCCCTCCAATGAAGAGCCCGTCAATCTCTGGTAGGGAAGAGTCTTTTAAACTATCGATCGGGATTAAAGTGGCACCTGCTCTAGCAAACGCTTCTATATCATCTTGATAATAGAATCCGAATGCTGAGTCGCGAAAGATTCCAATTTTCACTTTGCTAAGTTCTATGTTATTGAGAGTTGGCTGCTCCTGAACAAAAGTTGGCACTGGGTCTGACAAGGGTGTATCAGCAGATATCACTGTGACCAGTTTATTCATATCAACTTGCTGTGCGACTGAATTGGCAAGTTTACTGACAATCAAACGTGCTTGATCGGATTCGTTACTAGGAACAAGGCCTAAGTGTCGTTCATTAATTGCAAGGGCTGGATCATGATGTACCGCACCGATGACTTGTACGTCAGTATAGTGTTCAAGAATAGCACGTAGTTTTGATTCGTGTCTTGACCCACCGACTTGATTTAAAATTACACCATTAATCACAATGTCAGGGTCAAAGGATTGATACCCTTGAACTAAAGGAGCCACTCCACGTGTCATGCCACGTGCATCAAGAACAAGCACTACTGGCATATTGAGAAGCTTGGCTAACGCTGCATTGCTGTTTGATCCATCAAGGTCAAGTCCGTCATAAAGCCCCTTGTTGCCTTCTACTAGACTTACTTCAGAGCAGAGGCTATGGCTGATGAACTTATGAGAAATTTCATCAGCTGACATAGTATAAAAGTCGAGGTTATAACAGGGCTTGTTGCTGGCCATGGCAAGCCACATTGGATCTATATAGTCTGGCCCTTTTTTAAAGGTTTGAACCTGTTTCCCGGCTTGTGTCAGTGCAGCAGCGATTCCAATGGATAGACTGGTCTTTCCGGATGATTTATGTGCGGCTGAAATGAAGATCCGAGACATCTAGTTTACCCGTTACAAGTGATCAGCAGCGGTTTAGGCTGCTTCTCCAAACTTGTCTTTAAGGCGGTTATGCCACATGTCAGTCGCCAATTTTTCGGCTTGCTCAATAGTGTCGGCGCGTCCCATTAGTTTTAATGCCATTGCGGCAGTTCCTGTGACTGCGGCAATACCGTACTCATCCTGGTCTGAACCATGCCAGACTTGTACTAGTCGAGTCACATCCATAATGTCATCGCGTATATGTCGCCGCTTAAACATTTTAGGCCATTCTTCGTCAAACATTTCACCTTGATGAACATTTTGAACTACGCTTGGGCTATCAGGGTTTCGTTCTATTTCACCGCCATCACCTTTAACTACAAACAAATGCGGAATCTCTAATAGTACGGCCGCTTCCTGGTGTATAGGACGATAGCCGGGATGAAAAATTCCTTGCATCACATAGTCACAATCAAAAGGGTTGAGCATTCGTGATAATGTATGCACCGGCGAACGTAAGCCTAATATTGGGCGCAGCTGAATAATGTGATGTAGTTGTGGTGATAAGTATTCCAGATCCATGTAAGCGAACTTGTGCACTTCAATGGCGGTCTGTACTTCTTGCATTGTTTTACACGGAGCCAATCCAAAGTATTGCAAAATATCTTTCGTATAAACTCTACCAGCAGTATGTCCTGCAGCGCCGTGCATAAAAACACTAATATTGTTTTCAGCGAGAAGTAGGGTAGACAGTATATACCAGGGAAGTTGACGCTTCTTTCCAGCGTAGGAAGACCAGTCAAGATCAATGTGAGGCATCGTCGAAGGGACATCAATCAGAGATTTGCAGGCATCAACGAACCCTGCAATTTCTTCAGGAGACTCTTCCTGCACTCGTAATAGCATTAAAAATGCGCCGAGCTGCTCAGGACGAACATTGCCTTCTACAATCATTGTCATTGCTGTACGTGCTTCATCACGTGTCAGGGAACGAGATCCATTCTTACCTTTACCGAGAATTCTTACATATTGAGCGAAAGGGTGTTCTTCAGTCATAATTTTATACTCTGAAATGCTGCTGCATTAAAATGATATAGCTAGGGAGCCTCTGATTAAGGGGCGATGAGTTTGCTGCTCAGAAAAATCAATGACATGGCAGCGATTGCAACTAATAGTTTGGTTATTAGCAATATTTTCAACGCAGTCAATGGTATTTAAGGACTGGAAGATCGCAATCATAGCTTAATCAGAGTCCCCCTGGTCTGGAAACTATCTGGTCTAAACATTTAGCTTAATGTTACTAAAGTATAATGGTCTTAATATATGTATTTTATAAAATAGGGAGTTATAACACTCCCCACTTTAAATATTACTCACCTAAATATAGCCTAATCTAGTTATGCCATTTTTTGATGTGGGTCTACATCTTTATCCGCCAGACTTTCTGGCGCAAAACGTAGAATCTTACAAGCATATAATGTCGCCAATATTGCTAGAGCAACTCCAAATAAACCTAAAAGTAACTCAGGAAGGGAAGGAGTATAGGCATGAAAAAGGCCATTAGCGGGCACATCAAAGAAACCACTTTTAACGACGGTCCATTCACCAGGATTGAAAATTTCCAGTGCCTTGGCTTGTCCACCGATAACAATAGTATAAATTTGAGCAAAGCCGCCCAAGACCACCATGATGCTACTTGCTGCAATCCAAAAGCGAGATTTACCTAATGGAGAATAGAGTAAAACTAACGGAACAATACTGCCAATAAGAACAAAACCAATCCAGAATAATGAAGTGTGGATGGATGATCCAAATAATAGGAACTGTTCGAACGCCTGATGTTCCGCACTGTAAAGATTAGTTAAGTGAAATACAATGACGAAATATAAAACTGCCGCGATAAATACGCCTAGAAGATTTTTTAAACGTTGTAATATTGCATCACCCAGTGGTCGTCCAGTGCCTTTATAAAGCCCCATTAGCAATAATATAAAAATGGCCAAGCCAAATGAGAATGACATAATAACGAACATCGGCCCCATAATAGCGGCATCATAACCTGGTCTCGCGACTAGAAATGCGAAAATTGAGCCTGTACCAGTAGTGAGTAACAAACGCCAGATAAAGGCAGCATAACCTGCTTTTTTATAGTAACCGCTCATAGACTGGTCCATCATGGTCCAGATATAAAAAGCCACCAAACCAAAAAAGCCACTGTAAAGAGGAATGTTCCAGGCAAATACAGAAGTAAAATTAAACCCTATTATCATATACAAGAGATGATACATATTGCCTAAATCAAGAATAAGGACTAACAAACCGCCAAGCAATAACATAATAGCCAGTAGTGCAGAAAGCCGTGCAAGCGGTTGGTACATTTTTTTACCAAAAACAGTACCAATAGAGGCCACGTTAAGTGCGCCAGATGCTGCGACGATCAGAAAAATGGCAAATACATGAGGTAAACCCCACACAATTTGATTATTCATTCCTGAAACATAGTGGCCGCTATGCTCAAGATAATAGGCCGACAGTAAACCAATACCAGTTAAGCCAGCAAGAATCAGGGCCACCATTCGGAAGCCCATGCTCTTGCCTTCAATTTCCAGATATTTAACTTTTCTCATTTTAATTTCAGCTCACTAATATGTATTACAGACCACGATAACGTACACCAGTATTTAAACTCAGGTCTGCTCTTAACTGAGTACTGGAATGTTTCTTAAGGGTTTTTGCAATCGTGCTATTTTCATCTTTGAGATCACCAAATATCATTGCCTTGGAAGCACAACCTTCAACGCAGGCAGGAGTTGCTTTTGCACCGTCCTGATCTATACGATGACTGCAAAGATTACAACTTTCAACAGTACCTTTGCCGCGAGGCGCATAAGGTTTCTGGTTTGTGATTTCTTCGTGAACAAATGAACGTGCTTTATAAGGACAAGCCAACATACAAAAACGACAACCGATACAGCGATGCATATCCACTTTTACAATGCCATCGGCTCGTTTCATGGAGGCGCCTGTAGGGCAGACATCAACACAAGGGGGCTTCTCACAATGTTGGCACATGATAGGTAAAGAAACAGAGCGTTTGGTTTCTTTATTGACCAAATCCACTTTACGAATATAGTGAGTTTGTTGTTCTGGATTACTTTTGCTGTCTTTCTCTGGCGTGAGTCCGAACTCTTTATCACAGGCTTCGACACATTTGTTACAGCCTTTGGCACATTTGTTTGTATCAATTAAAAGGCCCCAACGTACGGTACTTGATGCAGCTTGGTTGTTAGCCGCTGCATTGGCAACACTAATAAGCTGTACTCCTGAAGCAAGGCTTAAGCCAGCGACAGTAGCACCTGCTACAAATTTTCGGCGACCTTTGTCTGTGGTTTCTGTCTGATTGTTCATGATTACTTCTCCGAACCCGACTTGTAAGACATAATGGGTTTAGCGCGTACACTCGGTTTGGATTGATGACAACTAAAGCAATTAATTGAAATCGCTGTGTAGCGATGACAGCTTACGCAAAAGTGCTCTTTATCTTTAACCGATAAAGCGACGACTTTATTGCCTCTCTTTTTCCAACCATGGCAATTAATACAACCGCTAATGCTAAAGTTTCCTTTTTGCTTACCTGGAGCGTGTCGTTTACCTTTTCGAGTCGCTTCGATTCGACGGTGTTTCATCAAATCCATATGGGTCAAACGCATTTTCATTGTGTCTTTCAAAACACAATATTTCCCCTGAATAGCGGGATCAGTGAGTTTACCCAAGGAAGTTGTTTTAATGCTACTTCCTTTTTTTTCTGGTTCGCCAGCCAGACCAATGATACTCGTAAAGAGCATCATGACCGCCAGTAGTGTGATGTATTTTTTCATCATAATCTCTACTATTCGCTTATTCGCCCATACCCATATCAATGTAGCCAGTAGGGCAAACGTCTGCGCAAATATGACAACCAATACAACGTGTGTAATCGGTATAGACATATCGGCCTATGGTTGATTGAGCTTTTGGAGTACGTTTTACCGCTTCTTGTGGACAGAAAATAACACAGTTGTCACATTCGAAACACATTCCACAGCTCATGCAACGTTCAGCTTCTTCTTTGGCAGAATCTTCTGACAAACATTCCATACGTTCCCGGTAGCTGCCAATGATATTTTTTGGATCAACAGGAATTTCTTTACGCTTTTGACGCTCTGTGTATGGGAAATGAGACAAAAACAATTTGTTTGCAGGAATGATTTCATGCTTTGCACGATCTTCGTAGTTATGGACAGCATAGCTGTCATGGTCAGTACCACGTAGATCACCGGATTTCTCAGCATTGTAATCAGCAGGTGATAAGTCTGTTTCGCGAAGTTTATCTAAAAGATCATAGTGGTGAACGTCAACTTTAGGGCGATTAGTTAAATCTTTTTCCTGATTCTTCAGGTAATGATCGATACTGTCTGCTGCGACTGATGCTTGACCAATAGCAGTGGTTAACAGGTGAGGGCGTACAATATCGCCAGCAACAAAATGACCTGGTTTACCTGGTACTTGATAGTGCTTGTCTGCGTCAATAAAGCCATAGCTATTATCAAAACTTTCAAGTCCTGTCATATCACCATTCTGACCAATTGCTGAGACGATTAAGTCACATTCAACGGTATATTCGGTGCCTTCTTTTGCTGTAGGTTTACCATCAACCACTTCACATTCAGCAAATTTAATTGCAGTAGCAAGGCCTTGATCGTCGACAATACATTCGATCGGCATTACGCTACCTTTAATTTCTACACCTTCGTGTAAGGCATCTTTTACTTCATGTTCTGTCGCAGTCATGCTTTCAACCGGGAACAAAGAAGTCAGTAATACTGGAACGCCTTCACGTGCTGCAGTAGAGGCAACATCATGTGCGGTGTGACCCATAACAACATTTTCAGGACGATCTTTCTCATGTGATTGAGTGATACCCCCTAAACGACGTGCAACAGAAGCTACGTCAATAGAAGTATCACCACCACCAATCACGACTACTTTGCCCGTCCCTAGCGCTTGTAAACGACCTTCGTTAAAGGCTGAAAGGAAAGCAATTCCGGATAAGCAATTCTTGGCATCACCGCCTGGTACAGGTAACATTTTACCTGAGTGTGTTCCGATGGCCCAAAGCACTGCATCAAAGTCAGATTCAAGTGACTCAAGGCTTACATCTGTTCCTACTCGGGTTTTGAGTTTAACGGTAACGCCTAAATCGATAATACGTTGAATTTCGCCTTCGAGTACGTCACGTGGCGTTCGATATCCAGGAATGCCATAACGCATGAAACCGCCAAGGTGTTCATGATTATCATAAACAGTACAAGCATGGCCCATACGTCGTAATTGATAAGCTGCCGCAAGGCCTGCAGGACCACCGCCGATAATGGCAATGTTCTTACCAGTATCTGCTGGAGGTGCATCAAATTTATAATTGTTATTTAAAGCAGTATCACCAATAAATTGTTCTACTGAATTAATTCCAACGTGATCTTCAACTTCATTCCGGTTACAGCCATCTTCACAAGGAGCAGGGCAGACACGTCCCATAATCGAAGGGAAAGGGTTCGCGTTAGTTGATCGACGGAATGCATATTCTTGCCACTCTACGTCACCTGAAGGCTTTTCAATACCACGTACAATATCCAGCCATCCTCGAATGTCTTCACCTGAAGGACAACTCCCTTGACAAGGAGGGGTACGGTGAACATAAGTAGGACACTTGTGTGAAGTGTCTTCCTTAAAAATCATGGTTGTCAAATCAGGCCAGTCATGACTGCCGTCTTTAAATTTGCGAAACGTTAGTTTCTGGTTCATGTCATCTGTAGAAGTTGCCATTGCGAATTCTCCTGTTGGATATCTTTATATTTAATCTTTAAAAGTAACATCGCTCAATAGTAAGCGATGTACCGAATATTTAGTCGTCGTCTTCTTCGTCTACCTGACCCGTTAAAATCAGAGCGTTACTTACTAATTGATGCACACTGACAATCATGTCCATTTGCATTTTATAGTAAGGAAGTACTTTAGAAAATTGACTCTTGCAAATGGCGCATATTGCCGCCATATGAGTGACCCCTTCTTCTTTTACTACTTCTGTCAGTGTTGCCATTCGAGGCATAGCACCTTTAACGCGAATCTCCATTAAATCGTCGGTTAACAAGCCACCGCCGCCACCACAGCAAAACGTTGCTTCTTTAGTGGTTCCTGCTTCCATTTCGACGTAGTTATTACATACCGCTTTAATGATTGCGCGCGGGATATCGAATTGCCCACCGGGCTTATCACCCATACGAGTTGCGCGTGCAACGTTACAAGAATCATGGAAAGTAAGTGTCTTGTCGTCGTTACGTGACTTATCAATATTAAGCTTGTCTCGTTTCAACATATCGTAAGTAAATTCACAGATATGTTGTGGAACAGGGTAGTTAGGGTCCAGAAAATCAAAAGGTCCTATTAATGTATTCCAAAAACTATAAGCAACACGCCAGGCATGGCCACATTCACCATGAACTATACGTTTAACTCCTAAATCTTCAGCCGCTTCACGAATACGAATAGCCACTTGTTGCATGTTTTCGTAACTGCCGATAAACATGCCGAAGTTGCCAGCTTCCGATGCATGTGAACTAAATGTCCAGCTTACACCGGCTTCATGTAATACTTTTGCATATCCAATCAAACCATCAATATGCGGCTCTGCAAAAAAGTCAGCAGAAGGCGTAATAAACAGAATATCTGCGCCTTTGACATCAAGTGGTAGCTTGACGTTGATACCGGTCTCATCAAAAATATCTTCTTCGAGATCTAGTAAAGTTGCGCGTAATGCTTTTTCAGGCAGTCCTAGGTTATTACCAATTTTGTAAACTTTCGCGATAATTTCATTACAATATTTTTGACCAACGCCTACTGTATCCATGATTTCACGGGCGGCCATTGATATTTCTGCAGTATCAATTCCGTAAGGGCAATAGACTGAACAACGCCGACATTGAGAGCACTGATGAAAGTAGCTGTACCATTCATCCAGTACTTCTTTGCTCATATCACGCGCGCCTACCAGTTTTGGAAAATATTTACCGGCAAAGGTAAAATATCTTCTATAAACACTGCGTAGTAAATCTTGACGAGCGACAGGCATATTTTTGGGGTCAGTAGTGCCGAGGAAGTAATGACACTTATCAGTACAGGCACCACACTTCACGCAACTGTCCAGATAAACCTGAAATCCACGATACTTACCAAGCAAATCACCCATTTTGGCAATTGCCTTTTCTTCCCAATTATCGACTAGCTCTCCTGGAAATCCCAAAGGTGCATTGTGATCTGGTTTTGCGATAAAAGGAGCGGAGTCCTTCATTACATCTTCCGTCAACGCAGGTATCATTGGATAACTTTTTAATGACGGTGTTTCAAAATCTGCCACGTTTCACTCCTTAAGCGAAATCTTTTATGCTTATTTACTACCGCGTGTTTCATCAAGCGGTTTAGCCCAATCAACAATGTGTCGTTTTTCACGAGCATTGTCTACCTGATTACGAGAAGGGCTAAAAAACACTCCTGGTGCATGCAGCAACTTACTGATTGGAAAAATAATCATCAAAAATGCAACTAATCCAAGGTGAACCAATAAAATGGCACTGCTTGGTAAATCGGTTGGACTCAAAAAGAGTAAGCCAACGACAAAATCTTTTAATTGCACAATATCGATGTGAGAGACATAAGTCATCAACACACCAGTGGTGCCGATCCCCATGATCAGCAACAACATTAAATAGTCGGACGGAGCCGAAATATAACGAACTCGTTGAACAAACATTCTTCGAACTAGCAATCCGGTTAAACCTATTAGCATGGTAAACCCGATATAAGCACCAGGGACTTGAACTATATCAAGCCAAACAATCATGCCTATTAAGCTATCTGGACTGACTACATAGCGTAGATGTCGAAGGAATGCTATTAACAAAGACACATGGAATAACCAACCGAATATCCAGGTCCATTTGTTTGATTTAAAAAGGCTTTCAAAAAACACTACTTCACGACCCATACGCATCACTACACCTGTCGTCGTGACAGGGGCGGGCATAGTGGGAATTTTTAGTGGCGCAGGTGTAATTGCGTACTTGTAAATTTTTCGGCCGAGACCGATAAACAAAACAAGTGAAGCCACATAAAATAAAATTATATACGTTACCGACAGAAACGACATGTCTCTGCTACCTCCATACTTAGGTATAAACCACTTACTACGGGCGAAAAAAAACAAGAACCCTATATATAAATATAGGGTTCTTGTCGAAGGATTATACGCAACCAGTAGGTTTAGGTAATCCAGCTACCTTACATGCCTGTTTAGCAGGTCCATAAGGGAAAAGCTCGTAAAGATATTTGCTGTTGCCTTTATCTTTTCCAAGTTTTTTGCCAATCGCTTTAGTTAGTACACGTACTGCAGGTGCGATTTGGTATTCCTGATAATACTCACGTAGGAAATTAACAACTTCCCAGTGGCTATCAGTCATTTCAAGGCCTTCTGATATAGCAAGTGCTTTTGCAATATCTTCAGTCCATTGACTCAGGTCAGCAAGGTAACCTTCTTCGTCGGTTTCGTATGATTTACCATTAACTTCTAAAGGCATGGTGGGGTTCTCCTAATTAAAAGTGAAAATTTAAAGCCAGGATTGTACGGTATGACATTCAGTAGCAAGATTAACAAATCCTGTATAGTCAACTTGTTCAATACCGTCAATTAGGTTGTTGTTAACGCCGCGTGCATCAAGATCAGGCGTTAGTGCAACTACCTTAATATTTTTCATAGCGTCTTTAACTTTATCGCTAAATTTAGTCCCTTCACGTGCTGCATAAACACCATCTTCAATTAATAAAACAGTTGAACCAGGCTGCGCGCACTTGAGACAGCTGGAAAGACTGTCATGATTAAAAGGTGACTTGTTTACTGTATGTAACATGCTCATTTTATGGGCCTCAATTAAAAACTTAGAACAACGTCTTGTTGTTCCATGAGTTTGCCGAGTTCTTCGCGGGAAACAACCGAGATCGAATCTTTCTCTGCCCAGTCTTCGTCTTCATCTTCCCAAACCAGGTGCTGCAAATTATCAATCGATAAACCTCTTTCTTCGAGAGATTCCTTATCAACATAGATCTTGTTGATATCATAATCACCAAGGGCTTTGTAGGTTGGCGAAAAGTTTTTCATGCCAATACCTTCGCCCTTTGCAGTTTGCTGATTTTTGGTTAATTGGTAAACACCATCATCGACAAATGCCAAAGATACGTCTTGATCAAATGTAGCGCCAATCAAAACAACTTCTAGTGATTCCCAGGCGTAAATAGTGCCATAGGGAGCTTTACGATTGACGTACATTAATTTTTTAATAGTACTCATTATACTTTTCCCCTAATCGCCGAATGTAATCAGACGATCGCCCTGAACTGCAGCTTCAATTAACTGGCCCAGACCTGAAATATGAAAAGGTTCGACAATGTTTAGAGCTGACTTGCCGTTTCTTTCCATTTCACCTTGGTCAACAATACCGCGACGCTGTGCTGCAGCGACGCAAACGACCATATCGAGCTTATGTTCGTTTGCCAGTTCTCTCCACCGTTCGACGACATTTCTGTCGTCTTGAGGAGGGTTGGATAGTCCTGTCGCATTATTTACACCATCATGATAAAAGAACACACGAAAAATTTCGTGGCCGCTATCAAGCGCCGCTTTAGCAAAGTAATAAGCAGTATCAGATGCCTGATGCTGGTATGGGCCTTCATTAACTACTATTCCAAACTTCACGTTTCTATACCTTTTATCGTTGTTGTTCTGCTTAGAACCGAATATGAGTAGAGGCGTTAAGACTTTTACGTGCACCACGCCAATTATCTATATGGAACTTGGTAAAAGGCAAGCCAGTCATTTCGAAGAAACGAGGCCATCCAATACGATCAACCCAGTCATTTATGCGTTCCCAATCACGAGCGTCGTCTTTATAGCATTTTAAGATACGCTTAACGATACCAGTGGCTTCAGGCCAGCGAGGAGGGTTGTTTGGGATGCCGGCAGCTACCAGTTTTTGGAAGCTTGGCTTACTACGAGCATTAGAGTGGTTACCACCCACCCAGATTGCAAGTTTTGAATGCTCGGCATCATTAATTTGCATAGGAGGACATGGAGGGAAACAAGCACCACAACAAATACATTTCTTTTCATCAACTTCAAGTGACGCTTTACCATTAACCATCGCAGGACGAATCGCAGCAACCGGGCAACGTGCCACTACTGAAGGTCGTTCACATACGTTTGACACTAAATCATGATTGATTTTAGGGGGTTTGGTGTGTTGAATATTGATTGCGATATCGCCTTGACCACCACAGTTAATTTGACAACAAGAAGTAGTCAAATGAACTCGGTTAGGCATATTTTCTGATTTAAACTCATCAATCAGTTCGTCCATCATTGACTTCACAACACCTGATGCATCAGTACCAGGAATATCACAATGTAACCAACCTTGTGTATGAGAAATCATAGCGATTGAGTTACCAGTACCGCCTACGATAAAACCAGCGTCTTCAACAGCTTTTATTAATGGATCAACTTTTTCTTCTTTGTCGACCATGTATTCCAGATTACTACGTAGAGTAAAACGGATAAAACCATCAGCATATTCATCACCAATTTCACAAAGCTTGCGCAAAGTGAAAAGATCAAGAATACGTTGGGTACCTACACGAACGGTCCAGATTTTGTCACCACTTTTTCCAACGTGACACAGTACACCAGGACGAGGGCGGTAGTGGTAATCCCACGCACCAAAGTTTTTGAGCATCAGTGGATGCACGTATTGCAAGCCGTCAGGGCAACCACTTTCAATAGGGCTGCGTGGCTTCGCCTTAGCTATAGCTTCAGACATTTCGTTAAACCTCTTTAAATTCTATAAATTCAATATCTATGAAAAAGCAGGGTCTCGTTTTAAAGATGACCCTGCTCGGAACCAGAATACAATTTAAAAACTTACGCTGCAGATTCTGCTTTACGCTTGTTCCATTTAATTGCTTCTTCGTCCCACGTATCGCCACGGAAGTATGAACTTTCACGTGGGTTACCGACCATATTAGGATCGACTTCGATGCCGACACCTTCAAGGAAGTTTACCAAGCCGATACGTTCGATCATTTCACCAGTACGTTCATGCTCTAATGCATTTTCTGCAAAGAAGTCGATCATTTCTTCTGCGATTCCTACCAGCTTTTCATCGTCTTCTTCGGTTTCCATTTTCATGAAAGGAATAACAACTGTTCCCATCAGGTCACCAATTTTCAGAGTACGTTTACCACCGATAAGAACTGAAATACCTTTGTCATCACCTGGAGACAGGGCTTTAGTCATTACGTTTATGCAATGCATGCAACGTACGCAGTTACGATTATCAACTTCAAGTGTGTCATCATCGTTTAAAGAGATACATTGTGTAGGACAACGTGTGATTACAGTGTCGATAACATACTTACGACCTTTTTCTGCAACGAACGCCTTTACTTCGTCTTGTTTGATTTTGATATCATCACGCCATGTGCCAATAACAGCAAAGTCAGAACGCTCAATAGCATTTTGACAATCGTTAGGACAACCAGAGACTTTAAACTTGAATTTGTAAGGAAGGGCGGGACGGTGAACATCATCAGTAAAGTTATTTACTAACAGACGGTGAAGCTTATGTTCGTTAGTACAAGATTGCTCACAACGTGCAGCACCTACACATGACATGGCAGTACGGACACATGGGCCAGCACCGCCTAAATCAAAGCCGTAGCCGTTGACTTCGTCAAAAAAGTGCTGAGTGTTTTCGGTAGTAGTACCGATGAACATGATGTTGCCTGTCTGGCCGTGAAATGTAATCAGACCTGAACCGTATTTTTCCCAACTATCAGCCATTTGACGTAATATGTCTGTCGTATAGAAGTTACCAGCTGGAGGCTGAACACGTAAAGTATGAAATTCTCTTGATGCTTCAAAAGCATGTCCAACTTCAGAAAAACGAGGAATAATTCCGCCGCCATATCCGAATACTGATACCGTACCACCTTTCCAGTAACCCTTACGAGTTTCGTAAGAATGTTCCAGCTGCCCAAGCAATGAATGGTTCATTGCACGAATGCTTTCACTTTCGTGATCATTCGCAAGGCGCTTGATGCCGGTAATAAAGCTCGGCCATGGGCCTGTTTCTAGCTGGTCGAGCATCGGGGTTTCATACTTTTTGACCATTTGCGTACTCCTTCAATAAACCTTAAGTTTTAAAATTGCTTCAATACTTACAAAAAAAGGCATGCTACTCAAAGCTTCATGCCCGACTAAAATTCTAAAATACTTGTTATCTGAGGTGGGTTACACCGGACAATCAAGCTTATAAGCCAATACATAATTTTATTGATAAATTGCGCATTAACATAGTCCTGCTGATGGGGTGTATTAGAAAATACTTATACCCCAAAAGGGATATTCATTCTTTAGCTTACTGCTATAGCCTTATCCCACGCATGAGCGCGGCTATTCTAACATAGTTTCAATGATAATAATGACCTTAATTATTTGATATCCGTGCTCTTATATCAGGTTTTTTAAGTGCTTGGAACTTCTTATAATTCGTGTCGCGTAAAGAAGTAAGATATCTTGATGAGATCTCGATTTTCAAGAAAGTTTTCTGGTAAAAATGAGTAAAAGCTATGGATATATATAAGAAAGTTGGATCTGAAAAGTGTTTTAGTCTCAAGGAGACTGAAGCTTATGCGGCATGGCGCAATCAAAAACTTAATGATTATCCTCGAGATATCAAAGATATAACGCTCAAAATTAAAGGACCCGGTTGGATTTCGACAGACGAGAAAAAGTCAATCCAGAAGATATGTCGTAAGACAAATATGACTATCGTACGGTTTACAGGCAGTTATCCAGATAAGACCGACTTAAAACAATTCGGCGAAGCTTTGGGACTTCATAAGCTGGATAATAATCTTTGCGCAGATGAAGAAGTGATATCAACTATCAGAGTTCGTAAAGATAAGACAAAGCATGAGGGCTATATTCCTTACACAGAAAAAGCACTTAATTGGCATACTGATGGATATTATAATCTTGAAAATCGCCAAATAAACGCCATATTGATGTATTGCGTAGAAAGAGCAGAAAGCGGGGGAGGGAATAGGTTCCTTGATCATGAGGTTCTTTATTGTCAGTTACGCGACTTAAACCCTGAGTTTATTGAGGTGTTGTCTCTGCCCGATGTAATGACAATCCCTGCAAATGTGGTGGATGGAATTGAAATTAGAGCGGAACAAACAGGCCCGGTATTTTCCTTTAATTCAGTGACTGGCCGTCTTCATATGAGATATTCCGCGCGTAAACGAAATATTATTTGGAAAGATCATCCGGTAGTACATGATGCGGTCAGTGCAATCGAAATGTTATTATCTAATCCAAATGACTATATTTTTAAATATACGCCATTACCGGGACAATTAGTGGTTAGCAATAATGTTTTACATACTCGCACAGCCTTTACTGATAATGCAGAATTAGGCCTTCAACGAGTAATTTATCGTGCGCGTTATTTTGATCGAATTAGTGATACTTAATATATAAAACAGGACAAGTACATGATATGGCTAAGTGAATTACTTTTACAGAATCATCAGCTAGACACTTTTGACGAATTGTTGGAAGTCTTAAAAGAGCGAGCAAGAGCGGGGGAAATGTTCTTCCGAGCAGATGTAAAGCCACCTTTTGGTGATACTCCTGAAAATTGGGAAGACCGAATGGAAGCTGCTTTTACTGGTGATGTACGAGAGTAACAAGAACTAAAAATAACGATTAACAGGAATTATTATGGGAACATTAGATCGGGATATATTACTTGGTTTAGGCGACGAGGGTGAAAGTACTCAAGTGTCGAGTGCTGCACTTGAATCACATCTTGTTGCACTGGAAGACCGCTTGAGTGCGTTGAGTGAGGATGCAAGTACTCTTGATAAGGCTAAAATAGAATTGGAAATGGTACGTGTTAAATTGGGGCTCAATGAAAATGATGAGGCTGCTAGTGCTGCTCGCACACTAATCGATGTTTTTATTCAAAGCAGTGAATGGGAGCTGGCGGCTGAAGCATGTGATAGTTTATTTTTAGCAGGTAAAGATAATGCTCTCGCTGCATTGGGGCAGGGGATTTGGCTTGCAGTAAGCTATCCGATAAATCCAGAGCTTACTCTAAAAATGTTACAGCATGTTGTCGATGAGACTCCCGATGATGCGGACGGTGCGGCCGTTGCCGCAGCGGTTGGTGTCTATATTGTCGAATTAAGAACTGAAAGCGAACAGTATGATAATTTAATCTTTTTTGCCAACCAACTGTTGGGGGCAGTGGCACGGCGACACAGCGATGTCGATTCACCTGACAAATTTAATTTTTGGCTTGAGAAACTTCAGTTGACAGATCCGGATAAAATATTAGTACGGTTACGTAATGTGATAGATGTTCTTGTGCAAGAAGATTGGTGGTTTGATCGTGACGAACTAAGGCAACAGTTACCGGTGAATTAAATATGTTTTGGCAAGAAGACAATGAAAGCTCAAGTACACTAATAAGAGAAACAGTGGATTTGGGTTTTAGACTTGAAGCAAAGACTATTGCACTTGATCACGCCCAGGTTTTGGCTGACGCGATGCAACAAGCATTGCCCTGGTTAGTTGATGAAGAAGATGCCGGTGTTCATATGATACACGTAGCCGCGTCAGGTAATGGTTGGTTACGTCCTGACAATCCTGATAATGAAGTTTTATGTTTATCAAAAAGAACTCGATTGCATATTCGAATCCTGAAAAAACGGGTGGATGATGCCAATCACCTAATTGGAGTAAGGCTCAAAATTGGTGATACAGATCTTACTATAGGACAAGCCCAGGTTAAGCCACTAGTTGACTCCACAACCATATTTGCCCGCTATATTGTTTCAGATCGCGAAGAAACAGAGAATGATTTTATGCAGCGCCAGGCGCAGGAACTTGCAGTAATGGGGATTAAAGTCAAAAAAATGTTGTGCGGAATGACAAATGTTTTTAAAATTGATAACCAGCCAGTGTATAGCAAAAGCATGATGCTGGCTGAATTGGCGCCAGAGGAATCGATCTTGTTGCAAGAAAAAGGATTAGGGCCTTTGCGTTTGTCTGGATTTGGATTGTTTAATTCACATAAAGGAATTGCGCCAGTGTTGAGTGGTCAGGAGTAGTTATCCAGAACAAAGGAACCCCGCAGGATTTTGTTTAAGAATTTATGAACTGTTAAAGATTTGTAAAATAAATTGTAATTTAATGCTTAAGGAGCGACTTATGTCACTAGAAGTAGATGGTAAGACGATTGAAACCACTGAAAATGGTTATTTAGTTAATATAGAAGATTGGAGTGAAGGCATTGCTGCGTTGTTTGCTAAAAAAGAAGGCGTAGAACTCACCGAGCCGCACTGGGATGTTATTAATTATTTGCGTGAGGAGTTTATCAATAATGCAGGTAATCAACCGAATAACCGTAATATGTTAAAAGATATTGGCGCGAAATGGGGTAAAAAAGTTAGCTCGAAAGACCTCTATGATTTGTTTCCGGGCAATCCGAGTAAACAGGCTGGTTTGATTGGTGGCTTGCCTGAAAGTCGTCGTAAAGGCGGTTATTAATTAGCTATTTATCCCCTCTTTGTGACTCAAGCGTGTTTTCTCAGTCTTGGGTCATGCACACTTTTGGTCAGAAATTATTTAGAAGGAATTAGCGTTGAATGACGAAACAAAAAAGACCGATGCTGAGTGGCGTGAATTATTGAGTCACGAGCAATATCAGGTTTGTCGTTGCAAGGGCACAGAAGCTCCCTTTACTGGAAAGTATGATGACTTTAAGGGTGACGGGGTTTTTGTCTGTGCTTGCTGTCAGGAGCCTTTATTTAGCTCAGATCACAAATTTAATTCAGGCACCGGCTGGCCAAGTTTTTTTCAAGTAATTTCTGATGAAGCAGTTGATAGGGAGGAGGATGCTAGTCTTGGAATGGCACGAGTAGAAGTCCTTTGTAGTAATTGTCATGCTCACCTCGGGCATATGTTTCCTGATGGTCCTGAACCTACCGGATTACGTTACTGCATCAATTCAATTTCTCTGGATTTTGTTAAGAAATAACATTCAGCACCCTTTCATATTGCACTAGAAAGTGCGTAATGCAATTCTGATATGTGTATAATTACTGTTATTTTGTATTAATAACAATGCTTTACGACTGATATGTCAGTGGTAGTTTACTTGCATAGTTACTAGTATTCGATAACTAAAATCAAAATCAA
>VAOX01067619.1_pt1 | contig 38613 bp, 31 predicted proteins | sample 3393891 | NCBI WGS metagenome assembly VAOX01 (sample SAMN08290429, study PRJNA428436) | hydrothermal vent metagenome | isolation source: Deep-sea hydrothermal vent chimney | place: Indian Ocean: Southwest Indian Ridge | depth 2822 m m
ATTGCCCCATGATTTCATTGATGTGTGTGCAGGCATCCGTTTGTGTGTGTTGTGTGAGGTGGGTGTACTTAACCGTTGTGAGCAGACTTACATGCCCCAGATCGAGGCAGGAAAATGTAAGCATACAGGTGTATGTGTGCATTTTCAAAACGGGGAGCCGGGGCCCTGGCGGAGTAAATTATCCGCCGATTAACGGCTCAGGTTGTTTCGTCAGGGCCCCAGATCGAGGCAGGAAAATGTAAGCATACAGGTGTATGTGTCCATTTTCAAAACGAAGAGCTGGGGCCCTGGCGGAGCAACCTGTGCCGTTATACGTTTTCTGCTGTTTTTAGTCGTGATATCATGCCCTCAACCTGAGTGCGAACATGCTCTTTCTGCTCCATAAGCTGAGCGCGGTCAGTACGTGCCCCCTGCAGCTGTTCTTTCAGATCAGCATTTTCCACAGACAGCTTTTTGCTCAGAGTCAATAGCTCTTCAACTTTACTCTCAAGTGCTTCAATATTACTTTGGTTTTCAGTGCTCATAATGTTAAATATAGTTACTATCGACGCAGAGGTCAAATGTGAATCAAATTTTCCGAGTTCAGACCACAGGATCAGGCTACAGGTCGTTATCAGACATGTTAGAATACGTTTTTAAATATAGATAATGCAAATGCTGCCTAATGGCTGATATTGCATTATATTTCAATGGCTTGTCGTGTTTTCATTTATATGAATACCCATACGGCTGGTTTGTATAGAAAGCCACTGAGAGGAAAAAATATGATCCTCGGATCAGATTATATCAGTTTAACCGATGCGTTGGCGAGAGCTGATGCAGATTTAGTCGCTTCTGAATCCCATGGCACGCTCTGTGGCATGTCCTGCGTGTCAGCTAAAGTCGAGCTAAGCAGCTGGTTAGAGCAGATATTTGAAGAATTTGATCTAAACAATATGCTTATAAAAGAGGCCGCTCAGTTACTGGTGGGTCTGTATAATGATACTCAGCTACAGTTGAGCGATACAAATGCTGATTTCAGACTACTGCTACCAGACGATGAAGACTCCCTTGCGCAACGCACCGAGGCGCTGGCAGCCTGGTGTCAGGGGTTTACGTTTGGCCTGGCAGCCGGTGGCCTGAAAAAAGACCAGAAATTACCTGTCGATACGGCAGAATTAATCAGCGATATGGTGGAAATTGCCAGAGCAGGCCATGATCTGCAAGATGAGTCCGACGTGGATGAAGATGCTTATATGCAAGTTTATGAATATGTGCGTATGGGGGTATTACTCATTAATGAAGAGCTTGGAGCCCTTTATGATCCTGAGCTATGATCTGGGCTATGGTTCGGGCTATGATTCGGGCCGCCAGCACAATAACCCCCTCTGAAATGAAAAGTGATGTGAGATAAAACATAATGAATGCAAAAGTTCACGCGCGCCATAGAAAACAGCTGATTCGTATGATAGGAACAGGAGGCATTGCTATTTTGCCAGCCGCACCTGTACGTGTTAGAAATCGGGATGTTGAATACCCGTTTCGCCAGGACAGCGATTTTTTATATCTGAGTGGTTTCCCGGAACCTGAAGCGGTTATTGTGTTAGTACCGGGGCGGCGTAATGGTGAATATGTTTTATTCTGTCGGGATAAGGATGAAGAGCAGGAAATATGGCATGGTCGCAGATGTGGGCCGCAGGGGGCGGTTGAGCAATATGCTGCCGATGATGCATTCCCGATTGATGATATCGATGACATACTCCCTGGCCTGATGGAACATTGTGATCGCGTTTACCATACCATGGGCCTTGACCCAGATTTTGATAAACGGGTTATGGACTGGGTGAATGCACTGAGGAAAAATTCGCGTTCGGGTGGCAGTGTGCCCTATGAGTTCGTTTCACTGGATTATCTGCTTCATGACATGCGTCTGTTTAAAAGCAGAGAAGAGTTAAGCCTGATGAAAAAAGCCGCAAAAATTTCAGTGCAGGCGCATAAAAAGGCCATGCGTTTATGCAAACCGGGTTTAAATGAATATCACCTTGATGCTGAAATCATGTACGAATTCCAGCGCAATGGCGCGACCTGGGCTTATCCGAGTATTGTAGGGGGTGGTGCTAATAGTTGTATACTTCATTACACTGAAAATAATATGCCACTTAACGATGGCGAGCTGGTGCTGATAGATGCCGGTTGTGAAGTTGGCGGATATGATGCAGACATCACTCGCTCTTTTCCGGTGAATGGAAAATACAGTGCTGCACAAAAAGAAATATTTGACCTGGTTGTGCAGGCGAATCTGGATGCGATTAAAAAGGTGAAGCCGGGAAATCACTGGAATGATCCCCATAAAGCGGCGGTTAAAACACTCACTAAAGGCATGATTGAACTGGGTCTTCTAAAAGGCACCCTGGGCAAACTAATTAAAGACGAAGCCTATAAAAAATACTACATGCATCGAACCGGTCACTGGCTGGGAATGGATGTGCATGATGTAGGTGATTATAAAGTGCATGATGAATGGCGTTTGCTTGAGCCGGGTATGGTGCTCACCATCGAACCGGGTTTGTATATTCCCCATGGCAGTCGAGGGGCTAAACGTTGGTGGGATACTGGTGTGCGTATTGAAGATGATGTGGTGGTAACCAGAGCGGGCTGTGATGTACTAACCGATGGCCTGCCAAAAACCACGGATGAAATTGAAGCAATAATGGCTGGGAAATAAAAGCATTTTTTGCACAGAATACACTAACTGGCTGTGATTTTTATATGACAGAAAAATACGACATTATTATAATCGGCGGCGGTCTGGTTGGCGCAAGTCTGGTTGCGGCTTTAAAGAATCACACGGATAAAAAAATAGCGGTGGTTGAAGCGCATACATTTCAAAGTGCTTATCAACCGAGTTTTGATGATCGCTCAATGGCGCTCTCATATGGGTCACGTCGTATATGGGAAGCCATTGGTTTATGGAATAAACTGGCACCTTGGATACAGGCGATAAAAAATATACATGTGTCTGATCGTGGCCACTTCGGAGTAACCCGTATAAGCCATAAAGAAGAACAGGTTGAAGCCCTGGGTTATGTCGCTGAAAATAGAGTGATCGGTCAGCTAATAATGGATGAGATAGCATCGCTAAAACATGTAGACTGGTATAGCCCCGCCACGATTGAATCCCTGTTACAGACGCAGGATAGTGTCTGTGTGTCCTTTAAATATAAGAACAGAAAAAAATCACTGCAAAGTAAGTTGCTGGTGGGCGCAGATGGTGCGCAGTCACTCACACGAAAATTAGCAGGGCTTGATATTAAACAGGAAGATTATCAGCAGTCAGCAATTATCGCAAACATACAAACAGATCAGCCGCATAACAGCATTGCCTACGAGCGGTTTACAGCGAGTGGTCCACTGGCTTTTTTACCGATGACGGAAAATCGCTATTCTGTTGTCTGGACGTGCCATTCTCAGGAGCAGCAAAGCATTATGGCGCTGGATGATAATGCATTTATTTCAGAGTTGCAAAAGCGTTTCGGCTATCGTGCAGGTGTCATCCAGAAAACGGGAGAGCGTTTTAGCTATCCGTTAAAATACATCGAAGTCGAACAGCTTTGTAAGGGGCGCGTTGTCATTATTGGCAATGCGGCACATGCCCTGCATCCAGTGTCGGGCCAGGGCTATAATCTGGCATTACGTGATGTTGCAGAACTGGCAGAAATGATAGCGGATGCCGATGATCCAGGCCATCCTTTGCTGCTGGCAGAGTACCATGCAAAACGCCGTAAAGATATACAGCGCGTTTATCGTATAACCGATACCATGGTTAAAGTGTTTTCTAATGATTGTGCGCCGTTGGGGCATCTAAGAGCATCTGTTTTAACCGGCTTAAATATGTGCCGGCCCCTGCGCTCATTAATGGCCAGGCAGAGCATGGGGCTGTCTGGAAAAATGAATAAATTACAACGCAGACTACCGATATGAATTTTCTGAAATTAGTGGGCATCTGCGCAAAAGAGTGTTAATTTTATGATAACAGAGCAATACGATGTAATCATTGTTGGTGGTGGTATGGTAGGGCTTACACTGTCCTGTTTGCTGGCAGAAAATGATATTAAGGTCGCACTCATTGAAGCACAGCAACCAGTGGATCTGAATGCCTGCGCACCTTATGAATTGAGAGTCTCAGCGATCAGCAAATCCACGCAGCAGGTGTTTAAACATATTGCTGCCTGGCAGGGGATGTTAAATCGGCGTGTCTGTGCATATCAGCAGATGCATGTATGGGATGCTACGGGCGAGGGTAGTATCCATTTTGATGCGGCAGAAATGGGGCTGGATTCTATTGGGCATATTATTGAGAACCGCGTTATTCAATTTGCCTTATATGAGCAGTGTGTAAAACTGACATCGCTAAAACTGTTCTGTCCGCAGCAGTTGAGTGAAATAAAAATTACCGATACGGGTTCTGAAATTTATCTGGCGGATGGAAATCAGCTGAGTACTCGACTGCTGGTAGGTGCAGATGGCGCACACTCGAAAGTGCGCGATGCAGCTAATATTAGTGTGAATAAATCTGCCTATAAACAGAAAGCCATAGTAGCAGTGGTTAAAAGTAGCCTTCATCATAAAGATACCGCATGGCAACGTTTTTTACCCAGTGGGCCGCTGGCGTTTTTGCCGCTTGGAAATGGTGCGTGCTCCATAGTATGGTCTGCGGATAATGAACGGGCCGATGAGTTGCTAATGATGCCAGAAGCAGAATTTATTCAGGCACTGGAGAGAGATTTTGAGGGTACATTGGGGCGTGTCGAAAGCGTGAGTCAGCTCGCTGCTTTCCCGCTTGTGCGTCGCCATGCTGATGAATATGTAAAAGCGGGGCTGGCTCTGGTTGGTGATGCGGCGCACACCATTCACCCACTGGCCGGTCAGGGGGTGAACCTCGGGGTGCTGGATGCCGCAGCCCTTGCAGAGGTTTTGCTGCGAGCCAGAAATACCGGCAGGGATATTGCTTCACTCTCAACGCTTAGAAAATATGAGCGATGGCGCCGAGCAGATAATAGTATCATGATGGCTAGTATGAGTGGGTTCAAAAAGCTGTTTGGTAATAGCCAGCCGGGCTTTTCGCTAATACGCAATGTGGGGTTGAATGTTGTAGATCAACTCGGTTTTGCGAAACAGAAAATAATGCGTCAGGCGCTGGGGCTGGAAGGTGATTTGCCTGAAGTGGCCAGATCTACGGGTTGGTGAACAGGCAGGGCAGAGTCGTTTTTACATGCATCTGATAAAAGTAACAGAAGTTAGTGACTCAGAGAAAAAACTCACCCAGGCTGTATTGCAAATTACTCAAATGTTAGGTATATATAATGCCGAGCTTGCACGCATTCTTCATTTAAGGTGCGCGGACATAGGTGAGCTTTCAAGTGCGCATACAAACATACAGTCAAACACAGAAGCCTGGTTCCAGGCAATAAAATATGTAGAAATGTACGAAGGCCTGTATTATCTGTGCGAAGGGAGCGAAATTAAAATGAATAACTGGTTAAGAAAAAAGCATAAGTACCTACAGGCAATACCGCTGTATTTAATGGTAGATGAACAGAAAATAAATCGGGTAATTGATGTTTTGAGTTTTTAAATCAGGGCGACAAAGAGGTGTAAGATGACGAAGACAATGCAGCGTTCTGCCGAGAAAAAACCGATGACGGTTTTTTCAGCCGCTTCACTGGGTGTGGGGTCAATGATTGGGGCAGGTATTTTTGCTCTAATGGGTGAGGCGGGTGCAATTGCAGGAAATGCGGTTTATCTGTCTTTTATTATAGCGGGAGGTGTTGCGCTGCTAAGTGGTTATTCGCTTGCAAGGCTGGGTGCTCGTTATCCATCTGCGGGGGGTATAGTGGAGTACCTTGTGCAAAGTTTTGGTGTGGGGCTTTTTTCAGGAGCCATGGGCATTATGCTTTATATTTCTGCACTGGTTGCTATGGCACTGGTGGCAAAAACATTTGGTAGCTATGCAGTTACGTTTTTTGAAATGGGCAATAATGCGCATTACTGGGTTAACGGGTTTTCTAATGCTGTTGTTATATTGTTTGTTTTAATTAACCTTAAGGGGGCTGGTAGTGTTGCGCGTTGGGAAAAAGTCATCGTTGTTGTTAAAATTATGATTTTAGTGGCATTTGCCATTATTGGACTGATGTATTCAAAACCGGAATTGCTCTCGCCATCTCTCTATCCGGAGGGTAAGATGGTGCTTTATAGTTTAGCGATTACTTTTTTTGCCTTTGAAGGTTTTCGGGTCATTACAAATGCCGCTGAAGATATGCCGGATCCAGTTAAAACATTGCCGCGAGCGATATTTCTGGCGATATTTCTGGTGATGCTGCTCTATATTGTCGTTGCGCTGGCAGTATCAGGAAATCTGGACACAGATCAGGTGATAAAAGCCCAGGATTTTGCATTAGCAGAAGCGGCGAGGCCTGTGTTTGGCGCAACCGGATTCACGGTTGTCGCCATTGCGGCGCTCATTTCTACGGCATCTTCGATTAATGCCAATCTTTATGCAGTGACGAATGTTACTTACCAGTTGGCAAAAAACGGTGAATTACCGAGTGAGTTTGGAAAGCCCATTGCTCACTCAAAAGAAGGACTGATTATCAGTGGTGTTTTAATTATTCTAATGAGTGATTTTTTACCATTGTCAGAAATTGCGGCAGTGGGCTCAATTTCTATTTTAATTATTCATCTTATTGTTCATCTGGGACATTTCAGGGTGATTAATGAAACAGGAGCGAGTTTTTCTATTTTGGTGCTGGCGGTACTGGCGACACTACTCTCTATCTGCTTTGCTCTAATATATACGATACAGGTATCGCCTGGTATTATCTGGCTCATTGTTCTGGCATTAGTCTGTGCGTTTGGTACTGAGTTCTTATTACATAAATTTACAGCTCGTAGAGTGCAGGCTCGTACGACATGAGCTAATTTATTCGAGTTAAACGGAGGGGAAGCTATGAAACTTTCATTTCACGGCGCAGATCAGGGCGTTACCGGTTCATGCCATCTGCTGGAATGCGCAGGTAAACGTATTCTGATCGACTGTGGGCTGTACCAGGGGGGGAGAGAGCTGGATGCTGAAAACTCGGAACCTTTTGGTTTTGATCCTGCATCCATCGATTTTTTACTCTTGACCCATGCTCACCTGGATCATTGTGGGCGTATTCCATTACTGGTTAAACGCGGCTTTAAAGGGGAAATTATTACCACCGCGGCAAGCGTTGAACTGGCTCGGCTGGTTATGCTGGATTCTGCCGGGTTGCAGGAAGAGGAAGCGCGTTATCAGTTACGCAAGGCCAGTCGTCGAAGCAAAGCAAAGCAAAGCATATTGCTGAGATTACGCCACTGTATACAATATTAGACGCACTGAATAGTCTCGATTGTTTTGGTCGTAAGGCCCGTTATGATCAGCCTGTACAGCTGGCATCTGGCGTGACGGTAACATTTATTGATGCAGGTCATATTCTGGGGTCTGCAAGTCTGGTATTGCAGCTTGAAGAAAATGGGCAGCAACATCGAATATTGTTTTCAGGGGATATTGGCTATAGTCATCGCGCCATACTGCGAAATCCCACACCACCGCCAGAAGTTGATACGGTGGTGATGGAAACAACCTATGGTGATCGGTTGCACAAAAAATTTAAACCTTCAGTTGAAGAACTCTATAGTGTTATTAACAATACGCTTGCTCGGGGCGGTAATGTGATTATTCCAACGTTTGCACTGGAGCGTGCTCAGGAAATTCTTTATTATCTGCGAGAAGGCGTTGAAAATAAACAGATTAAGTATTTTGTCAATGTGTTCCTTGATTCGCCGATGGCAATATCCGCCACAAAAATATTTGAACGTCATGCAGAGTGTTTCGATGATACAACACTGAAATTATCGAATTCCAGAGGGGATGTGTTTAGCCTTCCCGGGTTGCACTTTACTCGGGAAACATCCGAGTCAATGGCAATAAGTCAGATTGAAGGCGGCGCAGTTATTATGGCGGGCTCCGGTATGTGTACGGGAGGGCGGGTGCGCCATCACCTGAAACATAATTTATGGGGGCGTAGAAACAGTGTTGTTTTTGTAGGTTATGCGGCGCAGGGAACGCTGGCACGAAAAATTATTGATGGCGCAGAGCGGGTGAATATTTTTGGTGAAGATATTCAGGTGAATGCCAAAATTCACACTATTGGTGGATTTTCGGCACATGCCGATCAGGCTGAACTGCTGTCATGGCACCTGCATACAGGTAGCCCAAAAACAACTTTTCTCGTACACGGCGAGAAAAACTCTATGCAGATTTTTGCTAAAAAATTAAAAAATACTTCAGTAAAAATGCCTCTGTTAAATGAAAAATATGAATTATAGAAATATATTTATGTGCTTTAAATATATTTATGGTACCTTAAAAAACGATAACTGGCTACTTTTACGGCATCATTAAAAACAAACCATAGTAGAGCATAGGCCCACATCCAGAGTGCATACTCCCAGCCTATGGGAGTGATAAATATTCCGTATACAGCAATAAGTGTGCCGAGTATACGGGTGGAAAAAGTCGCATTAAATAATAACCAGGATGGATAGGGTTTTTTCCAGAACCAGTCGTCTGTTCGAGTATTATATATTGTGCCGTGCCCGGCAATAACCAGTTTGGCAAAAAACATGGATTGAATAAGATCGTGCGAAATATTCATTTTAAGTAAAATGTAAAACAACAGAAAAGATGAAACCACACCCGCAATACCCATAATACTGGAAATAGCCAGTATCTCCGGCATGTTCCAGCGCACCGGTGCGGGATTGATTTTTGTGTTATCACTGGCAATCGCCAGTATTGGAATATCATTAAGCAAAGCAAGCATAATAATCATTAATGCGGAAATTGGATAAAAGTTAAAGACGACAATTGCCAGTGTCATAAAAAGAATAATACGAATGGTTTCTGCAATGCGAAAAATAGAGTAGCTTTTCATGCGTTCAAAGGTGATTCTGGCCTGCTTGATCGCATCATTAATAACTGATAGTCCGGGTGATGTGAGGATAATATCGGCTGCGGCCCGAGCGGCATCGGTGGCATTGGAAACGGCAAAACCACAGTCTGCTTTTTTGAGTGCCGGTGCGTCATTAACGCCATCGCCTGTCATGGCAACAATGTGACCACCTTTCTGTAATGTATCAACAATGAGGTACTTGTCCTGTGGTACAACCTCGGCAAACAGGTCAATATCTTCAATCATTTCTACAATGGCGGATTCATGGGTGTGGATAAACTCTCTGTCCAGCAGGCGTGTGTCATAAAGTGTTTCAACGGATTTCATTACATCATTGGCAAAAGCGTGGGCTTCTGTGAGGCTCACTTCGCCCTTAAGTCGTTGGTAGATGGCGGCCGACATTGCAGATGCCAGCGCCAGTAGTTGCTGACTGCCACTGCCGGTGAGCTGGTGCGAGCGAATACCCTCGCCTTCAATGCCCATCAGGCGACCGACTTCTTTTGCAATGGCCAGATGATCGCCGGTGAGCATTTTGACCTTTACGCCATAATTACGCATATTAGCAATCACCTGGCGAGAGTCTTTTCTTGGCGGGTCATACAGCGGGATCAGGCCAATGAGCTGAACCGGCTCATCCGGCCGCTTTTTGCCGACCGCCAGAGTGCGGTAGCCTTTTGATGCCAGTTGATCAACCCGCTGGTGGATACTCTGTGCCTGCTCGTCCGTTAAATCGGACAGGCTAATAAGCACCTGAGGCGCACCTTTAATGGCGGTAAAATGATCCCCTTTATATTCTATTTCTGCCTCGGTGCGTTTGCTTATGGGGTCAAAAGGCGTGAAGTGAGTCTGTTTGTAATTATGCAGATTTAATGTGGGTAGTTGCTCATCAATATAATGAAAAATCGGCAGCTCTATAGGGTCGTTGTTTTCCAGACGTGATGCCAGAGCGGCGATTGTGAATAATTCATCTGCCTGGTAGTTGTTTTCTAACACAGGCTCAGCAACCTGCATTGCGTTTTCAGTCAGGGTGCCGGTTTTATCGGAACAGAAAACATCAACACCCGCCAGTTCTTCTATTGCGGTGAGCTTTGAAACAATGGCCTGTTTGCGTGCCAGGTTCATGGCACCGATTGCCATCGTAACGGATAACACAGCGGGCAATGCAACAGGGATTGCGGCAACAGCGAGCACCAGTGAAAAACGCGCAATTTCAATAAAGTTCTCATTGCGAAACAATGAAACCATAATAATGAGCAGGATCAGTGAAAGTGTAATAATAATCAGAAAGTTTCCAATCTGAATAACCATTTTCTGAAAATGACTGCTTTCTTCCAGCTGGGCTTTTGCCACCAGAGAGGTAACGGCAGAGAAATGAGTGTTGTTTGCTGTATTTATTACAATGGTGAGCATTTCGCCCTGTTTGATAATGGTATTGGCGTAAGCCACTTCATTTATTTTACGACTCACTGGTAGCGATTCGCCGGTCAGTGCGGCCTGGTCAATCAGCAGGTAATCGCCGTTGAGCAGCTGCACATCTGCGGGAATAATATCGCCAATTTTCAGTTTGATCAGGTCGCCCGGCACCAGCTCACGTGAAGCAGTCTGTTGATAAGTGCCTGCGCGTAGCACAGTAACTTCGAGGCTTATACGGGATTTAAGTGATTTCAGGGCATTAAGCGCCCGGTGCTCCTGCAAAAAATCCAGCCCTGCATTAACCAGTAGCATAATGAGAATAATAATCAGGTCTTCCCATTTCTGCACAATAGCAGAAAGCAGTGCTGCAATTTCAATCATCCAGGGAACCGGTCCCCAGAAACGTCGAAACAGGCGATGAAAAATGGACTCCTCTATTTCCTGTATTTCATTATAGCCATACTGGCTAATGCGTTTTTTTACCTGGGCTTCGCTCAACCCCTGCTGTTCATCTACATCAAAATGCCTGAGTGTTTCGTGGGCCTTTTGATCCGCATAGTGATCGGTATCTTTGTTCATGGAAATACCTTTGCTGGTGGACGAGTCTGGAGGCTTTAATTATGCACTTTTTACCCAGCGCACAATATCTGCACTGCTCATAGCCCCGGCCTGTCGGCTAACTTCTTTGCCATTTCTGAACAATGCCAGTGTCGGAATACTCTGGATATTAAATCTCGATGCAATGGCCTGTTCGTTTTCGGTATTGAGTTTGGCCAGTCTGAAATACGGTTCAAGCTGAGCACTGGCCTGTTCAAATGCAGGGGCCATCATTTTACAGGGCCCACACCAGGGGGCCCAGAAATCAATAACAAGAGGGATATCATTTTTATTGATTTGTTGATTAAAATTCGTACTCGTTAATTCCAGAGGATGGCCGCTAAAAAGTGCTCTATGGCATTTTCCGCAACCGGGGTTATCTTTCAGGCGTGCCGCTGGAATGCGATTTAGTGCATTACAGTGTGGGCATGCAATATGTTGTGATTTGCTCACGATATTCTACCTCTGAGTAGTAAAGAAGGTTCTTTTAAGTTTTTTAGCAATTGCTCATTATTTTGTGTCGATTATTTAAAAATCAATGTCTATTGTCCCCGTTATGGCTATTATTTATGATCTTTAATCGTGATTCCAGTGCCTCAATTTCTTCAAGCAAATCCAGCGCCAGCGCAACGCCTGCCAGATTAATGCCAAGATCACGTTGCAATCGGCGTGTGGTGCGTGCACGGTGCAGGCTACTACCGGGAAACAGCCATTGTTTTTTCTGCCTGCGGGGTATGGGTTCCAGTATACCCTCTTCAACCAGCTCGATAACCCATTCCGCAGAACTGGTGCAGGCACGGCATAGTTCAGTTAACGACAGTTCGCTATGCTCATCTAATAACAGACCGTTGAGTATTTTCTGCTTTGACATTTTTACACTCCCAATGTACTGCGTGGGTTATAGTCCAGTTGTTGCTGCATATTGTGGTACAACTCTTTTGCAGCATCGGTGTCTGCCGAGGGCAGGGTAATCTGTGCTATAACATAAAAATCCCCCGGGGGTCGGGCCGGAATGCCACGACCTTTCAGGCGCATCTTTTTACCGTTCTGAGTGCCGGGTGCAATTTTCATATCGACCAGACCCGCAGGTGTAGGTACTTTTAGTGTTGCACCCAACATAGCTTCCCAGGGTGTGAGGGGTAAATCCAGATAAACATCATGGTTCTCCACTCGGTAAATGCTGTGTGGGTTAAAGTTGATTTCAAGATATAGATCCCCTGCGGGTGCATTACTCGGTGCTGGCGAGCCCTAGCCCGCCAGCCGAATGCGCTGCCCCTGTTTTACACCTTTGGGAATTTTGATATTCAGGGTGCGTTTTTTATTAACAATATGGCCGTGTTTATCCAGCTGCGGCGATTGCAGAATGATGCTGCGGGATGCACCCTGATACGCATCTTCCAGATCAATAAAAACTTTGGCGTGATGGTCTTCGCCATGCATATTAAAACCGGCCTGATGTTGTTGATGCTGTGTCGATGCAGCAGCATGTCCAAATAGCGATTCAAAAAAATCACTATAGTTAGCATTTTCTGTGCCAGTAAATCCACCGCCACTGAATTCAAAGCCCGCATCCCAGTCGGGCGGAGGGGTAAAGTCCTGCCCATCACGCCAGTTTTCGCCCAGCTGATCGTAGGCGGCACGTTTTTCAGGGTCTTTTAATGCTTCATAGGCTTCTCCCAGTTCCTTGAAACGCGCTTCAGCATCGCTGGCCTTGCTGACATCAGGGTGATATTTTCGAGCCAGTTTTCGATATGCGCGTTTAATTTCACTTTTCGAGGCATCTTTATTAACACCCAGTATTTCGTAGTAATCTTTAAAATTCATTCCTGTCTCCGTAAATTAAGCGCCGTTATGAAAAACAGGTTACACAGCACTGGATGAAATGGAGTCACCCGGGTGGGGTGGTATTTGTCGTTATTTATAATACCTGTTTAATGGCCGTTGTTGAAAGAGTGGTTGATCCTCGTATGCTCTGATAGTACATGGGGGCTAGTCTGATAAATTAAACAGAAAGAACAGGAAAGTTTTAATTCAGGTTAAAGTTGCATTACATCGCTCCAGTGTCGCGTTAACTTAATGGTTCGGGGTGGCAGCATTAACTCAGTTGAGGTATAGTCAGTCGCAGCTTAATAGCACATGATTAGTTGTACATTGTATTTTTTGTAGAAAGGAGTGTCATAATCAGCATTTCAGGTGGATGATTGCAATATTAAAATAAAGGCGATCTGAAGTAATGAATGTTTTAGTGATTGACTCACACCCGGTATACAGAGAAGGTCTGGTGGTAATGCTGAACCAGTGTTTTCCTCAATGGCAGATAATAACGGAAAGCAGTGCATATAATGGTATTAATATATTAAAAAATTCTAAAGTCAGTATGGATTTATTGCTGGTTTCAATTAATACCCAGAATGAAGAAAATTTTTATCAGTTAGAAGAAATATTAAAGTATGCGACCGATGTAGTGAGCATTGCGTTGTCTTCAGGTGTTGATACGCTGTATTTAAAAAAAGTACTGGAAACGGGCGTTAGAGGGATTATCCCTAAGGTTTACCCGATAAAAGAAATGACGGGGGCTATCAGGGAATGCTGGCAGGGAGGTGTACATATTCCGGTTGAAGTCAGGAAAACGATCTATCAATGTCGGCAACAAACGGAAGCTGCAAACTTACTACGACTTACCCAGCGCCAGCTACAGGTACTTGAGTTAATTGGAAAACGAATGACGAACAGGGAAATCGCTGAAATATTATTTGTGAGCCTTGCCACTATTAAAACGCACATAAATAGAATATATAATGCGCTTGAAGTGAAGTGTAGAAAGGAGTGTATTCAGCGTTCATATGACCTGGGCGTTCTGTCCCCTCCGCAAAGTACTTCTGCGTAGATGTCTCTGCATCATTCAGTCTAATTATAAAAATACAAATATCAACCCAAAAGGTTGATATTTTCGAATAGAAAAAGTGATACCATTTCTGTGAACAGCAAGTCGTTTTTTTAAAATAAAAATTAGAGAATCTATTTAAATATCTAATTATAAGCATAGAAAATGACCTGAGTTATTAGCTGAGAAATCGCCGAAAACACCACCGGAAATATCGAGTGTCGCGTAGCTTCAACGAGAGTAGTCAATATGCTGGATGTCGCCATGAAGGTTATAACATATCAGCTTAATCGCTATATGCAGCAGCGTTTTGATCTTGATGAAGATGTGGTTGTATTGTCCACACCCTTTGATTCAGAGGGGGCGGTAGCGACACATGCGAATAATAAGCTGGTGGTGTTTCTGGTTAATTTAAGCAAAGACACGATACCCTGTGCAAATAACAGGTATGTTTCCGCGTCTGGAGGTGCATCGAGTTTCGTACCGTCTCAACCGCTGTATCTGAATTTGCATGTCGTTATTGCCTCCTGTTTTGATGCGATACGATATACAGAATCTTTAAAGTACCTTTCCTGCGCTGTGAGCTGTTTTCAGCAAAGTTCGGTTATCGACAGAGATACGCATCCTGAGCTGAGTGATGGTGTTGATAAGCTGATACTGGATATAGAAAATATCGGCATACATGAGTTGAGCAACCTGTGGGGAATACTGGGGGGGAAATATTTGCCATCAATTTTGTATAAGGTACGGATGGTTACCTTTGTGAGTGATGATATCAGGTCGCGGGATATGAGCGCGGCTACCCCGCAAACATCAGTTGTTAGCTGACAGGTAAAAGATGCAGTATTATGTCCCGATATAGCGAATTGTTTTCGATACATTACCGCCACGAGTACTTCTCGAAAACAGGGGTACTGAATATGGCGTGTTTTCCATCACGGAGCACGTTTAAGTTATTGCATAATATGAATGTAATAATGAAACCCTTTGTCGCTGGATGTCGATTTTTATTTGATACCGGCCTGTATGAAAATAAAGAAGCACTCTTTACACTGTTTTCAGATGAGGTATTACTGTTTTTATTTTATCCACAGGATAGCCAGAATTTCTATAACTATTCCAGTGGTTTTAGCACTGAGTGTGACGGCGCTATGTTGTTTTCAGGGGGGAAGTCAGCCGTTATTGAAGAGAAAAGTATAGATCTCGGATTTGGTGATTTCACCTGTTTTGATTCAGCTGAATTTACAGATGATGAAACACAGGAGCTAAAAGCACACAGGAGCCCTCTGATACCATCAGTCTATAAAGTAACGACAGATCAGTTACTGGAATCACCTGATGCAGGGCAGCATTATCTTAACTTCAGGAGTTTAAAAACATATTACAAATACTATGTGTTTAATTACAGGGAAATAGAAAACCTGAAAATACAGGATGTAGATAAAAAAATTGAATTTTCAGGCATGCAGGAACAGCTTGAAAATGCAAAGATTGCGCGGGTATTTATATCTACCCGACCGATTATGTCGCTGTATCAGTCGAGGCGTCATTTTCAGCTGATGGAAGAAAGTTCAGGAGCACCGCGAGTGATTATGGACTACATGCCGATGCCTCGGCCGGGTTGTTATTATACCGATCAGGTAAATGGCGAACGTGTTGTAGTCTCAGAAATTTTTATAAATTAAAGGGCTATCCGTTAATTCTGGATTGAATTTAACATTATTTCAGGTCTTCAGTGTCTCGGTAAGTGCGTGATAACCAGGCGATGTAGTAAGCAGGTAATGAAGACTCTGAAATCTGTGTTTGTGAATTAGTGGAAAAATCTTAAACCTTGATAAGGAAAATGCTATGCCAGCAATGAAAACCCCCGGTGTTTATATCGTCGAGAAAAGTGCGTTTCCAAATTCGGTTGTCGAAGTGGCAACGGCTGTTCCTGCGTTTGTAGGTTATACACAAAAAGCCATAAATGGTAGTAAAATACTAAAAAATACTCCCTGGCGTATTACATCCATGGCGGAGTTTCATAAGTATTATGGTTTTGGGCCAGAGCCTGTCTTTAATATTCGCGATGCTGTGGAAGGTGAAGAGGCGAGTTATACACAGGATGGGCAGGCGAAGTACATTGAACAAACCAGTCAGAAATATAATCTGTATTACAATATGCGGCTTTTTTATCAGAATGGTGGTGGGCCGTGCTATGTTGTATCGGTGGGGGACTATACATCTGAAATTGAACAGGGCCCCCTGTCTGCTGGTATCCTCACACTGGAAAAAGAGCAGGAACCCACCATGGTTGTAATTCCTGAAGCGGTGTCATTGCCTGAGGCAGCACAGTGCATCGCGGTTCAGCAGGTTTCATTGCGGCATTGTGGCGGAAAAATGCGTAATCGAGTATCGATACTGGATGTTTATGATGGCTTTAAAGACAGGCAGGATCCCGCGGGTGATGTGATAACCGAGTTTAGATCTGCCCTGGGCATCAACTATCTGGATTTCGGCATGGCATATTATCCATGGATCAATGCAACGATCATACAGGATTCTGAACTGAGCTTTGATGTGTTCAAAGATAAGGCAGTTCTGATAGACGCATTGTCAAAAGAGCTGAAAGTAGATGATGCTTCTGATGATGCCGGCCTTACTGCGCAACGGGCAGCCTATAAAGAAGAGCTGGGTAAAATTGCCGATAAAGGTAATGGTCCGCTGAGTGCCGAGCAGGAAGCAGAACGCATCCTGTTAAATAAAACACTGGCAGCAATTAGCCCACTTTATGTTGAAATGATTAAGGATATACGTTTAAAACTTAATGTGCTACCGCCCTCAGCAGCAATGGCAGGTGTGTATACCATGGTAGATAACTCACGGGGTGTATGGAAAGCACCTGCCAATGTGAGTCTCGCAGCAGTAACGACACCCATTGTCAGTATTACCCATGATGAACAGGAAGATTTAAATGTGACCAGCCAGGGTAAATCGATCAATGCAATACGCAGTTTTATTGGAGAAGGCACATTAGTCTGGGGCGCGAGAACGCTTGATGGTAACAGTCTGGACTGGCGTTACATTAGTGTGCGCAGAACCATGATTATGCTTGAAGAGTCGATACGCCTGAGTACAAAAGCCTATGTGTTTGACGCGAATACCGCACAGACCTGGGTCACTGTTAAAAGTATGATTCAAAACTTCCTTACCGGCATCTGGAAGCGAGGTGGGCTGGCCGGCTCAAGCCCCGATGATGCATTCAGCGTGCATATAGGGCTGGGCGAAACCATGACACCGGATGACATTCTTGAGGGCATCCTGCGCGTATCGGTTTACGTGGCGATTACAAGGCCTGCAGAATTCATTGAAATTACCTTTACCCAGCAGATGCAAAAATCATAAAAGCAATGCAATTTAAAATAACCCAATAGAAATCAGGAGTCACATATGGCAGATGACGGTTCAGCACAATCAACTAATATATGGCCAATATCCAAATTTCATTTTCAGGTGAAGTGGGATTCAGAAGTTATGTCGTTTAGTGAAGTATCAGGCCTGGATATTGAGGCGCAACCAATAGAGTACAGGCACGGCGATAGCCCGCAGTTCTCAACGATCAATATGCCGGGACTGTTGAAATTTGGTAATGTCACGATGAAAAAGGGTGTATTCAAATCAGATAACAAATTTTGGGACTGGTTTAATAAAATCAAGATGAATACGATTGCTCGCAAACCGGTTACGATCAGCCTGCTGGATGAAACCGGTACGCCAACTATGGTATGGACATTAGCGAATGCATGGCCAACAAAAATTACCGGTACAGACCTGAAATCAGATGGAAATGAAGTGGCCATAGAAACAATAGAAGTGGCCCATGAAGGCCTGACCATTGCCAATGCATAAAACTGGCGATGAATAAAATGAGTGTGTGTTTATAGTGTCTTCAATATTTACATCAGATACCCCGCCGAATGCGTTTTATTTCAAGGTGGCATTTTCCACAACACTGGGTCTGGCAGATACTTCTTTTAAGGAAGTGAGTGGGATTTCTGCAGAACTGGAAACGGAAGATGTTGTTGAGGGGGGAGAAAACCGCTATGTTCACCGATTGCCGAAAGCAGTGAAGCATCCAAAATTAGTACTAAAGCGCGGAATAGGTTCAATTACATCACCACTGGTTATCTGGTGTAAAATGGTGTTTGAAGGAGATTTTCTGTTGCCTGTTATTCCGGCACCCATCGTCATTTACCTGCTGGATGAAGATGCAATACCACAGCGCGCCTGGTCGTTTATGAATGCATATCCTGTTTTATGGGAAGTTGAAGAATTCACATCGACTAAAAACGAAGTGGCTATAGAAAAAATTGAGCTGAGCTACACATATTCAAACAGATTAATATGAATGTCAGTAAATACAGAAAATGTTTTAGAGAAGAGAATAAATTATGCCCATTGAAGTTAATAATTTAACAATTAACTCCGGCCTGTCTGCTGATGATGATGATGATAAAAATTTGAGTGGTAGCACGGCAGAGAGCAACGATGATTACCATGAAAATATGGAAATATTAAAATCTGAAATTATGCAAGAGTGCCAGCATCTTATCAGGGATAGTCTTAAAGCCATAAGAGAACGATAATGGTGGGTTTGAGCACGGGCATTAAAAGCTTACTGGAAATAACGGCATGCTCACTTGATAGCTCAGGGCAATATTCACCTGATGAAAGTGATACTTTTGAGGTTATGATAAATCCCTCTGCTTACACCTATGACAAAACAGTTGACTTTAACAGCCAGGGGGCGATAGGGCGTGACGGGAAAAATCTTAAGTATAATCAGGTAAAGGAGGATAAGGTTGGCTTTGATATCGTTATAGATGGTACAGGTGTTATAAATTTACCCATACCCGGCCTCGGATCGGATGATGTAGCAACTCAAATTGAAAGTTTAAACGGTGTGTTAGGTTATGATGGGAGTGAACACGAACCCAAATACAGCCGACTGGTATGGGGGAGTTTTATATTTTTTGGTCGCATGACATCAATGTCGATAAACCACACGCTTTTTAAACCGGATGGGTCACCATTGCGTGCGAAAATTACACTTAAGTTTTCCGGTTCAGTGAGTGATCAGCAGGAGAAACTTGAAACGAATAAATCATCGCCTGACTTAAGCCATGTTATAGAAATTAAAGCTGGAGACACATTGCCGCAGCTATGCAATAGAGTGTATAAAGATCCATCGTACTATATTGATATAGCAAAAGTTAACAAACTGGAAAACTTCCGACAGTTAATACCCGGCGAGAAGCTCCTCTTTCCTCCTTTAAAGTAACAGAAATGGCAGATTCACCGGAATTAAATAGCAGTGAAGTATTAAAAATTTCACTCATAGCAGATGGTAAAGACGTAACAGATACGGTTAATATTGTTCGAATTACAGTTAATAAAGCCGTTAATCGTATACCAAAGGCCATTATCACCCTGCTGGATGGCAATGTGGCTAACCAGACATTTGAAGTAAGTGATGATGATAGCTTTGCCCCGGGGAAAGAAATTGTCATTAGTGCGGGCTATGGATCTGAAACAAAGCAGATATTTTCAGGCATTATCATAAAGCACGGCATCAGTATCAGGGGTGATAATATAAGTACGCTGGTGGTTGAGTGTAAAGATGTTTCTGTCAGGATGACGGTGGGACGAAAAAATGCAAATTTCGTAGTGAGTTCTTCAGGTGGAGAAGCGGTAAAAGACTCAACTATCATAACAGGATTAATAGGAAACTACTCAGGCTTAACAGCAAAAATAACAGCGACGACAGCTGAGTTAAGCAGCCTGGTTCAATACAATACCACAGACTGGGATTTTATCGTTTCACGGGCAGAAGCAAACGCAATGCTGGTTATGGTAAATGATGGAACGGTGACTGTGGATGTACCTGATCTAACAAAAGAGGCTACATTAAGTGTGACTTATGGAGATGATATAATATCACTTAAAGCTGACCTTGATGCAATGCACCAGCTTTCAAAAGTAACCAGTGCTGGTTGGGATCTATCAACGCTCAGTGTTGTTGAAGAGCCAGCGCCTGCAATAACAGACTCATCAGCAAGGGGCAGTAAAAATGGAGATTTATCTACAGTACTGGGACTGGATAACTACCGCTTGCAGAGTCAGGTGTCAATGGTGGTGCAATCTCTGAAAGGCTGGGCAGCAGCAGAGCAGAGTAAATCACAGTTGTCATTGCTGCGGGGCACTGTTGAGTTTCACGGAACAGCTGCGGCAGAGCCAGGTGAAATGATAGAGCTGGCAGGTGTTGGAGAAAGATTTAATGGCAATGTTTTTACAAGTGCAATAGAGCATGAAATAGAGTCAGGAAACTGGAAAACAGAAGTTGAATTTGGCTATTCCAGCCACTGGTATAGTGAACGAGAAGATATAGTCGCACCATTAGCCGGTGGGTTATTACCTGCTGCACAAGGTCTGCAAACAGGCATAGTGATAAAGCTGGATGAAGACCCTGATAGTCAGTACAGAATACAGGTGTCAGTTCCTCTGTTGCAGGCAGATAATGAAGGAGTGTGGGCAAGGCTGGCAAATTATTATGCCTCAGCAGGGTTTGGTGCATTTTTTATTCCTGAAATAGGTGATGAAGTCGTGCTGGGCTATTTTAATAATGATCCATCTTACCCTGTTATTCTGGGTAGTTTGTACAGCGAAAAAAATTCGTCGCCAGAGGAACTGACAGCAGAAAATTTTACAAAAAGCCTGACAACGGCCAGTAAATTAAAAATAATGTTTGATGATGATAAAAAAGTAATTACGTTAGAGACGCCAGGGGGGCACAGTATTGTTATGGATGATGATGCACAGAGCATTGTAGTAACTGATTCAAATAGCAATGTAACAGAAATGAATTCTTCCGGCATAGCAATGAGCAGCCCGGGGGATATTACACTCAAAGCAGACGGGAAAATATCCTTAACGGCTACGGGGAATATCGAAGCATCGGCAACAGGTGATGTAACAGTCGATGGAATGAACATTACAGCAAGCGCGAGCACTGCATTCACCGCAAAAGGAAACGCCTCATCGGAGTTATCCGCATCGGGTACAACAACTATAAAAGGTGCGATGGTTCTGATTAATTAGTCAGAATAGCGTACAAATTATTCAGATATATGAAATACAGGAAAAGCAATGCCACCAGCAGCACGAATACTGGATAATCACGTATGCCCCATGGTTACAGGGGTTGTGCCCCATGTCGGCGGGCCAATAATTGGCCCGGGTGCCGCCACTGTTATGATTAACAGTTTGCCTGCTTCGATAGTCGGTGACAGTGTAACCTGCGTCGGCCCTCCTGATACAGTAGCCATGGGTTCGACAACAGTAATGATTACCAGCATGCCTGCGGCGCGCCTTGGTGATACAACCGCGCATGGAGGGAGCATCGTTCTCGGCTCACCCACTGTAATGATAGGGGGTTAGTTATGCAGAAAAATCAGAATGACAATGAATTTCTGGGGCATGGCTGGAGTTTCCCCCCCCGATTTAATACGCGCAACAGGGAAATTGAACTGGTTGGTTATGAGCAGGATATAAAAGAAAGCCTTTATATTCTGTTATCCACTACACCGGGGGAAAGAGTTATGCAGCCCTCGTTTGGCTGCGGTATAAAAAAAATGGTATTTGAGACGATTACAGAAAGTGTAGTAACCAAGGTGCGTGATGCAGTAGAGAAGGCGGTGCTGTTTTTTGAACCAAGAATTACCCTGCAAAGTGTTACGGTTGATGTTTCTGATGATATATCAGATGAAAGCAGTGTATATAATGGCGTGTTAAATATTAATGTTTCATATGTAATAAGGAAAACAAATACCAGAAGTAATATCGTATATCCATTCTACTTCCTGGAAGGGTCGAATGTTCGGTTTTAGAGGTACTCACGAGTCTCATTATATCTCTGAATAATAATATATTAGCAGCATGACACATTAATAGCAGGCAAAACATACGTTTCGTAGGACTGGAATATAGTGGAAATTAAAAATAAAGAAAATAGTAATAATGGTTCATTCCAGGATCACCGGATGCCAGATGTTCTGTCAGAAAAGTACATTCAGGTAGATGAGAGAAGCATACCTGATTTACTGAATGCCATGAGATTACATGCAAAAAATATTAATTTCTACGATCTGGATGGTAATGTAAGTGGTAATTGGCTAAATCTACTACTATCCAATGATGCGATATTGTTATCATCAACAATACCCATTGATCTGTCAGAGTTAAAAAAAACATTTCTTATAAAAAAATCACTGGGGCTAAGGCAGGCTATATCTGAAAACTGGAAACACATAAAATGGATAAATAACTGGTTGATCCATGCTAAATCATTTAATAGTCCGGAAGGTTTTGATCTGTTTATAAAAGTAAGAGATATGATCAGTTCCAGTATTTTAGTTGTTGCGGCAGATGTATATAATTTATCCACAATATTTAGCAGGGAAAATAGTTATAATCTTGAAGAGTTTGATGAAGTATGGGATATAAAAAACTCGATAAAAAATAGAGATACGTTAAGAATATATAGAAGTCGGAAACAAAAAGAGGAAAGATTATCGTCAGTATTTAATGCGATTATAAATGTTTTTTCGTTTTTAAGTCGAAAATCAGAAAAAGCATTTGAAAAAAGTTTACAACATCAGACGCATGATCCGGCATCTGGTATGATACTGGCATTTTTGCATGTCTATAAACGGTCTCAGGAAAAAACAAACCAATTTACAGATCGAATGCTGGAATATTATTATTCACAGATATTAAGAAACAGGACTATTAAAGGTGATGGGGATAAAGTATATCTTGAGTGCCAACTGAATCCGGCAGCTAATCCTGTGTTAATACCTGAAGGTACACGCTTTATAGCAGGAAAAACAGAAGATTTGCAGGATATATTATATGAATCACAAAATGATACCTTAATTTCAGGAGCAAGACTGGTAGCTCTGAAAACATTGTTTCTACAGCGTCATTTATTGATTTCACCTGAGAACTTGACTCGATCAGTTACCAGAATAAAGTCCAGTAATTTACTTGAACATTATGACAGAAATAATGTTATGTTACCTCATTCGCTATTCGGATACGATGATGCATCTGGATATTCCACAGGTGATGATAATGAAACCGGAATGGTTATATCATCAAATATTTTAAAGTTGAAAGAGGGTGAAAGAAGGATCAATGTGGTTTTTTCAGCTGTGGACAAACGTCTTGAAAATATAAAGTCTGATAATGAAATAAAAACAGTGGTAATACGTATAGCAGAAAAAATAAAAAAATATGATATAAATTCAGATGTTTTTATTCTGAGTGAGTTGTTTTTTAATAAATTATATATTGGCATTGATAAAAATAGAGATCAACTTAAAATTGATTTATATGAAATGTTCATAAATATTTACCTTGATGTATCTATAAATAATAGATCTGATGCTATCATAAGTGAATTGTATGAAAAATCACTATATTTAATTCTGTTAAAGTCCAGATCAAAAGAGAGTTTTCTATATTTATATCATAAGATAGTATGTAGGTATATATTTAATTTTAGCAATATTGAAAAAAATATAAAAAATAAGATAATAGATAAAGCAAAAATAGTTCTTGTTAATAATTCAAAAAATACAAGACAAAACGAACAGGCATTGTTGCGAATTATTAAAGAAATAAATATGTCGAGGAAAGCTCTCTTTTTACGCTATTTTTCAAATGCCTTTGTATTAAAAATAACATCAGCATATGGCTGGTATAAAGTTGGTAAGTATGCATTGTCACATATTAAGGGTAACGCCGGTTTTGAACTCGCATTTGATGTTAACAGGGATGCGGATCAAATAATAGACTATGAAAGGGAAATACATGGTGGAAGGCATAATCCGGGGTCGCCGTTATTAACAATTTGTATAAATCCATCTGCTGATGTATATCCGTATTCCTATCTTGAACCCTTTGCTATTACGCGTATAAAACTAAATGTTCAGGTGAAAGGCTATAAAAGTCTAAGTATACAGAATGATCATGGTCTTGTAGATAGAAGCAAGCCATTTATGCCCTTTGGGCCTTTTCCGGTAAAAGGCTCTTCGTGTTATATCGGCGGTCTGGAGTACGCCGGTAAAAACACAGTTAAAATAGATTTAAATATAAGCTGGAAGAATCTTCCTGCGAATTATGGAGGTATGTCAGGATATTATGAGGAGTATGGTAAAAAAATATGCAATGCTGATTTTAATGTTCGTTTATCCCTTTCATCAGCAGGGAAGTGGCAGCCTAACAATGAAAAAAAGCAGCAGATAAGTCGGCTTTTTTCCCAGATTGACGATTCTGAAATACTCTTAAAACGGAATAAAATTAATATTAATATCAAAGGACAATATCCGATATTAACAGAAAAACTGGAAGAAATAGAGTTTAATGATTTAAACGATATACGAAATGGCTACATAAAGCTAAGCCTATCAACAGCCGAGATGGTTTTTGGTCATAAAATATACCCTGAAATTATGGGTAATGTTCTTACCATAAATGCGAAAAATAAAAAACAGATAAGCCTTCCACAACAACCGTATACACCGGAAATAGATTCTCTGAATATAGACTATAGTGCGGAAGAGTTCATCAATGTAAATTCGTCGAGAATGAAATCAGTTAGATGTTATAAGCAGAATGATAAGAATACTACTGAATCACAGGGTAGGGCCGGTCTCGCGCATGAAACGGCGGTTTATTATATAACACCGTTTGGAAATGAATCTATAAATGAAGAGGCAGCATCAAATGGAATAGATTTTTTCCCACAATGGAAAGATGATGGCAATCTTTATGTAGGGTTTAATAATGACAGGAATGCTGAATATCTTAATATCTATTTCCAGTTAAGAAATGACTCTACACACTCACCTGGCACAATTAACAACTCGGTTAAGGGATCATATTATTCAGACAAAGGATGGAGAAGCATCAGGAAAGACGATATTGTTTATGATAGTACAGGTAATATGATGCATACTGGAGTGGTAACCATTAGAGTGCCGCATGATATATCCTGTCATCCGGTTATGGAGCCGGATAACACTTTCTGGTTCGTTATTTCAACTTCGCATAATCTCAGTCATTACTCAACAGTTCAGTCTGTTAGCTTTGATGCTATTCGACTGAGCTCAGTAGATGACAGAATTAAATTATCGAGCAGTGCGGAAGGAATTTCAAGTAGCTGGAAGGCATTAAAAGACATACCAGGACTTAAGGTGTACAGGCAAAGCCAATCGGTATTTTCCAGTACTGATACAGAAGACAGCAGGCAAAGTCGGGTACGATTTTATGAGAGGCTGAGGCATAAAAACAGAGCAGTCAATGCATGGGACTATGAACGACTGGTGCTGGAAGCTTTTCCTCAATTACACCTTGTTAAATGTTTTTCTGCAACTTCCTCTAGCCAGCTAAAGCCGTCACCCGGCCATGTGCTAATTGTTGTTGTGCCAAAAGTGGCTGAAAGTACAGAAATATATAAGGTTGGGTACCACGTAAATTCGGTAGTTTTGCAGGAGATTCTGGATTACATCAGGGCGTTATCGCCTTCAAATATAATACTGGAAGTGAGAAACCCGGTGTATGAAAGCATACAGGTCAGGTGCGCAGTCAGATTCAGCAGGTCACATAACCCCGGGCAGTTGCTCAAACGTTTCAGCAGACACATATCTGACTACCTGTCCCCCTGGTCTGAGATCGGATCCGTTAGTCGATTTGGCTGGGCAATACCCATCAGAGACCTTGAATCATATTTGCTCGATCTTCCGTATGTAGATGATGTTGCTCGTCTGTCAATGATAGATATACGTCAGATAGAAAACAAACCGAAAAAATACAGACTTAAAGATTCAGCAAATAAACAGCATATGGAGCATTTGTCTGAAGAGAAAAATAGAATCGATCAGAACGGCCTTGAAAGAAGCCAGGAAGGTGTAAGCCCTGGAGGTATAAATCAGAGTGAAGTAATGTCATCAGCATTTCCGTGGAGTCTCATTATACCTGCCAGAAAACATCACATCGAAGTTATAAATGAAGAACGTATGCATCAGCGCGGCTCGGTATCTGTTGGTATCAGTAGTCTGAGAGTAGGTGATAGTTTTATTATACAGGGCATGCAGGGTACTGCTGAAGGAACGAAGCGCGATGCCCTCTCGTAACAGGGATACATTAAAATATTTTTTCAGTGATGGCGCATTGCCTTCATCTGATATGTTTGCTGATCTTATTGATTCCATGCTCAATATGGATGATGAGGGCTTTAGTAAGACAGATAAAAATGGCTTTGAAGTAACAGATCTGGGTGAATTTGAAAATTTGATTAGTTTTTTTAGAAAGTCACACCCCGATAATCCTGTCTGGCAAATTCGTTTTGATGGTAGCGAAAGTAACCTGATTATCAGTAGAGTTGACTCTGATAAAAGTGAACAATTATGCCCTGAAGATATAGAAAAATTAAAGTATCTGCTAAATTTGAATGTCAGTGGACAACAGGCAAAAATAGGTATTGGTATTGCAGCACCCCATGACACGCTACATATTGCAGGTAATGTGCGTTCTGAGGGAAGGCGGGGAAGTTTGGGCAAAAACCATGCTCAGCCGCTGGCGGATGGCGGATGGCATACCATCGGTGGCCCCTATACGGGGTGTCAGACACTGGAGGTTGTGGCAAGAGCTAAAAATGATCGTAAAAAATACTATGGATTAATGCATGCGATAGCTCTGCATACTATCAGTCCTGTAAAAAAAGATATATTTAATTTCTTCGGGCTAAAAAATAAAATCAGATATACCCATTCGTTTTACGAATCTTTTTTACATAAAATAAAATTAAGGTGGAAACCAGCAAAAGAGAGAGGTCAGTATATACTACAAATAAGGACAAACTGTGATTATGGAGACGATGGTGTAATTGATTATCATATAACTAATCTGTGGTCAGATCAGGATGTATTCAGACAGCCTGAAGATAACATTGATAATGTTTATACAGGCGGAGATAATGATGAGTTCACCAGTTAAGTATCGGGTTAAATATCTGGAAAAAAGAAATTCGAAAAATGAGTACAGTGAGCTGCGAGCATTAATGCTTGAAAAAGTTCAGTCTATGTCGGGTCATGTGTGGACAGATTATAATTTACACGACCCAGGCGTTACGATATTAGAGCAATTATGCTATGCGCTGACAGATATTAATTACAGATCGGATTATACGGTTGAAGATTTGTTGGCTAATGATGATGAGATTGATCTTCATCGGCATGGGATGTTTGCGCCCGATGAAGCATTACCGTGTCGTCCATTGACGTTGGTTGATTATCAGAAGTACTTTACAGATAAAATTAAAGAGGTTGATTACGTAATAGTCAGGCCTGCTAATATAAAACACCCAGCTAAGTATATTGATCAGGTTAATAGTGAAACAGACAGCCGAACAGGGAAATCGACTCATGCGCAGAGTCTGTCGGCATGTTTATTTGATGTGTTCATAAAGATAAAAGAAGAGAAAATATATCAACTGTCCGGTGATAATAAAGATACCGCCATGAATGGAAAAAATATATTTTCCAGTGATGATATAAAAAGAAGAATAACGGATGAATTTAATAAAATCAGAAATATAGGCGAAGATATAAATGAAGTATTATTTATTGATGTGCAGACGTGTGAACTGGTTGCTGATATAGAGCTTGATGATTCTAGATCTGCTATTGAAACTACGTGTGATATTTATTATAAAATTTATAAGATATTATCAGGTAGTGTAAAAAAACACGGTATCTTTTATCTTGAAGAAAAAGGTGAAATGCTTGCCGATCTGTTATCAGGGCCACTGACAGATTCAGGCTATATAGAAGATACGGAGGCATCCAGAATGGATGATAAAATAGCCTTGTCTCAGGTTGTTTCTGAAGTTAAAAATATTACAGGTGTTTTAAATGTAAACTATCTTGCTATAGAGTCAGAGGATGGTCGTGTTTATACAGATTATTTGCCACCATTAAGTGAGGTTTCCTATCAACTTGTAATACCCTCGACAATGGAAGAAATACGTCTATGCATTAAAATAAATGGTAAACCTGTAAAGTTAAATTCGATAGAATTTATAACCGATTTCGAAATGCTTGTGCATAACAGGCTTCATGGAGAAAAATCGCTAGCTTACAGGTATGAAAAAAGAAACCTTCTCCATGCAGGGCCAGAAATAGCGAAATACACATCTGTTCAGACGCAATTTCCTGATGTTTACGGTATCAATCAATATGGTGTTCCACCTGGCGGCGGCGCAGATCGAAAAGCTATGGCATTTCAGTTAAAAGGATATATGATGCAGTTTGATCATGTTATGTCTGATCATCTGGCAATGCTTGATAATATTAAGGATCTTTTTTCAGTTAATCTTGGCTCCATAAGTTCATATAAAACACAGGCATTAACAGATGACTCATTTCCTGATTGTGAAAAACTATATATTAAATACCCTGATAAAGAATTTCTCAGTAAAGTTTCGAGTTATGAAAATTATCCTGAAAGGAAAAGTCGAATATTTGATTATCTATTGGCTATGAATGGGCGTGATAAGGAAATGTATGGATTTGAATATAAAAACCCATATTTCACACAAAATGAGCTTAATGATAATATACTGGATAGCAAATGTAAAAATATCAGGTTTATACACAAAATATCCGCTAATCGTGCAAGTGCATTTAATTATAGAGAAAAATGCTGGGGAAAACGAAATATATCTTCATTTGAAAAATATATAGCAAATGTAACAGGCGTTGATGCAAGGTGTAGATCCTTTGTTTACCCATTAACTAGTTCGGAAATTAAATTTTGTTATCATAATGAAGTTAATAGTCCATTGTTTTTCAGGACTAAATTTCAGAGCGTGGAAGCATCAGTCGAAACTATAAAATATTTTTATATAGATGTCAGTATTTATAAAGAAAAATTATCTGAAAAACTGGCAGGTAAAAATAAAAATTTTACTCTCGTTCCATATATTAAAGTATCAGACAATATGAGTTCGGTATTTTTTGAATCAATTAAAATCCGATTGACAGATAATGAAAATTCGCTGTCACAGATAGTTCTTAACAATGGTGTAAACCTGAATAATTACAGAGTAGGCCGTATTGATAAAAACAAGGGATTTGATTTAATATTTAACTCATCTACCGGTGCTGAAAAAATGGATAGATGGAACTATCTGGCTAGCTTCAACACATTAAATGATGCCTTTATGGCGGTTAATTTACTCAGACATCACCTTATACATTTAAATCTTATAATGGAAGGCTTGCATATGGTAGAACATAACCTGCTATTGCCTGTTGCTTCATCGGGTTGTAAGGAGTATAAGGAAGTAGATGACGATAACTTTTATGTTCATCAAATTACTGTTATATTACCAGACTGGACGGCAAGATTCAGTGATCCTGATTTTAGAATGTATACTGAAAATATAATTCGAAATGAATGCCCTGCCCATATATATGTATATATCCACTGGCTTGAATTTCAGGAGATGGAAAAATTTGAAATTATATTTAAGAGCTGGCTAAATTACAAACATACAGGGAATGATTTCAGTAAATTAAATTGCCTGTCTGATACGCTCTATAATTTTTTATATGCATTAAGTCATAAAGAAAAAATAAAAAATAAAGATTCTGATGCATAAAATAAGTAATGTTAAATTTAATATTCAAGGGAATGTTGAACCGGCGTTCACAGATTGTCAGGATCTTTCTGAATGGGTTAAAAGTACTGTTCTGTTAGCGGTTGATAAAATATTTACGGAAAGTACTCCTGACAATAAACGGGTTGTTATCGATAATATAGTGCTTGATCTTGGTTTTTTTAGATCAGATGAATTTAAAGATAGGGTTATTAAGCGTTTATCTAAGCAGCTTAAAGAAAAATTAATACCTTATCTTGTCGAAGGCAGGACAATAAAAACGGGCTTAGATGAATGGCGTATAAAATTATTTAATGATGCGATATATGGTCGATCAACTAATTTGTTTATCAGTAAATGGAATGAATTCAATTCTGATTATAATTCAGAATTAAAAAAAATATTATTTCATGGAGTGCAAGATCCAAAGGTCAGGCGAATAATTTCTCGTCAGTTTCCAGATAAGATACAAGATAATTTTTTTTATTTATTAGAGCCATCCAGTGCATCATTTATAATAAAAATTCTGTTGAATTCAGGGATATATATAAGTAAAAAAGTGCAAACAGATAATGCTATAGGCAAAAATGAAGATGAAGCTACCGATACCGATAGAACTGTAGATTGTTTGAGTAATTCAGGATTAGAAATTAATAAAAAAAATACAAGATCCTTCCTGGTTGAGTTAACATTGTCTTATATTTCAGCGAAACGTGGCAGTAGTTTTAACAGGAAAAATTATCTAAGAAGTATATTGAGAAATCTGTCAGCACATAACAATACGAATTATAGTCATTTGTCGAATCATCTGTTGAGTGTTATTAAATCTAATGTTATAGACAGTGATATACGATCTGTCTTGCTGGATGTTCTGTCTCCTGAATTAAATAACAGCAGAAACAGTGATAAATTACTGGAGAATACTTTCCATGAATACAGCTGGTACGAAAAAATGAACCTGTTGTTTGATAATGGTTGTGTAGTAACGGACAGGAAATGGGAAGAATGGTTTAGTGAAATAAAAAGTAACTATAAAAGCCTGCTAAAGCGATTTTTTAGTGAACTTCGAATCAGTGATAATATGCTAAAAAATATATCATTTTCCCTAAGCAGGAAATGCCTGAAGAGTTTGCTGGATGAATATATACAATTTTCATATAAAAGTCCAGCAGGTAAGCATCAGTCCATGCTGTTATCTATCGACAGGTACGCGCAAGCTAGCAGAGATGTGTCTGGTTTTTATTATCAGGTTATAAGCGCACTTATGAATAATCGATTGCTTGATCTTGAAATATTTTCTGAAAAAACAGTAGATTATAAAGTGAAAAATATAATTGATCACACAGATGAAGACGTTAAGGCTATACCAATAATCGGTTCTACGCGAAATGAAATTAAAGAATATCTGACAGAAAGTAAAGCCAGTACAGAATATAAAAATATATCCATATTATTAGCCAGTATGCTCGATATGAACCCTGCAGGCCTTAAAGCTCTACTTCTTGAAGTGTTTGAGAATCATCAGGCAGTTAAACGTCTGATACTGGGGGTTCAAAAATCATTGTTGATTCGTCTTTTGCAGCTGGCAGGGGGCGATGTGTTTCATAATATGCTCCCATACAGTGAAGTTATGAAGGAGTTGGTGTTTATACCGGATTTCGGAATGAGTTTTCCTCGGATAAAATGTATTGTCTGGGAAAATGACATTGATTACCTATTTTTTACAGTTAAAGATAACAGGCGTTATTTTGTGCTTTCTCAATATCTAAATCAGTTTATAAATACGGTTATTTCAGAAAGTAATCTTAATAAAGAAACTGTTGTATCTATTGTCCGAACTCAGCTTGTTTTCATTAAAACACCGAAAAACCGGAATTATGTAGAGAGCTTCATTGATTTTATTGATGAGATGAAACACAGTAAAGAGAAATATTCGGTGGAGTCCAGTATAGAAAACACTCCAGGTATAGATAATACTGATGAGAAAGTCGAGTCAGCCAACTGTGATTATCTTATGAATGCAGGGCGAGCTCATGATAATGATGTTACGGATAATTCGCTATTGACATTGCTATCTATGGTATTCAATAGTAGAAGCTGGTCGTTAATCAGCCCTCACTGGGAGCGATTAAAAACTGAATTAGCGTCAGAGCTATATAATCTATTGTTTCAGGAGGGGCAGAAAAAAGAGGTAAGGAGGCACATGGCGAGAAATTTCCCTGCTTCTGCACTTTATGATCTTGTTTATCTTCTGGAATGCGAAAATATAAAGCTTATAGAAAATGTGATTTCTCAACATGATAAGTTTTTGAAGGTTTACAATTCACTGCATAAAAAAAAATCAGTAGCAGAAAATTTAGATAATGAATCTGTCCCTGCTGTGAATGTTAACGAACATCTGATTGAGTTTACATTTAACTATTTGCTGGTTGAAAGGGGGAGTAAATTCAATCAAAAAGCATATCTTCGCAGCCTGATAAGGAAAATGTCGGCACATTATAATATTGATTATAATGAACTGGTGATTAATTTGCATAAATCGATAAGCGTAGCCGTTCTTGAAAATAGTGTAAAGAAGGACTTACTGAGTGCGATAGGAGGAGAGGGAGATTTTAAAAATAATCAGGATGAGGTGAAGGACTTAAATGATAGTGCGAATAATAATATCAGTACAGATTCGATTATAAAGAAAATCGATGCTGACTACAGGGTATATGATTGCATTAGAGAGGTAGTTTTTAAGTTCTCATTTCAGAGAAAAAAAATTCCAGTCAGAGAGTGGAAGAATATTTTTGGCTGCTTATCAAGAAGCGGAAGTCACGTGTTAGAACGTATGTTTCGGGAGATGCAGCAGGATATAAAAATGTTTAACAGGCTTGTTAGTGTGTTGCATACGGATAGTATTTTTTTGTGCATAACACAGTTTATGCGTTTTACTCGGTATGTTACAGGTTCTGATAAATATGCTTTGCTTCCTGCAATTAAACAATATGCCGAAAAAACTGGCCGGCAGCGATATTTCTATCATAATTTACTTCTGGATTTAATTAATAATAAAGCGCTTAATTTAAAGAGTTTTATAAAATTACAAAATAACCTGGGAAAAGAAAGTGAAGGTAATAACAACCTGTTATATACAGAGAAATTTGAAAGTGAAAAAATCGTAAAATATTCTGATAACAATAATTTAATATTAGATAAAGAGCTGGATATTATGCCAGATCTTAAAAACACAGATTCTGTATATTTATCTGAATATCTGGAACGTATGGTTAAAAATAAAAATCGTCTGGATAGAATGTGTAAACTTCCTGAGTATCAGCTTTGTGAGTTTTTCAGTCTAGTTAATCACAATGTATTTAAATCTGTTATATCAGTGGGGGAGCGTCTGAGAATTGCTAGTTTGAATGTGCAACTTCAGATTTCACCTGATAATGTAACCTCTGCACTATGGAAAAGTATTGCTATTTATATGTACAATAGTTTTATTAACCATGAAAAATATTTTTCACTCGATCGTTATTTACAAATTTATTGTTCGCAGGTGTATCAGATGTCCGGCGTGGATCTGTTTAAAATAAAGCAGGTCATATGTCAGCAACTGGTACTGTGTGGTCGTGATGGAACCTCACCAGCAACAGATATTTTAATTTCACATACAGGGTCGATATCCGAGTATGAAATTGAGAGTGCTCTGAGTGATATCTCAGTATTGCGGGGCAATAATACTGGCACGCAGGGTACAACCGAAAAGACAGGGCAGAGCATTAAGGAGTCGCTTCTGGATGCAGGCGATGCCAGATTTGAATCTGGGGATATGATCTCAGTGGGTAATGCGGGTATTGTCCTGGCCTCACCTTATATTCCCCTCTTATTTGAACGCCTTGAGCTGACGAGCAATGAACATTTTGTAAGTCGCAAAGCTGCATATAAAGCCCTGAATTTATTAAATTATATGGTTTACGGTGAGCATTGCGCAGATTATGAGGGCAGCTTGCTCTCGCTTATACTCTGTGATCTGCATGCAGGTGAAGACAGGCATAATGATGCGGATGCCGTTATTCCGAGTGTAGGGATAACGATGGCGGATAAAGCACTTGTTGATAGTTTGCTTGATAATATTATACAGCAATGGAGCGCGTTGGGAAAAACCAGCTGTGATGGGCTGAGAGAAACATTTTTGCAGCGTCAGGGTGTTTTATCATATCAGGAAGAAGCAGGCTGGAAGTTGTCTGTTGAGTCTTCTGCATTTGATGTATTACTGGATAAAATTCCCTGGGGCTATGCAACAATCAGGTACAGTTTCATGTCTGAATTAATCCAGGTTGAGTGGCGTAAAGGTGGAAACTCATGACGGCTAACCCTCAACAGGACATACAGGTAGAGAATGCAGTGCGACTGGCTCAAAATGCCAGCGTATTGCAGGCTGAAATGAGCTGGTTTGAAAATGTACTTGAAGCACGCGTGCTCATTTATCTGGAAAACGAGTGTGCGTATCGCTCCATTTATGATCTGCCAGCACCTGACTTAACAGAAACGCCATCTGATTACACTGATCTGGTATTAGGGCACGGGATGAGGATAGAGGAAAGGCTGGTTCTTATGCTGGCAATTATTCCACACCTTAAGCCCCAGTTACTGAATCTTTTTCTGTGTATGGATCAGAGCATCAATAAACCCTTTGTTGAGTTTGGTGGGTGGCAGGGCAAACGTCATCATGGTTTTTTGCCCACTGGCGAATCCGCGATGTTTCTGCTTTCGGGGGGAGATACACATAAGCGTCTGCAGATGTTGAGCCTGCTTGAAAGGGATCATTTTTTTACTCGCGATGGTATACTCGATATTCAACAGGCAAATTATAATGAATCATACCTGACATCACCTTTGGTGCTTACGAATGAATATTTTCATCGTATAACAACGGGCCAACACCTGAAGCCAGACTACAGCATGCATTTTCCCGCATCACTCATTACCACAAATTTGCATTGGGATGATCTGGTGTTGCCTACTAAAGTAATGGGTGATATTGAGCACATACATACCTGGTTGGAACATCAGAAATTAATCATGAAGGGAATGGGACTGGATAAGAGCATAAAGCCGGGTTATCGGGCGCTTTTTTATGGCCCCCCGGGTACGGGTAAAACATTGACCGCCAGTCTTCTGGGGCGCTCAACGAATATGGATGTTTACCGGATAGATCTTTCTGCGGTGGTATCCAAATATATTGGTGAAACTGAAAAAAATCTTGAAAATATTTTTAAACAGGCAGAAAAAAAACATTGGATACTGTTTTTTGATGAAGCAGATGCGCTGTTTGGTAAGCGAACCAGTGCTAACTCATCCAATGATCGTCATGCCAATCAGGAAATATCCTATTTGTTGCAACGAGTCGAAAGCTACCCCGGCGTTGTCATACTGGCAACTAACCTTAAAGGCAATATTGACGAAGCATTTAGCCGAAGATTTCAGTCGGTTACCTATTTCCCTATGCCCGATAAGCACCTGCGCTTATTACTCTGGGAGAAAGCATTAAGCAGCAGCAACTGCCTGCATGATGATATTGATTTAATAAATATTGCTAATAAATATGAGCTGGCAGGTGGTGCTGTTATTAATGTTGTGCATTTTTCAGCCATAAACGCAATAAAAATGAAACGAGATAAAATACAGCAGGATGATCTGATTCAGGGCATCACGAAAGAACTTCGCAAAGAAGGCAGGATGCTGTAAATGAAGTTTCCAGGTCGCATACAGAACTCGACGATGAAATACCTGCTACGGTTACTGTGGATTCTGACAGGCTTGTGGTATTCGAGCGTGTTATTATCCAGTACAGAAGCCCCTTCGGTTGCATCTGCCATTTCGGGTAAAACTGAAAATATTCGTTGTGAATCAATCGTTTCAGAATACAGTGATAAACATGACGGTATTATACAGAAGCGGCTACGGGAGGCGTATAGAAACGATAGCTGCTTTGAGCAGGAAAAAAATGCGTATGGCAAACCGCTTTCAGATGCTATTGTGGGGCCGGTCACTAAAACATGGATTAATCAGTATATGGTGGATTACACGGATAAAAACTGCACATCCGAAAATCAACAATGTAGTAATGAGGAAAACAGGGCGCGAAATGGCACCAGAGTTAACCAGCTCTATACGTCTGAAAATGGAATTCGACCATATGTTCTTACTAGTGATGACCTCACATATTTTGAAATTAATGATGATGTTTATGCCGCACTTAAAGCAATGGAAAACAGAGTGTTTATTACTGAAAATACATTATTAGCGGCTGTTAAAATTGATCTGTCGTCAATAAAAGACATATCAGATGCATTGTTAACGGCTTACGCAGATCAGGTGAAAAACTATATTCAACCAGTTAAAAGAAAAATCGTAACTTCGGAGACTATTGATGAACTCATCGTTAATAATTATATTCTGGCAGCATCCAGTTTTCAAAAACAGGTAGACAGGCCTGTTGATGAAAAAAACTTCAATAAACTAATGAAAAATATTCTGCACGCAACATACCTTGAGAAGAGTAAGCTGGCTGAAAAAGATCGAGTTTCAGAGAAAGATGGTAAGCTGATTACTGGCGATAAGTCCTCTATTAAATCAACAGATGAAAAGAAGAGAAAAAAATTAGAAGATAAAACGCCGGATAAAAAAATAGCCAGAAAAAAATCTGTGAAATCACTCAAATTGTCACGAAAACAAAAAAAAGAAATTAGTAAAATACTTGAGATTGTTAACTTAACATCAATTGTGCATCTTCAGTATCAGTTAAATATTAATAAAGAAGTAAAGAATAAATTTCCCTCTATTAGCAGTGAAATTATAAATTGTGTTAGAAATATAGAAAATACGGGGTATTACAGTAAATTCGCGATGAAAGATTCATTAAAGGAGATGCTTCGAAATATAGAAAAAAAACAAAACAAGGGAGTCGTTCCCAGCTTTAATTGTAAGGTTTCCGAAAAAACTGTAAATTTAAAAAAATCGTCAGATGAATCTGGCGAACTTAAAAAAACAGATGGTGATTATGATAAAACGGCGTTGAAGCTTCTATTGAATAAGGCAGGGAAGGAATTCTACGAGTCAAATCTGGAGTCGGTGGAGCTGGCTTCTTTTGAAAATTGTAATGAATGTTCACTCCCCATGAAAGGTGTAAACTACGGTTTTTATCCTTTCTGGCAGGCATCTACTGCCTATAGGGAACTCGGCTTACCGGTATTTAATCCTGCCGCAGTTGATTTCAGTGTGTTTAGTCGCATTGCGTACTTCGCTCTACCTGTAAGTTCAGATGGGAGCATAGATAACTTGCTGCACTGGAAAGATACGAGCAATATTAAATCATTTGTGCGTACGCTGAATAAGTTCGATGTAAAGCGAGATCTGGTACTGTACAGTAATAGCTGGCAATTATGGGGTGCAGGTGAAGGCGAATATGATGTAAAACAGCTTGTACAGGGGTATGCAGAAAAACACCTTGCACAGATACAGAAACTCCATGAGAGCGTAGAGAGTGAAGGAGGAATTTCAGGAATTACACTTTACTTTGATGGTTATAAAAGTAGTAGCAATGCGAGTAATATCGTTAATTATATTACCCATTTGAAACAGCAGATTATCAAAGGCCAGGAAAATAGCACAGGCGCAGAATTTGATATTAATATGGTGTTAGGCATTGCATGGAATTACCAGAGTGAAGAGTATTGCCGCGTAGGCAGTATTGATAATAAAAATGACACCTACTTTAAAGAATTTGAGTTTCTTCTGGTTAGTGATGCTGAAACCAGACCGATCTCCTCGGATGTGGGGGAAGTTATTAGCAAAATGGAATCAGAAATTGAAAACAAACTGAAAGGTGCACTACTAAACGCCAGGAAACCCGCATTAATGAATTTGCTGGTGTTTTTGCATGAACCATCGAGCCGAGCCAAGAAATGCCTGAGGCTGCAGATTGAAAATGAATTTCATGGAGGAAGGCGAATTGATATTTTGCGTAAAGTGATACCGGTACTGGGGCGGGTGAATATAAAGGAAAGCGACAATGTGTTTAAACAGTTTGCAGATGATATAAATTATCTTAAGGATAACTTCGGGGGGATAGGCATGTGGCCATTGCCTGTATCCGGTGTTGAAGACGGTGTAACTGATAACAAGGAGATTAAAAGCGAGAATGCTCTCGGCAGATCTATTATCAGTGAAATGAGAAAACGGATAGAAGATAAATACAGTGAGCCATATAAGAACTATATGGATTATGAAAAACTGGGTGTGATTGGGGAAATGCTGCGCAGGCCGGTGATTGCAGATTATTTTTCCGTGTGTTCCTATATGTGCCCTGAGCGCAGTATATTTCGCTATTTTCTGCTCTTGCTAATGATCGGGTCTATTGTGTCATTTGTAGCCTTCCGTGTGAACTGTAAGGCGAAAAGGTACATTATTAAAATGAAGTGGATCGATATAGGCCTGAAAAGTACTACGCTTATTGTGATGTTATCTATTTTTGGATGCGATCCTTTCTGGCAGCCGGTTTCGAATATTGTTTTGCTGATGGGACTTGTATCCAGTATTGCTTATTTTTTTTATAGAACTTTTTTTTGTGGCTATGAGAGTGAGCGTGATGAATAATATGTATGTGTAATTACTGCCGTGGCATTCGCAAAGGAAGCCCTCTTTTATTAATATGGGGGTGCAATCTGAAGCATGCTTCAGTGGCAAAGGCATCTCAACGATTTCACTGATTATGATAATTTCTTTTTGTGTCTGATATTTATTCGAAATTTATACCTGTGGTGTTATTATATTGATCATTATGTGGGATGTTTTACCCTAGAAAAATCAGTTGAGTCACGAAAGTATGCACAACTTCTTGATTCGTATAGCTATATGAAAAAAGTGCTCATCACCAATAAGGTGACTTCACA
>VAOX01057801.1_pt1 | contig 38560 bp, 32 predicted proteins | sample 3393891 | NCBI WGS metagenome assembly VAOX01 (sample SAMN08290429, study PRJNA428436) | hydrothermal vent metagenome | isolation source: Deep-sea hydrothermal vent chimney | place: Indian Ocean: Southwest Indian Ridge | depth 2822 m m
AATTTCTGTCGTTAGGGCTGGCTTTGTAATTTCTGTCGTTAGGGCTGGCTTTGTAATTTTTGTTGTTACTGCTGCGAGAGGCTAGGGTCCGACCCTCCAAAATCTTGCAGATTTTTCGCGTACTGACCCGTCGTTAGGGCTGGCTTTGTAATTTCTGTTGTTACGGCTGGCTTTGTAATTTCTGTCGTTAGGGCTGGCTTTGTAATTTTTGTTGTTACTGCTGCGAGAGGCTAGGGTCAGACCCCTTGGGTTTGACCCTGGTCTCTGATGTCGTAACGGGATTTTTGGAATTACATTCATGGCCTCAACGACGGGTCCGACCCCTTTGGGGTCTGACCCTAGTCTCTCATGCAAAGGCAGTATATGACGCTGCAGTTCAATAATTTTAGTAGTTTACTTAAGCAGTCTATAGAGCCGTCGGGGTATCTTGTTGCATTGAGCGGTGGGCTAGATTCTATGGTGTTGCTTGCGTTAATGCATAAGGTTGCAGCACAAACAAAAATACCGTTACGCGCTATTCATATTAACCATGGCTTACAAAGTGATGCCGATCAATGGGAAATACACTGCCAACAGCAATGTACTATTCTTCAAATACCTCTCAAGATTGTTCATTTAAATATTGCCCCAGTAAAAGGGGAGAGTATCGAAGCGACCGCACGTGAGCAACGCTATCAAGCGTTTGCCTCTGAGCTACAGCAAGATGAATCGTTGTTACTTGCACAACACCGAGATGACCAGGCAGAAACACTATTATTGCAATTATTGCGCGGCGCTGGGCCTGAAGGATTAGCTTCCATGCCTATGTTTCGTAAGTTTGCGCGAGGAACAATGTTTAGACCATTACTTGATTCTACTCGCAAAGAGATAGAAGAATATGCCAAATCAAAGGCGTTAATCTGGATTGAAGACCCATCAAACAATGAACTTAATTTTGATCGAAATTATTTGCGCCATAAAGTGATGCCATTAATAGAAGCCAGATGGCCTTCCTATAGTAAAACATTTTCTCGTTCTGCAAGCTTATGTGCAGACGGCAACCACTTTATTAGTACTCAGGCAGCGGAATTGCTTTCGAAAGTGATACTCAAAAATTCCGCCCCAAGCAGTGCTCAATGTGAGTATCTTATTGATATCAATTTGTTATCTGAATATTCTAGCGTTCAACAAGCTTTGCTTGTTCGTGAGTGGCTCAAGCAATTACAGCTAGCTCGTCCTTCAGAAATACAGATGCAGGAATTATTGAAGCAAATGTTACAGTCAAACGAGCAGGCGTCACCATTGGTCAAGTGGGGGGGTGTTGAGGTACGACGTTACCGTAAACATTTGTATGCATTTGAAACACCGCCAATGTTTGATTTTTCTTTCGAATCTCAATGGAACCTCAATAAACCTCTGCTGTTGCCAGATATTTTTGGTTACCTGGTAGCCACTGAAGTGCGAGGGGCGGGGATTTGCAAATCAAAAATAGGGTGCGAACCACTTATTGTAAGCTTTCGTCACGAGACGCCGAAAGGGTGTGATAATTCTCCTGATTCAAAAGTAGTACGAAAAATTCTCGTTAAGCCGAGTACGCTTAAAAAAATCATGCAACAAAGTAGTATCCCTCCTTGGGAGCGTAACAGAGTAATAGTGCTTAGTAATAAAATTGGAGATTTGATCGCTTTAGTTGGGTGGTGGATTTCACCAGACTATCAAGTCGTTGGCGCTGACGAGGGCTATAACGTTCACTTGATGACAGAGTTGTGTAGGCATTAGTTGCCGTTCAAATAGAATAAAGAATAAGCATACTAGTTTTCCAGTAATATTTCTGATGCCTACAAGAACTCAATAGACTAAAAGTCACTCGATTTTCTAATGAATTGTATAGCTCGCATTAACACTTAATGCGTGTTTGCATAATCTAATTACTTGTCTAATATTAAAACATCCTTAATAAAGTATTCGCTTTATAATTATAGTGCTTAATATCGCTCAGGTAGCATTCCTAATGAAATTACGCATAATTGTCATTTTTCTATCTATCTTTATTTTAGTAATAAGTTCTTACGGGTTTGCGCGAGAGTATGAACTGTTACGTGCTCCTCAGAGCAGTATGTTAAAACTATCGATGGCATGGAGACCTTTTTTGAAAAAATTAGAGAAAGATACTGGTATTAGCCTTAAGTTAAAATTATTCAAGCGGCGAAAGGCGTTTGAGAAGTATCTTAATCGTGGGAAGTACGATTTTCTATTTGCCAATCCTTATTATTCACTTTTGGTGAAAGACAAATTTGACTATCAACCGATTGTACGCAGTGATAGCAAACGATTAGTAGGCATCATTGTTGTTTCAAAAGAGTCGACATTTAGTATTACTGAATTAAATGGAAAACTGATTGCCTTTCCAGGGAAAAATGCGTTGGCGGCATCAATGTTAGTGCGGTCTTTTCTTGTTCAAAAGGGCATACAGTTCAGCCCTGTTTATACGCAATCTCATCAAAATACCTATTTAGCAGTGCTTAATAACACCGTTATTGCAGGCGGTGGAATATTTAGAACCTTGAATGATTTTAAAGAAAAAAGTCAATTAAAAGTAATCTATAAAACACCAAGTATCGCCATGCATCCTTTAAGTGTTCACATCCGCGTGCCAGAGAAAGTTAAAAATCAGGTCACTAAATTTATTTTTAATTTAGCACAATCGCAGTCAGGGCGAAAAATACTAAAAAGAATAAAACTGTCTAAACCTGTAATGGTTGACTTCAATCGTGATTATGAAGTGTTGCGCGAATTAAAAATCAAAAACTTTTCTAGCCTACAATTGTAACAAATAAGCTATAGCGTTAGGCAATGCTGCTCTAGTAGATTACCCCTTGTTTATTTCTCCTCATAACGTGAGTTTCTTCGTTTCTGAATTCGATTGTCTTCGGCCTAAAATGTGTGAACATTAATTCACAGACATGATGCTGCGGGTTCACACAGAATCACTGACAATCAACAGACTGCTTATCGAAATTTTAAAGGAAGAAGGTATGAGACATACGAAGTTGATACTAGTTATTTTGATTACCATTTTTTTAGTAGGCTGTATTCGTTCTACGGCCAACTATGAAAAATTGTTAGAGACTTGGGTCGGACAGCCTGCTAGCAAACTCATTAGGTCTTGGGGTAGGCCCACTAACACGACCGATTTGTCGGGAAGTGTAAGCGTATACAATTATGTTGAAAAGAAACGTGTTTGGATTTCCGGTTATACTTACAACAAGCATGTAAGCACAACGTATCATAATCGTGGGTATCGCTCAACTGTTCATCAAAACTATGTCCCAACGCGAGTGCGCGGATACAGTGTGACCAGGCATTGTATTACTAGTTTCGTTGCCCGTAGAGGGATTATTACAAAGTGGTCATGGAAAGGTAATAACTGTCGTGCACTGCCGCCAAAACGGAAGAAATAAGTGCTTTCCAGAAGTAAGAGGCGGACAGAGAGATGAGAAAATTTCTCTGTTCGTTTAAATAGCATCATCTCAACTCTTCGAAGGTTTTTTGTTTGCCCCTATATTTTCTTGATTGTGAAGATAAACTCACAGACATGACACTGCGGGTTCACGCGTCCTGAATAATAATTAGTGTCTCTTGAAGCAAATTTTAAAACTAAGGAGATGGATTATGACACTTAACTATATTTCATTACGTTATGGAGCGTTGAGCCTGGCTATTTTGTATGGACTGTTAAGTCATACAGCAGGGGCAAAAAATAATAAGGAACACTCTTCACAGCAGACTAAGTCCGAAGGTCCCTTTTATCGTGATAATAAAGCGTGGGAGGGAGGCAAGCAGAAACACTGGGGACATTCGAAAAAAATGACTCTCGCACAACTCAGGGCTGCCAGAAAAAAATGTGATAAAGATCCAAGATGTTTCTCAGGTTATAAAGCGTTTATGAAAGATAGAAAAGGCTTTCATGGTTGGCATTGCGGAGCAAGACCAAGCGGTCCTGACGGATTATATTTATCCCCAATCGATTATGCTTGCTGGTTACACGACAGAAAAAAGTACACGACATGTGGATTACATCATGCCTTATATTGTCGCTATGTTCATAAAGGGCACGCTGCGATTTTTAAGGACTTGAATAAAATACAATCGTCCTTTGTAAGGTATCAGGGGAAGAAATGTTATAAGAAATACATCGTAGTTGATATTAAACACGAATTACCTGATTGTAACAAACCACGCAATTAGAATTTGGTGTAATTAATACGTTTTTATAATTGAAATTTTAGGTTTTATATAGACCCCATACAGCAACAGTCCAGGTATTTCGCTGGTTATTGTATGGGGTCGTTTGTTATCTATTCAAAATATTATGTTAAGTAAGCCGTGCTAAGCCAATCCAGAATATCTTTATGAAGTTAGCTGGGCTAACTAGTGCTTATTGTTGATTCTATCTGTGTATATAGGCAGAGAGCTCCACGGCTAAATCTTTAAAGTAGGTTTGCTTGGCTTGCGATGTGAATATACATTCACGGACATGACGCTGACAGTTCACCGGGTTTATCCGATAATTCAATTACTAATTAACGGTATCGAGGGGAATAATCGTGTTACGAAATGGTATGGCAAGGCAAAAAATATTGGGGTTGCTATCGATTTTAATGTGGGTATCGTTTCTCGCCTGTACACCAAAAGCAGAAGCTCGTTCTTACGCTCACGGACATAGCAATACGCATCGATCCGTAATGCATCGTCTTCGTCCTCATAGGCGGCGGCCAGTGAGAATGCGTCGTCATCACCCAAGACGGCGTCCGGTGGTAGTACACCGTCGTCATCATCCAAGGCGTCGTCCGGTAATAGTACACCGTCGTCATCATCCAATGCGTCGTCCGGTGGTAGTACACCGTCGTCATCATCCAAGGCGTCGTCCGGTAATAGTACACCGTCGTCCGGTGACAGAATCGCGTCATCGTCATCCAAGGCATTATCCAGTGGAAGTTAGTCATCAACAACAGCAAGTACGAATACGCGCTTATCGTGAACAACAGCACCGTCAGCAAGCATCAGGACGCAAGTACAGTCAACCGCATATAAGTAAAAATCGCGAGCGTTTACTCGTATTACAGCATCGGTACCAGTTACATTTGCGTAATAACTCGCAAAAACGTTATCATCAACAACAAATGCGTCGTCTGGTACGAGAACGGGAGCATCAACTGAGCTCGAATCGTAAGACGCGAAAAATTAATCGTCGCCAGTATATCGATTACTTCGCTCAGGTCCGTCTCCATAAGAAACATCTAAGTCGTTTAGCGAAAAAGTACAGTCATCAATTAAGCTTATTCAGACAAAAGCAAAAGGATCATCATTCTTCGAATTTGCGTCGTAATGCACGAAAGTATTATCGGCAACTACATTTACGTTATGAGAAACAGAAACGTTATCATCAAAAGAAACTACGTTGGCTGGCATATGAACGTCGTCAGCAATTGCGTTTACGCCGTGCAGCGCTTAAGCGTTATCGTCAACGACGTTTACGCAATGAAACTCAAATACGTCATCAGCAAGTGCAACTAAGTCGTCTGGCACAAATGCATAATCGATAGAAGTATCGATATTGAGGTCAAGATCAACCCGGGTATAACAGTATCATTTATATTTTTAGGTGACGCTGTATAATAGACAATGGCGCAACGCTAATGCCAGGAAGAGCTTTGATCCCTAGAATACAATGAGATTTTACTATTACTCTTACTCTCGTCGTCTTCGGCATTAGGATAAGATGCAGTCGGCGGTTTTTTTAAGTCGTAAGCTGGAGTAAAAAATCAGTTTATTCAGCATTATTATTTTGACTTTCACGACACAAAGATAGTTGATATATGCAATAGATTAAGGATAGCCAACGTCCCGTGTGAACAAGCTGCTACACTTGGATGTAGTATTATAAACGATAAAAATCGAAGATTAAGGAATTATATGTCCGTACATATTTTGACCATTGAAGATGACATGGATACTGCTAAATCACTGATCGCGTTGTTGGCTAGTGTTGGGCATAAAGTAGATCATGTTCGAAACAAACAAGATGCACTGCAAAAACTTAAGGATGTTCGATACGATATTGCCACCATGGATATAATGCTGGGTCATGAAAAAAATGCAGGAATTAATTTAATTAGTTACATCAATAAAGAGCGAATAGATCTCCCGATATTGGTCATTTCTGGAATGGACCCTACGGTATATGCTGATATTACCTTGAATATGATTGGAGTGTGGGATTTTATTGCGAAGCCCTTTGATTCCGCTTCGCTCATGACCAAGCTTGAACGTATGCTTGATTTTGTCCGTGAACAATCAAAACAGCCTGAGTCTGTATTGTCGAGTATGGATTTACACCTGAATGTGGGTTATCCCGGACGCTCAACCTGGAAAAAATGCAGACTCCCATTATCGCTTACACAATCGCGAATTCTATCTTTGTTGGTTGAACATGCAGGTCTGCCGGTAAGTTACCCTGACTTTTATAAAGTGATTGATAGCGGTCATAATCCGACTAATGTCCGATCGCACATTCGAAAAATTCGTGATTTGTTTAAAGGAGTTGATTCTGAATTTACGATTATTCAATCGGTGCCCGGTATTGGTTACATTTGGGCGAATGGATGAGCTTGGATATTCGCTCTTTTGTAAAAAATTTAACATTGACTCTGTTGATGTTATTTTTAGCGAGTGTAGTTTTTAGTGTGGTTATTTTAGTTCCTCTTAATAAAAATATGAGTGAAGAGAAGAAAAAAATAAAGGTGGTGCTTATCCAATCCCTTAATGAAGCACATCGAAAAAAACGATTACTGTTAAAACGGCGGCCTCCCAAAAAGTACACGTTTGCCAGCGTATTAAGTGACAACGTTTTTCTGAATATTGTGCATACATTAAGATCCAGTATGGGGCTGGTTGAATTGCAGATTGGTATGCGTTCGCACCAAAATTTTAAAGGTTGTGATGAATATATATTTCAATTGTTGCATAAGGGAAAGCTTGTTAGACCTTACAAGCATTTGTCTCATTATTCACAAAAGCATCTCAATTGGCTAAAAAACTCTATTCTGGAACAGTTTGTGGATTGGCAATTTGTTTTCGATAATAGTAACAACTTACAAAAAGCGGAGAATACAATATCTATAGAAACAGTACGAAAAAATAGTAGCTTATATACTTTGCTCGCTAGAACCCCAAGCACACCTCAATCCATGTTGAAGAAACTGTTGTTAACAAACCATAGAGGAATTTTAATTGCATTGATTGAAAATACCAATCTATCAATTGACATATTAAAACTTCTGGCAATCAGGCTTACTTCCGATTATCAAATAAAGCGAATTATTAATAATAGAAATAGCGACCTCGCGGTGTTAAAAATATTATTGCAACGGGCGAATCCTAACATTGATCAAGTATTGGCAGGGCATCCAGCGACACCACCTGAGATTTTATCAAGCATAGCCATGCGTTATCAAAATTCCAGGTATAATGTTCGTACAAGATTATTCATTGCTTTACATGCTGCCACTCCACTAAGGACTTTACTTAAGTTACTAAAAAGCAGTAATCCTTATATACGTCAAATGGCCTTGCTAAATAAATCTATTCCCCGGTATATGTTAGAACGACAACTATTATTGGTAGCACCTGAACGATATTATTCGCTAGCGATGAATCCGAATGCGGGCAATAAGCTTTTACTAAAGCTAATTCAGCGTGCCCATCTCCTTAAAACACCCGCATGGGCTGCTCGAAATCGGGAAATAAAAAGGGTAGTTTCGGGTATAGTGTCTATGTTAAGAGCGACACCTGTAAAATCTGATTTAAAGTATTACAAAATTATAGCCTTGAGTAGGCCTTTACGTAAACTTGACTCACAAATAGTTATCAACTACTTTGAGGCCAAGCAATTATCACCTAGAGAAATACTACTATTATTAATCGCCGTCCATCCTAATGCGGGCTCATCGGTTTTAAATAAACTTCATCAACAGTCACTATTTGCTATTGATAATTTGATAAGTCGACATAGGAATACCTCGGATATATTATTTGAAAAAATATTTTTAAAACGACATTGGTCACCCTACAGGTATTGGCGAGGCGGTACCAAGCCCATATCAAGTAAAGCGAATAGGGTGTTATCGAAAAAACTGGCTGTGGCTCGTCACAATATTATTCTCGGAAACCTCGTCAGTCGTAATAATTTGAAATCTAAATCAATACTAAAACTCCGTAACACACTAGTGATGAATGCTACACCCGATACCGCTGCTTCGATAATCTCCAGGCTTAAATTAACGACAGAACAATACCAGCAACTATTGAAGATCAAGTATTCATCAAAAATTCAGTTGAAATTGTTGCGCAAAAATCTGGCGGTGAATCCTCATATTCCGAATTCCATAATACTTACTCTTATCAAAACTCGATCAACTAACGTATTGGCGAGGTTGGCACAACGTAAGAAATTATCGGAGGAAGTTCAACAACAAATACTCCATTACACTCAGTCCCCAACGGTACTCGAATTATTGGCAAAGCGGGAAAACTTGTCTGTCGTAACGCAAGAAAAAATTGCTATTGCGGTAGTCAATATTCTAAAGTTAAAAGGAAAAAAATCGTATTGGGGTCTTAATAGACTTTATGAAAGCATTACCCATCTGCTGCGTAAAAAATCGACTGTTAATTCCGTAATTGAAAAAATTGTAAAGATCAATAAACCTGGAATTAATAATATATTACTCAATAGTCCTAATTTGAGTAATCGTTTGCGAAGAAAAATGTTATCGCTACTGTTTTTCAGGAAGCAATGCCGTTATTTCGTTGCGTACGATCCTGCTCAAAAACAGTTTGATCGCCTTATCATAAAAAGAAGAATACGAACCAGAAATGATTTTTTAGTTGTTTTTGATCTCAGATTTAATGACTACGCGCATAGCGTCCATACTGTTATTCGTAAGGAAGAGCTGTCCGGCCATTTTAAACTTCAGGCCTTACCGACTGAGAATAACGTCAGAATAGAAACTAAACAAACAATATATACATTCTTACAACAGGCTAACTCAATCATCGTTGTTCAAAATAATTCGGTGAATGCTTTTAATAGCGCGGTGCTTAGCCCTGTATCGTGGATTGTGGGTATGCTCATATCGAGTAAAGGATTTAAGTTGAAAAAATATCGTGTCGAGTTGGATTCGAAATCGTTCGTTAATTACTATGTTTCTAGTAGAGGTTCTATTTTAATAAATTATTTTGCTTTTATAGTAATTTCTTTAATGTTATTGGCATTACTCTTTTACTCTTCAAGGATACGAAGGCAGAGGCGAGCCTTGGCTAATGAAAATGATAAACTCGAGTCAAATATGCGGCGCAAAGCTTATATTGCTGAATTGCTTGGCCATGAAATTAAATCTCCACTGCATAGCCTGCAGCAACTGTTGCGTTGTGATAAGAAGAGTCAATCTCTAATAGAAAGAATCAAACGGGCTATATTACGCTTTGCTGACGTTGAGGCAGAAATATCGGGTCTTGATGGGGTTGTCGCAGAAATAGAGCTTAATGATTTTCTGAGCGGCTATTGTAAAAATGCACAACAATACAAGTCGATAGGGCTGCTGGAGTTTGTGCCGAGTAGTCCAAAGCTGAATATTATTACGAGTGCTGAAGACCTGGAAATTGTCCTGGATCATATTATTAATAATGCCAACGACTTTAGAACTGCTAATACTATGATTATTATTCGAGCGAGTAGAGAGTCTGACCAAATTATTATTACTATTACCAATCAGGGTACTCCTATTCCTGACGATATTCTGCCGCACCTATTTGAATTTGGTAGCAGTAGTCGTAGCCATGCTAAAGCCGAAAATCTTGGGCAAGGTTTGTTTGTAGCGTGTGAGAAATTGAAAGAGCTTAATGCCTCAATTCGGGCCTTTAATGTAGAGAATGGAGTGACATTTGAAATCATTTTTTCTATGAATAGACGTTAGTGTGGTTATTTTAGAGTCTCTGACTATTTTACTTGTACCAGTACTTACTCGATTAAATCTTTCGTTTGTATCAGGTCGAATCCGAGCATGTAAGGGTGTATTTCGGGCCAGGCCGCCTCTCGATCTCCGATCAGACTTAATAGAGGTAGAAAATTGCTCACCATTTTGACTATTGTAAGTAAGTAGAGTCTCTCAATGGGAGGAATATAGTTTGTAATGTAAGTATAGGTGGTAGATTGACTGTCATAGGCAAAGAACCGTGGCGACAGGGTGAAAATTGAATACGTTACCTGAATGGATGCATAAAAATAGGGGACAGACCACGTTTAATTTTAATGCAGGTGCTTTAAAATTAAACGTGGTCTGTCCCCTATTTTTCCCTATTTTTATCTACTGTGGCCTCGGCATATTATAAAGGTTTGGATAGGGCGTGTGTTTGGCGCCAGCTAACGTGTGATTTCCATTTACGTTTGCATTGTGCTGCCAAAGAAATGGGGAAGGATACTGTCATTCGTCTATCTTTGCTCATACAAAATTGTCGTCGCATTCCCTGAAAGGTCTTGGTATTTAGAAAGCGGTTAGATGCTTTAATTTGAACTATAGCAGTGTCTACGAAATGGTGGAGGTCCAGCCAGCGAAAAGGGATATTGTAGCGGTAAGCAGGGTAATTCTAGATAACCGGTATCTAGTGTTCAATAAAGCATAGGTCAAACTTGTAATTATTTAACATATTCTGGTCAGAACTGTTGTACAAACCATCAAACGTATTCTAATTTTTCTTTATTGGCAAACCAAGTCATTGATTTCATGCAGTGATTGAGTCTGAAGGGATATTCTTGTATCATACAATGCCAGCCGTAGCTGATACGCTACACTTCGATAAATCCTTAATATATAAGAAGTCTTTTGCCGTATGACCCGATTTATATTTATCACAGGTGGCGTGGTATCTTCCCTTGGAAAGGGGATTGCCTCTGCTTCACTTGGCACTATTCTCGAGGCAAGGGGGTTGAACGTGACCCTATTGAAACTTGATCCTTATATTAACGTCGACCCTGGCACTATGAGTCCATTTCAGCATGGTGAGGTCTATGTGACGAATGATGGCGCCGAAACTGATCTTGATCTGGGGCACTATGAACGCTTCGTACGCACTGAAATGCGTAAACGAAATAACTTCACTACCGGTCAGGTTTACGAGAATGTACTTCGTAAAGAGCGACGTGGTGATTATCTTGGAAAAACTGTTCAAGTGATTCCCCATATCACAGATGAGATTAAACGTAGTATTGTCGCTGGTGCAGGCGATGCCGATATCGCCATGGTTGAGATTGGCGGTACGGTAGGGGATATTGAATCATTGCCATTCCTTGAAGCAATTCGCCAAATGGGTTTAGAGCTTGGTAAAGAGCGAGTCCTCTATATTCATTTGACTCTACTACCCTATATTGCGGCAGCGGGCGAAGTAAAAACCAAGCCTACCCAACACTCGGTGAAAGAGCTTCGGTCCATTGGTATTCAGCCTGATATTTTATTATGTCGTTCCGAACGACCGATTCCTGCTGAAGAACGACGAAAAATTTCAATGTTTACCAGTGTCGAAAAAGAAGCAGTTATTCCGGTAGTTGATACAGATAATATCTATAGAATTCCTTTGCTCTTACATGAACAAAAACTTGACGAAATTGTTGTGCGTAAAATGTCAATTGAGGCGTCAGAAGCTGATTTATCAGAATGGCAAGCGGTAGTTGATGCCATTGCTGAGCAAAAAGAGTCAATCCAGATTGCGATGGTTGGTAAGTACGTTAATTTGACTGAGTCTTATAAATCATTAAACGAATCACTTGCACATGCTGGTTTGCAGACTCACTGTAAAGTAGAAATTATTTATGTTGATTCAGTCGACATAGAAAAAAATGGTCCGGATTGTTTGCAAGATGTCGACGCTATTTTGGTGCCGGGTGGGTTTGGTGAACGGGGTATTGAAGGTAAAATCAGGGCCGTACAATATGCTCGCGAGAATAAAATACCTTATTTAGGCATTTGCCTGGGTATGCAAGTCGCGGTAATTGAATGTGCACGAAATAGTGCACACCTGGAAAACGCTCATAGTACAGAGTTTGATATGACAACTGAGCATCCCGTAATTGCACTTATTACAGAATGGCAAAATTCTGACGGTGAAATGGAGATTCGTAATATTGATTCTGACCTTGGAGGCACGATGCGTCTAGGAGGGCAAGAATGTCAGCTACAAGAAAACTCTACTATTCGTGCCGCTTATGGCAAGGATAGGATATTTGAACGGCATCGACATCGTTACGAATTTAATAATCATTACCGCGAAATTTTGGAAAAGGCGGGTTTGGCTATTACGGGTTTGTCTTCTGATCATGGTTTGGTCGAAGTAATAGAGTTGCCAGACCATCCGTGGTTTGTCGCTTGCCAATTTCATCCTGAATTTACATCAACGCCACGTGATGGACACCCGTTGTTTACCAGTTATATTCAGGCTGCATTGAAATATCATAAGAACAAACAACCTAAGGCAGTTTCAGTATGAAGTTATTAGATTTTGAAGTGGGGCTAGATAAGCCATTATTCCTGATTGCAGGGCCATGTGTTATCGAAAGTGAAACAATGGCGCAGGATACCGCCGGTGCATTAAAAGAGATTACGTCGAAGCTGGGGATTCCCTTTATCTATAAATCGTCTTTTGATAAAGCAAACCGTTCTTCAATAGAAAGTTTTCGTGGACTCGGAATTGAAAAAGGGTTGAAGATTTTGGAATCGGTTAAGTCGACATTAGGGGTGCCAGTACTCACTGATGTACATGAAGATACTCCCTTAAGCGAAGTCGCTTCGGTGGTCGATGTCATGCAAACGCCAGCGTTTCTGTGTCGTCAAACTAATTTTATTCAAAATGTGGCCAAGCAGGGAATACCTGTGAATATCAAAAAAGGGCAGTTTTTAGCCCCTTGGGATATGGGCAATGTGGTCACTAAAGCCAAGGCTACTGGCAACGAGTTAATTATGGTGTGCGAACGCGGTGCTTCATTTGGTTATAATAATTTGGTATCAGATATGCGGTCACTCGCCGCCATGCGCGACACAGGGTGCCCAGTGGTATTTGATGCGACTCATTCAGTGCAATTACCTGGTGGACAAGGGTCAACTTCTGGTGGGCAAAGAGAATTTGTACCAGTACTGGCACGTGCAGCGGTTGCAGCGGGCGTTTCCGGAGTGTTTATGGAAACACACCCTGACCCTTCAAAGGCATTAAGCGATGGTCCAAATGCCTGGCCTTTGGATAAAATGGAACAGCTTTTGGAAACGCTTATTATTCTTGATCAAACAGTTAAGAAGAGTGGTTTTGCCGAGAACGATTTATAGAAGACAGAGGTTGGAGTCCTTTCCTGTATAAAAGAGCTCTGACTTACATTGAGACCCCTAAAAGATAAAATATCAAATTTAAGAACTAACATCCCGAGCGAGACAGTCGATTTGGGATTACTCTATTGGAGCAGAAATGACAGCTATAAAGGATATTAAAGCCAGAGAAATTTTGGATTCCAGAGGGAATCCCACGATTGAAGCAGATGTGAAGCTTGAGTCAGGGGCGGTGGGACGTGCCGCAGCACCTTCGGGAGCGTCAACGGGTGAATTCGAAGCGTTAGAGTTGCGTGATCAAGATGATAATCGTTATGGTGGTAAGGGTGTGCTCACTGCGGTTGATAATGCTAATACCGTTATTCGTGATGCATTAATTGGGACCGACATAAGCGATCAATTAGTAATAGATAAGATTATGCTTGACCTTGATGGGACTGATAATAAAAACAAACTCGGTGCAAATGCAATTTTAGCCGTCTCTCTCGCGTGCGCTCAGGCGCGTGCGAACTCTACCGGTCATCCATTGTTTTATTCTTTGAGTCCGGCAGAATCCTACACTATGCCCGTACCTATGATGAATATTATTAATGGTGGCTCGCATGCTGATAATAGTGTGGATGTGCAAGAGTTTATGATTTTACCAGTGGGTGCTGGCAGTGTGCGTGAAGCAGTGCGCTGTGGTGCTGAAATATTTCATGCACTTAAAAAGGTACTGGTTGCAGGCGGCTATAATACTGCAGTGGGTGATGAAGGCGGGTTCGCACCTGACCTGGAATCGAACAAGCAAGCACTGGAGGTAATTACGGAAGCTGTTGGCATAGCGGGATATTCCTTAGGTGAAGACGTCTTTTTAGGTCTGGATATTGCAAGCTCAGAGTTTTATGAAGACGGAAAATATTTTTTGCAGTCAGAGGATAAGTATTATACCTCGAAAGAATTTGTTGATTTGTTGGTGCAATGGAAAGAAGACTATCCTGCAATCATTACCATTGAAGATGGGCTTGATGAAGACGATTGGGACGGTTGGAAGTATTTGACCGAAAAATTAGGTGATAAAGTTCAGTTGGTGGGTGATGACTTGTTTGTGACTAACACCGAACGTTTTAAAAAAGGGATTGATATGGGAGTCGCTAATTCGATTTTAATTAAATTTAATCAAATTGGTAGCTTAACCGAAACGTTTGATGCCATTAAAATGGCTGAAGATGCTGGATATACGGCAGTAATTTCGCATCGATCAGGTGAAACCGAAGATACTTTTATTGCAGATCTAGCGGTGGCGAGTAGTGCGACCCAAATTAAGACAGGCTCTCTATCACGGTCTGATCGCGTTGCAAAATACAATCAATTGATCAGAATTGAAGAAATGTTAGGTGAACGGGCTGTTTACGCAGGTAAGACGGCGTTTAAGCACGCAGAAATCTAGTATATACTTGTCATTAAGTACTGAGGTGGCAGTACGGGGTCAGACGAGCTTTTTATTTTGTAGCACTGCGGTGTCTTATTATCGTTTGACCTTATACTGCGCGTTAGAGTATTGAATCATAAATAACTTTATTAGCGAGTTGTTGAAGCAAAGCAGTAGTTGAAAGAAAAAATCATAACAAACCAGGGGTGGTGGACTAATGCGAGTCCTCGTAATTTCATTAACGAGTTTATTGCTGGTAATACAATACCAGTTTTGGGCTGGCAATGGGGGTCTATTTGATGCCTACAGCTTACAGACTCGAGTGAAGTTACAAAAATTAGTGAATAATAAGCTAGCTGAACGTAATAGAGCCTTGCTAGGTGAAGTGCTTGATCTGAAGCAAGGATATGATGCAATCGAAGAAAGAGGGCGTACTGACCTGGGGCTAGTTAAGCCGGGAGAGACGTTTTATCAGGTAGTGGATTCTACTCGTTCATCGTTCAAGGAATGATTTAAAACACACGCGAGCATTATTTATATTATCGAATTAGTTTATGTTAAAAAAATTAGCAGATAGGCGTTTAACAAGAGCACTTTATATTGCTTCCCACTTGATGTTCCCTTGGCTTGTTTTGTGAATTCACAAGAATCCTCAAAATATTGGGTTATTATCCCTGCTGCCGGCGACGGTCAGCGTATGCAAGCTGATTGCCCCAAACAATATTTAAAACTCAATGACAAAACAGTCCTCGAACACACTCTGGCGGTGTTCGATAGGCCAGAATTGATTAGTGCGATCGTGGTCGTGTTAGCAGATTCAGATCCCTATTGGCCTCAGCTCCAACAATCATTAAGCCATTTCTCAGTCCCCTTATATACTACAGTCGGTGGTAAAGAGCGTTGCGATTCGGTATTAAATGCCATGCAAGAATTAGAGCAGTATGCATCAGCAAAAGACTGGGTGTTAGTGCATGATGCGGCTCGGCCTTGTGTCACGTGGGAGGATATAACTAAACTAGTATCCACTTTAGAAAACGAAACAGTTGGCGGACTGTTGGCCTCTCCTGTTAAGGATACCATTAAGCGCTCTGATAATTCTGGGCGGGTAAGTGCGACTGTCGAACGTAATCAATTATGGCGAGCGCTTACGCCTCAAATGTTTCGGTTCGAGATATTATATAAAGCATTGCTACAAGCACTCACTAGTAAAGAAATAGCAGGTTACATCACTGACGATGCCTCCGCAGTCGAGCAGCTTGGGCAGAAGCCTTTATTGGTGGAAGGAAGTGGTGATAATATTAAAATTACGACACCAGAAGATATGCTTGTTGCTGAGATTTATTTATCACAAAAGAATTAGCTTATAAAGGGTCATAGATGCGAATTGGTCACGGGTATGATGTTCATCAGTTTCAACAGGGCGGGCAGCTTGTCCTGGGGGGGGTGTTAATAGATTTTGACCGCAGTATGAAAGCACATTCTGATGGCGATGTTGTTATTCATGCGATATGTGATGCCCTTTTGGGAGCTGCCGGTTTACGGGATATTGGACATCATTTTCCCGATACGGATCTTCAGTTAAAAAATATCAATAGTCGTCAGTTACTCAAAAATGTCAATGGCCTTATAAAGGCGCAGCACCTTTCGATGTCTAATCTGGATGTCACCGTTATTGCTCAAGTCCCAAAATTATCTCCTCATATTGAAGAGATGTGTTCGTTACTTGCAAATGATCTTGGTGTTCGTGAAGCGCAAATTAATATTAAGGCTACCACTACCGAGCAACTAGGCTATATAGGACGTGAAGAAGGAATTGCCGTACATGCGGTATGCTTATTGCTAGATTCTTGATCAATTAAGTAAAACGTTATCAGGGTATTATTAATAGCCATTGTGCCTGATTTTTGACGGCAACATTCTTATTTACATCGTATGGGCTTGGGCCGTCAATATTTAGGCGGTGGTTGTTTTAGAATATTCTATTCGTATTAGGCAGAGCCCCGAATAAGTTTCTGGGTGAGGTTCTTTATGAGCACTACGGTTGCAACTTTCGGTTCGATAAAGCAAAAGCTTATTGGTGCCTTACTTCTTCCCATTATTGGTTTTACTATTCTGTTAGTGGTCCACTGGCAACACGCCTCCGAGGATTTGCGTGGCGGCATCATAGCGGTAGGAGTGATCGCAATTCTACTCATGGTGTTGTTTGCCTTGTATGCCTATCAATCCTGGTCACTTGCTAATTATCAAATGGCCAATACTTTGTCTGATGTCATTATTTCGTCTGATTTGAAAGTCAGATGTTCAAGTACAACCACAAAATCTAATCCAGCCGCGGCCGCGTTAAATCGATTATTGGAACACCTGCAGTCGCAAATTAATGACCTGAATGATGTCGCGAACGGTTTGTGCCGTCATTCGACAGACTTAATTGAAATATGTGCATCCAGCGATGTCAGTGTTAAAACCCAATTGAGCGAGACTCAGCAAGTCGCTGACTCTATTGAGCAAATAAATTTGGCGATCGAAGAGGTCGCACGTAATGCAGGTGCAGCGTCTGAAATTGCGACTGAAGCCGATCATAATGCGCATGAGGGTAAAGTGGCGGTGGATGGGGTCATGCAATCTGTTAAAGCGCTGGCGGAAGAAGTAGAGAATAGTGTTCAAGTAGTAAAGGTATTGAATGAAGAGACAGTCAGAATCGGCTCAGTGCTTGACGTTATTCGTGGCATCGCGGAACAAACAAATTTGTTAGCGTTAAATGCGGCCATTGAGGCCGCGAGAGCAGGGGATCAGGGTCGGGGGTTTGCTGTTGTAGCAGATGAAGTACGCACGCTTGCTAATCGTACGCAGCAGTCCACTCAGGAAATTAATAGTATGATAGAACGTTTGCAGGCAGGCGTTAGAAGTGCAGTTGCGGTCATGGGGCGAGGGCAAGATCTGGCGATCAAGAGTATCGATAAAGCTGAGGCGGCCAGTAAAGTTATTACTACCATTACTAGTGCGGTCACTTCAATTAGTTCGATGAACGGACAAATCGCCAATGCTGTAGAAGAGCAAACCGTCATGATTAGAGAAGTGAGCAATAGCATGCTTTCAATTCAGGAGGCATCGGCCAAAACGTCACAAGGAGCTGATCAAGTGACTGTCACTAGCACAAGATTAAAGCAAAAGTCGCAAGATCTACAAATGTTGTTAAGCGAGTTCCGGACATAAAAACACTAAAATGGTAAGCTGACCACTAAGGTGTACTAATTGAGTCTCGCTCAATTCCGGAGAGTATAAATGTCGAATAGAAGTATCTTGCCATTGTTTAATCGGGTGAATAGAAGCCCATTGAGTGGCATCATAAAGCAACAAGCTGAAGATTTTGAAGTACAGGAAAAATTAGTGTACGAACCAATAGGAGAAGGCGAACACGCCTTTTTGTTTGTTCGTAAGATTGGGCAAACGACCACTGATCTGGCAAGAAAAATCGCGCGCCTGGCGAACGTTAATATCCGTCAAGTGAGTTATGCAGGATTAAAAGATAAGCAAGCGATGACTCAGCAATGGTTTAGCGTGCATTTACCAGGTAAGGAATCCCCTGATTGGAATCTTTTGAATAATGAAAGTGTTGTGGTAGAGCATAGTACACGCCATGACAGAAAACTTCGGCAAGGACAAATTCGATCAAACAGCTTTAAAATTATCGTAAAGCAATTCTCAGTCACTGATAAGATGCTTGAAGATTTTCAGGAGCGGGTTCAGAGTAACGGTGTCCCTAATTATTTTACTGAGCAGCGATTTGGGATTGATGCCAATAACTTAAAGAGTGCATTACGATTATTGCAAACAGAGTCGACAGTAGCAGAGGCAAAGTCTCGCTCGCGGCGCAGATATGATTCAAAACGTGGAATGTATTTGTCGGCAGCAAGGTCGCTACTATTTAATCAGGTGTTATCAAGCCGAGTCGAGAAAGATAATTGGAATAAAGCGATTGAAGGGGATTTATTTATAAAAACAGGGCGACATGGAATGTTTTCAGTAACTGAAATTGACCAAGAGATACTTGAACGTATTGCGCTCCTCAAAATTTCACCTACGGGACCTTTGTATGGAATTAATTCTATGGATTTATCCGATGAGGCGTTACAGATTGAAAATGATGCGATGACTGAATACGTTGATTATCAAACATTACTTCAGCAGCAGAAAGTGAAGGCTGATCGTAGGGCACTGCGTTTAGTGATAGAGAACTTGAGGGTAAAGGCGCTGGATTCAACTAGTATGCAAATAAATTTTGATTTGCCGAGTGGGTGTTATGCCACCGCTGTATTGAGGGAGCTTGTTCAATATCCCGGACAAATGTCCTAAATTAGCGTTTTAATTTCAGCAGGATGTATACTGCACCGGTACCGCCGTGCGCAGGAATGGCTGAACAGTAGGCCAGAACGTCATCGCGTTGAGGTAACCAATGGTCTACTCTGTTTTTGAGTACTGGTCCTTTTCCGTCAGAGCGACGTCCTTTGCCATGAATTATTCGGATACAACGTAAATTTAAATTGCGGCATTGATTAAGAAATTGTGTAAGTTCCTGGCGGGCAATATTCACGGTCATGCCATGTAAGTCGAGTTCAGCACTGATGCTGTATTGACCACGTTTAAGTTTGCGCATAACAGAGTTTTGGATTCCAGGTCTGACAAATAATAATTGATCCGTTGCATGAGATTCAATAGGCTCATATAAGTCAGAGACCATATCAGTTAAGACTTGTTGTTCATCATCAATAGTTTTACGAGGAATGGGTGTTGGTTTCTCCCGCTCAGGAGTGATTTTATCTTGCTTAATAGGCTGTATGTTACCCATCGCTTCACGAAATAAATTTTGATCATTCGTGTCAACGCTATTAGGTGTGCCGTGCTTGTTAGTTTTTTTCTTATCGGGATTTTTAGGGTTATTCATTGTTTAAAAGTATACTATAGTTTTGGTTATTAAATGAACGTTCAATACAGTTTATCATTCTCTTTCAGTAATTTAGGAGATTGAATAGCTTTCGGGTATAGTAAAGTTTTACCATGAATACTTTAACTTATGCATATATTGCTTAGCAATGACGATGGTTATCTGGCCCCAGGTTTGCGAACTTTGGCCAAGCATCTGGCAGTTCATCATAGAGTAACAGTGGTGGCACCAGACCGTAATCGAAGTGCCGCCAGCAACTCTTTAACGCTTGAGCTGCCTATACGAGCGGTGACTCACGACGACGGATTTATCAGTGTGGATGGAACACCAACAGATTGTGTTCATTTGGCTATTACGGGTTTATTGGAGAAAGATCCAGATATCGTGATATCAGGAATAAATGCGGGCGCTAACATGGGTGATGATGTTCTCTATTCTGGTACGGTCGCTGCAGCAACAGAAGGTCGTTTCTTAGGGCTACCTGCAATAGCAGTATCATTGGCCAGTCACTCGGCTAATATGAATTTTGAGCCAGCGGCCAAAATAGTGGTCGCCTTGGTCGAAAAGCTGGCTCAAAGCCGCTTGCCTACCAATACTATTTTAAACATTAATGTACCAGACGGGAAAGAAGTAGACTTGAACGATATTGAGATCACCCGTCTTGGCAGCAGACATCGTTCAGAGCCAGTAATTAAAGCGAAAGATCCAAGAGGTAAACCTGTTTATTGGGTAGGACCTCCAGGTGCAGAACAGGATGCGGGGCCTGGCACTGATTTTAATGCTATTAATGAAGGTCGTATTTCAATTACGCCTATACATACTGATTTGACGCAGCATGATGCGTTAAGTGGTTTAAAAAAATGGTTGGGGGATTAGGATGATTACGGATATTAATTTGCGTGGTATTGGTATGACGTCGCAGCGTACACGTGAACGTTTAGTGAATCTTTTACGGGACGAAGGCATCACTGATGAGCGAGTCCTTGGAGTCATGCGTTCAACACCCCGTCATATTTTTGTCGATGAGGCACTGGCAAGCCGAGCCTATGAGAATACCGCGCTTCCAATCGGCAGTAGTCAAACTATTTCACAGCCTTATACTGTTGCAAAAATGACTGAACTCCTCCTAGGGGACGTAATTCCAACCCGAGTTCTCGAAATTGGGACGGGGTGCGGGTATCAAACTACAATTCTGGCACAACTAGTGAATAAGGTTTATTCAGTAGAAAGAATCTCTGCTTTGTTGGTACAGGCAAGACGTCGTTTTATGATGCTGGATTTGCATAATATTCAAACAAAGCATACCGATGGTAATTGGGGGTGGGAGTTGAACGCGCCGTACGATGCAATAATTGTCACGGCTGCCCCATTAGGGGTGCCTGAGGCTCTTCTTGAGCAATTAGCGGAAGGTGGCAGACTCATTATTCCTGTGGGGATGGCTAAGCAACAGCAACTTAAAATAATCACCAGACAAAATGGTGAGTTTCATTATCAGGATTGCGAAGGGGTTAGTTTTGTACCTTTGCTGGGAGGAAGGGTTTAGTAAAGTATGTTAACAAAATTATATGACAAGGTGCTCACATGGTCGAAGCACAAGTATGCTGAATTCTATTTAGGGTTAATGAGTTTTGCCGAGAGTTCATTTTTTCCGATACCGCCTGATGTAATGTTGGCGCCCATGTCGCTAGCAAGACCAGAGCGAGCTTGGTATTTTGCAAGTCTGACCACTATTACTTCAACGTTTGGTGGGATGCTGGGTTATGCGATAGGGTATTTTTCTTTTGCAGCGATAGAACCGAGTCTTGTTGCTTGGGGTTATGGGTCAACATTAGTTGCTATAAAACAGGAGTTTGTTAGAAGTGGAGTAATTTTTGTATTCGCAGCAGGCTTTACACCATTCCCGTATAAAATTATTACTATTTCTGCAGGCGCTTTTAATATGGCTTTTCTACCCTTTATATTAGCTTCTATGGTAGGGCGTGGTGGCAGGTTTTTCCTGGTTGCAGGTGCTATGAAATATGGCGGCAAGCGAATGGAAGATCTGATCCGGCGTTATATTAATATTTTAAGTCTTATACTGGTTGCCGTTTTAGTATTGCTTTATTTTATATTTAAACACTAAATTGATGAATAAAAAACTCACTACTATTTTGTTTAGTATGATTACAGCAGTCGCTGCACTGGGTGTCAGTACAGCGCAGGCTGTTAGTGTGAGTACAATTAAGTCCATAAGTTTACTAAGTACAACAACAGCACTGGGGGAAGTCTTACATTTAGCGCCCGTTAGTCAGCGACGTAATCGTACAAAGAGTCGTAAAAAAGTACTTCGGCACAGGGTTAGGCGTGGTGAGAGTGTCGGGTCTATTGCCAGGAAATATCGGATTAGTCGTACACAATTAATAAGACGTAATCGTTTAAGGCGTCCGTATCGATTGCGCATAGGACAGAGCTTATACATTAAACGAGTCAGGGTCAAAGTTAAGCGACGTGTAGTGTTGCGCAGCGGTAAGTCTCGCTCTCGAAGTAAAAAGAGGGGCGTTAGAAAAGTTATCAAAACAGTGCGGGTTCGTACTTATCGTCATCGGGTTCGACGTGGAGAAACTGTTCGCTCCATTGCCAGGGGTTATAGAGTTAGTCAGCGACAAATCATACGTTTAAATCATTTGCATAGGCCTTACCGAGTTCGCCGCGGTAAGGTATTGATTATTAAGCGCGTTAAAACGATCAAGTACAGAAGAGTTTCGGTGGCAGCAGTGTCTCGTCAGAAAACTAGACGAACAAATAAAAAGACACGTGTTCGTCAATCCAGAAAAACTATTAAGTCGGGCTTAACTCCCCGTGATCGAAAAAAGAAAACAGTCAAAATTATTGTAAAAAAGCGCCAAAAAAAGGTTCAGCCTATACGAATACGAACCTATACTCATCGTGTACGTCGTGGCGATAACTTGCGCCGTTTATCTAAACGTTATGCTGTTTCTCAAGGTCAGATTATTCGACTCAATCGTCTCAGGCATCCCTACCGATTACGTCCTGGACGACGATTGATCATCAAGAAAGTTATGATTCGTCCCGGCCACGATGAATTTAAACTCGGCAAACAGTCCGACTGGAAAGAAATAAGGACTGGTAAGGCAGAATCAGGAAAAATTGCATCGAGAGGGAAAAATACCCATAAAAATAATGTAAAAATTAGAAAACCGTCTACAATTAAAGGTAATCGTTTAAATCACTTGAAGAACAGGCGGGAAGCCTCTAAAGGCACGGGATCCCGACACACAAAAGGACACAATGCTACAACCGGCACCTCTCATAGAAGTGTTATAAATCGGCGTGTAGAACAGGTAGACGAAAAAAACGGATTCATGCGAGGCATAGGTCGCTGGATATGGCCTGCTAATGGAAAGCTGGATAGTCGCTTTTCGAGAAGCTCAAAAGGGATCAAGATCAGTGGTCGCTTAGGACAAGGGATCTATGCTGCTGCAAAAGGAAAAATTGTCTATATTGGGGATAGCTTGATTCGTTACGGTAATTTGGTGATTATCAAACACAATAAAATATTTTTTACTGCCTATGCTCATAATCAGCGTTTACTGGTGCGAGAAGGGCAGTTTGTTAAACGGGGACAAAAAATAGCTGAGATGGGAAGTGCGTCGAGTGGCAAAATAGTATTACATTTTGAGATTCGTAAAGATGGCCGACCGGTAGACCCATTGTATTATTTGCCTCGAAAATAATCTGGTTATGTAGTAAAAATAAATAGAAATTAACAGGTAATTTTTATTACCAGGCCTTTACCTTAAGCAGGATTAGAGGCAGTATAGATTAAGAAGCCTGGCTCTACATGGAGTCCGCCAGGTTAACAAAAAATTGCTTGTTTTATGTGGATGTTAGAGGTCGATATGGCGGGTAATAGTGGGTCTGCTGCAGGTGACGGTAATACCAAGGTTACTGGTAGCGGGAAAAAAGCTGAAAAATTTTTTGATGAAATGAAGGGAGAGAGTACGATGGATGATTTAGCTGGGGATATCGTATTTGATAACAGCACCGGAAATGAAAAGAAAACACCTAAACGGGCAGCCGCTCGTAAAACAAGTAAAAGTGAAGCATCAGAGGGGCAGCTGGATGCTACCCGGATGTATCTTAATGAGATTGGGTTCTCGCCACTATTAACTGCAGAGGAAGAAGTTTATTATTCTCGCCTAGCTCAAAAAGGTGATGAAGCGGCTCGAAAACGTATGATTGAAAGTAATCTACGTTTAGTGGTTAAGATTGCTCGCCGTTATCTCAAACGAGGGCTCGCCTTATTGGACTTAATTGAGGAAGGCAATTTAGGCTTGATTCGAGCGGTAGAGAAATTCGACCCAGAACGTGGATTCAGATTCTCGACCTATGCTACCTGGTGGATACGGCAAACCATAGAACGCGCCATAATGAATCAAACTCGTACCATTCGTTTGCCGATTCACGTGGTGAAAGAAATAAATTTATATCTTCGTGCAGCACGTAAGCTTGCGCAAGATGTAGAGCGTGAGCCTAGTGCAGAAGAAATTGCCGCTTTACTGGACAAGCCCATTAATGACGTAAAACGTATGTTGGGGCTAAATGAGCGAGTGACATCAGTTGATACACCTATTGGTGATGATGAAGATCGAATGTTACTAGACGCTATTCCAGACGAAAATAATCCTGATCCATCAATGCTTTTGCAGGATGAAAATGTTCATAATAATTTGGAGCTTTGGTTAACCAAGCTCAATGATAAGCAACGTGAAGTCGTTGAAAGACGCTTTGGTTTGCATGGGTATGAGCGTTCAACACTTGAACAAGTAGGGCAGGAAATCGGTGTCACCAGAGAGCGTGTACGTCAGATTCAAATGGATGCGCTTAAGCGTTTACGGGAAATTCTGGAAAGCGAGGGATTTTCGGAAGATGTATTATTAAAATAGACTGTTAATCTTTAATTAAATCATTACTAAAGGCGGGTCTTATAAGATTCGCCTTTTTTATTGCTGAGATTTCAATAGTTAATTAGCGGCTATACTTATCTAAATAGTATCAATTATTTCTAATTTTTCTTGAGGTTATTTAAGTGGCTAAGCAGACTAGCACCAGGCAACTGATAGATGAAAATTCGTCTTCAGATAGACGTATTGATCCTGCTACTCAGTTGCCCAACAGCCAAATATTTCATGACCGACTAGGGCATGAAATTACCCGAGCAAAGCGTTCTGAACTGCCATTGGCGTTATTGCGAGTGGCAGTAAAACTGTCTACAAAGGATGGCGATGAGAAAACTAACTTTTCTATAAATTCGATCCTACCAGAAATTACCTACCGTCTGGTAAGTTGTATTCGCGAGTCAGACACGGTTTCTTATTTAGACGATGTGTTCGTGCTGATATTGCCAGAAATAAGGGATAGAAGCGTAGATTCCGTATCTCATAAAATAATTGATGAATTATGTAAGCAGTATGAATTTAATTCGCAGGTCGTTACTATAACAGTTAATGTAGGTATTAGTTTTTATCCCGATGATGCCAATGATGTAGAAACGTTGTATAAAAATACCGAACAAGCAATACTGGCTTCGAAAAAGAAAGATAAGAATCATTTCGAGTATTTTACACAATCAATGCAAGATGCCGCTCAAAAGAAATTACGAATGAGCAATGATTTAAAGCAAGCACTGAATGATAAGCAGTTTGAAATTTATTATCAACCGATTGTCAATATTCGTTCTGGAGTTATTAGTAAAGGAGAGGCTTTGTTGCGATGGCATCATCCTTTAAAAGGTTTGTTGAATCCTATGGAGTTTCTCTCGATTGCAGAAGAAACCGGGCTAATGCATGATATAGGAGATTGGGTCTTTCAAGAAGCAGTAGATAGAGAAAGAGTATGGAAACAAAGTTATAAATCTGAGTTTCAGATTGCGATAAATATGTCGCCAGTCCAGTTCAAAAAGGAATATCAGTTATTTGAAACAGAATGGTTTAATGCGTTGCAGCGCGCGATTTCTTCGGGTGCTAATATTATTATTGAGGTGACTGAAGCATTATTACAAGATGTTGACAGCGGTGTAATTGATAAGATGATTTTGTTACGTGAAGCGGGGCTTGAAATTGCAATCGATGATTTTGGAACTGCGCAAAGCTCGTTGACAAATATTAATAAGATCCGAGTTAACTATATTAAAATAGACCGTAAACTTGTCGCGAGTATTGAAGGTGATCAGGGTGAGGCGGTGGTATGTGATGCCATTATAGCAATGGCTCATAAACTTGGACTCAAAGTTATTGCAGAAGGAGTTGAAACTGAAGTCCAGGAAAAAATATTGACAGATGCCGGATGTGATTTTGCACAGGGTTACCTGTATTCGACTCCTGTACCTGCAATAGAATTTGAGCAATTATTAAAAGACGGTTGTCGCCAGATTGATATTCTATAAATGTTTGTTGTACCAATACCTATCTTGAGTTAGATAATCAACCCTGCGGCTACTTTACGCCCATCTGAGGCCAGCATATTAAAGGTTCGGCAAGCCGCTGCGGTATCCATCACTTCAATACCCACATTACGTTCGTAGGCAGGCTGTAATATTTTCGGGTGTGGAAACTGTATTTTTTTACCCGTCCCGAGCAAGATCATTTCCGGCATCTCTTTCAGAATTTCTATAATATGTGTTTCTGTAAGCTGATCAATAGATTGAGGGGCCCATTCAGGGAAAAGTGCGTTATAGCTGATTATAATGCTGCGAGTATGTTGTACATTTTTAACGCGAATATATTCTGCGGTATATTCGTGTATTAAAAATTTTGCGGTATTGTCGTCCAAGCTTAGTTTCATGAGATGAATTTAACCTGTCCAGATTGGAATATCCAGAAATAAAGAAAATTTAAGTGATTAAAAGTTTTGAATATTCAGCAGGATTAATGGCGATGTAACCTCAGATCGGGCTATAATAGCGCCGGTTTATTAAATGTAGATTTGATATAAAAATGGGTCGCTGTAGTGTTAAATTGCATAGACTGCGTACAATGATGAGTTTTAGTGAGTAAGGTTCTTTCAAAATGGATGAGTTTCCCCGTATTAAGCGTTTGCCCCCCTATGTATTCAATATCGTTAATGAGTTGAAGGCTGAAGCAAGGGCGAGAGGGGAGGATATCATTGATTTTGGTATGGGAAATCCTGATCAACCAACACCAGCCCATATTGTTGATAAAATGATCGAGGTCACTAAGCGAAAAGATACCCATCGTTATTCTACATCACGTGGAATCCCGCGTTTGCGGCGAGCGATTTGTCAGTGGTATAAAGACAGATACGAAGTCACACTTGACCCTGAAACCGAGGCAATTGTGACAATTGGCTCTAAGGAAGGGTTGGCACATCTCGCATTGGCTACTTTAGGCCCAGGTGATAATGTGTTGGTACCCAATCCTGCTTACCCTATTCATCCTTATGGAATTGTTATCGCGGGCGCGGATATTCGCCATGTTCCCTTGGTACCGGAGCTTGATTTTTTTGATGAACTCGAAAAATCAATTACAGATTCTTGGCCAAAACCAAAAATGCTGATTGTAAATTTTCCAGGGAACCCTACAACACAATGTGTTGATCTGGAATTCTTTGAACGATTGGTGGCGATCGCTAAAGAGCATAAAATTTGGGTCATTCACGATTTGGCTTATGCAGAAATCGTATTCGATGGATATACAGCGCCTTCTATTTTACAAGTAGAGGGGGCGAGTGATATTGCAGTCGAAAGTTATTCCTTATCGAAGTCCTATAATATGCCGGGTTGGCGAGTAGGGTTTATGTGTGGCAATAAAATTCTGATTGCAGCGTTAACAAGAATGAAATCTTATCTGGACTATGGGATGTTTACTCCTATTCAGGTCGCAGCGATTGCAGCGCTTGAAGGCCCACAAGATTGTGTGGAGGAAATTCGTCAGATGTATTGTTCAAGACGTGATGTACTTTGCGCGGGACTCAACTTATTAGGTTGGGAAGTAACCCCTCCTAAGGCAACCATGTTTGTATGGGCCCCCATTCCAGGGCCTTATCTTGAAATGGGTTCTTTAGAATTTTCGAAAAAATTATTAGCAGATGCTAAAGTGGCTGTGTCACCTGGCATTGGTTTTGGTAAATACGGTGAAGGCCATGTACGGTTTGGGCTGATTGAAAACGAACACCGTACTCGTCAGGCAATACGTGGAATACGAAATATGTTTAAAAATGATAAAGTTTATCTTGATAAGATCGGAGGCAGTCAGTGAATCCTGTGAAAGTTGGTTTGTTAGGCTTGGGTACAGTGGGCGGTGGTACCTGGAATGTACTTATGCGTAATGCTAATGAAATAGCACGTCGAGCAGGTCGTGGTATTGAAATCTGCCATGTAGCGACGCGTAATCTTGATCCGGACCAGTATCCTGAACTTGATAAAGCAAAGCTTACTGACGATGCTTTCGTAGTAGTGAATGATCCTGATGTGGATATTGTTGTTGAGTTGATCGGCGGATATGAACCTGCTCGTGAACTGGTGCTAAAAGCGATCGATAATGGCAAACATGTGGTCACAGCCAATAAGGCATTGATTGCTTTGCACGGTAATGAAATATTTGAAGCTGCGAGTCAAAAAGGTGTCATGGTTGCCTTTGAAGCCGCTGTTGCTGGTGGAATCCCGATTATTAAGGCGATTAGGGAAGGTTTGTCAGGAAATAAAATAAACTGGTTAGCTGGAATTATTAATGGCACAGGGAATTTTATACTGACTGAAATGCGAGATAAAGGCCGTGATTTCTCTGATGTTTTAAAAGAAGCACAAGAACTAGGTTATGCTGAGGCAGACCCTACGTTTGATGTCGAAGGTATCGATGCGGCACATAAATTGGCTATTCTGGGTTCCATTGCTTTCGGGATTCCGTTGCAGTTTGAAAAAGTTTTTACAGAGGGTATCAGTAATATTACTGGTGATGATGTTAGTTATGCTGAACAACTTGGTTATCGAATAAAGCATTTGGGTATTGCGCGTCGTACTGATACAGGAATAGAAATGCGTGTACATCCTACTCTCATCCCGGAAAAGAGATTAATCGCTAATGTTGATGGTGTCATGAACGCAGTATTGGTCGATTCGGACGCTGTTGGCGCTACTTTATACTACGGGGCGGGGGCTGGTGCCGAACCTACTGCCTCTGCAGTTGTGGCGGATATTGTTGATGTGACAAGAACTTTAACCGCTGATCCTGAAAATAGGGTGCCGCATTTGGCGTTCCAGGCGAACTCATTAACTGACACACCAGTGTTGGAGATGGGTCAAGTAGAGACTGCTTACTATCTTCGTTTACAGGCATTAAATCAGGCAGGTGTTTTGGCTGATGTGACTAGAATATTGGGTGATCAGGGAACCAGTATAGAAGCCATTTTGCAAAAAGATTCAGCGAATGAAACGAATAGTACTCCAGTTATAATTCTTACACATCGCATGCTGGAATCGAAAATGAATGAGGCGATTAAGCAGATTGAAGCGCTGGATTCAATTACCGACAAGGTATGTCGAATTCGTCTTGAATCGCTCGACAGTGATTAGTATTTTGTTATTAAATATCATTTAACTTTTTATAAAGATTTGAGGAATAGAGTATGCCATTTCGCCCCCGCTACACTGGATTAATTGATCGTTATCGCGACCGTCTGCCGGTTCGTGACGATACCCGTATTATTAGTCTTGGAGAAGGCGATACTCCTTTGATCCGTTTGAATAATATTCCGGGTTGGACTGGTAAAGATATTGATATCTATGTCAAATATGAAGGATTGAATCCTACCGGATCATTTAAAGATCGTGGTATGACGATGGCCGTGACTAAAGCGGTAGAAGACGGAAGTGGTGCTATTATTTGTGCCTCCACTGGCAATACTTCAGCATCCGCTGCAGCCTATGCTGCACGCGCAGGCATAAAAGCGTTTGTACTGATTCCTGAAGGGAAGATTGCGATGGGTAAGTTGGCGCAAGCGATGATGCATGGTTCTGTGGTAATTCAAATTAATGGTAATTTTGATGCCGGCATGCAACTGGTGAAAGAAGTAGCTGAGAAGGCGCCTGTCACTATTGTTAATTCAATTAATCCTTTTCGTTTACAGGGTCAAAAAACAGCTGCATTTGAAATTCTTGAAGAACTAGGCGGAGCGCCAGATTATCACTGTTTACCCGTGGGTAACGCAGGAAATATTAGTGCACATTGGATGGGTTATAAGGAATACCATGAGCACGGCATAGTAAATGACACACCTTGTATGGTAGGTTATCAAGCAGCAGGTGCAGCACCTTTTATTCGTGGTGCAATGGTTGATGATCCTGAAACAGTCGCGACCGCAATTCGTATTGGACACCCACAAAGCTGGGAAAAAGCCTGGGATGTGAAAAAGGAATCGAATGGTTGGTTTGACGAGTGTAGTGACGCTGAAATTTTAGCGGCACAAAAGCTATTGGCTGAAAAGGAAGGGATTTTTTGTGAGCCTGCCTCTGCAACTTCAGTGGCGGGTGCGTTGCGAGATATAAAAAGTGGCAAGATTCCGGAAGGAAGTAAAGTGGTCTGCACATTAACCGGTCATGGATTAAAAGACCCGGATACAGCAATTAAGCAAAGTACCGCTAAAATGATGTCTATTGAAGCTAACTTGTCTTCCGTTGAAAAGGCGATTCTCTCGCAGTTAGAATCTTGATAAAGTTATGTTAGGAGCTTTTGTTACGTTCAGACAATCAATAACCGGGTCAGGTTCTACGGCTTCCAGCCTTCGAATCCGACCCTGGGATTATGGCTAGGCATTAAGGCATACGCGGGTTGTGTCGCATAGACAGTTAATTACGGGGTCAGATTCGATTACTTGTAAAAGTAATCGAGTCTGATCCACTGCACATAAGTAAAGGATCGCTGATACATGTCTGATTTACCTTATCGTGCTATCACAAAAAAAATCCAATTCCCTATTGTGACACTATTGATAGTGCTAGTTTGTATTCTTGTCTATTTAGCACAGTATGCTAATAGAGCAAAGTTCGAAATAGCATTAAAAAATTTTTGTATTCAGGAAGTGAATGTTCGGCAGATATCATTTCAGGGGAAAAATCTAGACCAAAAACAAGTCACCTGTCGTAGCGTCTTTAAGAAAATATATTTATCGGAAGATAAAGATATTGCAATCAATACAATTCTTTCCCATGTTAATAATCGTCGACTAAATCCTACTGCATTATATCGGGGTACACAGTATTTAAAAACTAAATACGCGGAATTATCTAAAAGTGCACCCGCTCAGGACCTTGGTATGCGCTTGGGTCTTGTCGCGGGAAGTTTTGATCCTGTACGAATGTTAACAGCAGCATTTGCCCATGGGAGTTGGTGGCATGTTCTGGTAAATGTATTAGCTTTTGTAGTATTTGCCTCTGCTGCTGAACGACTTCTGGGTTGGGGAGTCTTTTCACTATTATTCCTATTTTTGGTTTACAGTAGCCATTCACTTTATTCATTAATGTCTCTCTTGAAGTCGACTCAAGTCCAGGAAATTACGATCGGCTTATCAGGTGTCGTTTTTGGTATGATGGTCTTTATGGCAGTTATACTACGTCGGGCTAAAGTTCGGTTTGAATTTTGGTTTTTTGTTAAGCTATTTGCGCTAAGCCTTTCGATTCAATTGTTTGTATTATTCTCAATTAGTCTGGATTTTCTCCATTATTTCCTAGGAGATGAGCAAAGCCGTATTAGTTTTAGGGTGCATTGGGCAGGCATGATAGTTGGAGGCTTAGCCGCTTTTTTTATCCCTCTTCGTTTAATCAGGCGAAGCACCATCCATTCAACATTATATGGTTTGAAGGGTACTTACCCGATAATTAAATATAAGGGATCGAGGTAAACAAATGACAGGCAATAATCGAATGATATCTAAATCAAATATTTTGCATGTGATTATCCCTGGGCTTGCGACTTACCAACATTCTTACTCTTTAGCATATTCTTCATGTCTGGAAAAGATGCTTAAAACTGCCGTGCGGACCGCCATTGCGGAAGACTATTATGGTTTGATTTATTCGTTATTCCAAAATGGAAGTGACTCAAAAATTCCAGCCGCTTCTGTCGCTGCATTAAGACAAAGCGTGCAGTCAGTCACCTCAGATGATTTTTATCTGTGTGCAGACCCTGTTTATATGCAAGCAGATCGTGATCAGCTGTTGATGTTTGATAGCCAAGAGTTAGAAATTAGCGAATCCGAGGCAAAGGCTATTGTTGAATCTCTAAATAGTCATTTTATGGAAGACGGATTAGAGTTTAGTGTTATTGAATCTTCACGATGGTTAGTGAAGGCTAATAGTTTAAAAGAGGTAGCGACCAGTCCTCTTTACCGTGTGGTTAATCGGCCTTTACTTGATGTGATGCCGCAAGGAAGCCATGGTGCAAAGTGGAAAGCGATTATTAATGAAATTCAGATGTTATTGCATAATCATGAAGTGAATGATGTCCGCCAGGAAAAAGGTATGAAAACGATAAATGGTATCTGGTTTTGGGGGGAGGCTATGTCATTACAAGCCAAGGATGATGTGACTAGTAGTGATGGCGAGAGTGTCCAGTCAAGTGCGCTCGTTCAACTCTATAGCGACGATCTTTGGCTTTGTCGATTAGCTAAGGGATATAGAGTGCCGGTTCGGCAGACTTCAGAGATTGATAAAGGCGTATTCAAAAGTCCTCTCAATAGACTGCAGGGTGATTCTTTGTACATTGATTCACAGTTATCGAATGAATATGGGCGTTTAACTATTGTGCAGTTTAAGGAATGGTTAATAGCTAGTGAAAAAAAATTATGGTTACCCATTAGGCGTAAACTGTTTGAAGGTATCTTTAATCAGGTGAATCTCTATCCTGGTGACGGCTATTGCTATAAGATAAAACACCAATCATTGCTACGAAGGATGGCGCATTTTTCTGTCACTTATATTCACTGGATTAGGCAAAAATTGGGTCGAAAAAACTAGTCGAGAATATTATAAAAAATGGTAATCCTACGGGATATTTTAATGTGAGTTTCACTCCCTTCAATCGAGTATAAGTGTCTCGAATTTGCCTGGAAACTATTATGAGTAAAACCAAAATCATTAAGGCACGTGTAGCACATTCGGATTTATTGATTCCTAATATGAGTCCGTTATTACAGCGCATCTATGCCGCACGAAATATTAAAAGTGTTGAAGAGCTTGAGTCTGGGCTTGATAAGCTTGCCCCCTATAAATTATTAAAAAATATAACGAGCGCGACAGAAATTTTATTGGACGCAATCTATAGCCAAAGCAAGATTTTGATTGTAGGTGACTTTGATGCTGATGGGGCTACCAGTTGTGCCGTTGCGATGAAAGCGTTACGTGCCATGGGGCATCAGGATGTGAGTTATTTAGTGCCTAATCGTTTTGATTATGGCTATGGGCTTACACCAGAAATTGTTGACGTGGCAGCTAAAAAAGAACCTGATTTAATTATTACAGTGGATAATGGTATATCCAGCATTCAAGGCGTTGAGCGCGCCCACGAACATGATATTGCTGTTCTGGTCACCGATCATCATCTTCCAGGGGAACATCTCCCGGAGGCCGATGCTATAGTTAATCCTAATCAGCCTGGGGATAAGTTTCCGAGTAAAAACCTGGCGGGGGTCGGCGTTATCTTTTACGTAATGATTGCTTTACGTCAAGCGTTGCGTGATAACGGTTGGTTTCAGGAGCAAGAAATTGATGAGCCAAACCTCGGGGTTTTATTAGATCTAGTCGCTTTGGGAACAGTGGCGGATGTAGTTCCATTAGATCATAATAATCGTATTCTCGTAACCCAGGGTATTGCACGCATTCGTGCCGGGCATGTTTGTCCGGGCATTAAAGCTTTGTTACAGGTCAGTAAGAAGCAATTACATTCGCTCGTGTCGTCTGACATGGGTTTTTCGATAGGTCCTCGACTCAATGCAGCAGGCCGTCTTGATGATATGAGTCGCGGTATCGAGTGTTTGCTTGCTGACGACGACGCCACTGCTTTAACGATTGCCAAGCAGTTACATGAACTCAATATTCAGCGTCGCACCATTGAGCAGGATATGAAACAGCAGGCCGAACAGGTGTTGACTACTATTATTGATAGCGCTGATCAAAGCAGCATCCCGTTTGGGATAAGCCTTTACGATTCAAGTTGGCATCAGGGCGTTATCGGGATTTTAGCGTCACGTATTAAAGAAGCATGGCACCGGCCAGTAATTGTGTTTGCTGATGCAAATACAGAAGGAGAAATAGTTAAGGGGTCGGCTCGCTCAATTAAGGGGCTGCATATACGAGATGCTCTTGATCTAATCGCAACCCGTAATCCAGGCTTAATCATTACTTTTGGCGGGCACGCGATGGCTGCCGGCCTGTCTTTAAAGCAGTCTGATTTTAAAGTGTTTGAAGAAGAGTTTAATCTGGTGGTAGAAGAGCTGGTGTCTAAGGAAGACCTTGAGCAAGTCATTTATACGGATGGGAAATTACAGCTAGATGAAATGACTCTGGAAAATGCCGAATTAATTCAAACCGCTAGCCCGTGGGGGCAGGCTTTTCCTGAGCCCGTTTTCGAAGGAGAGTTCAAGGTGATGAATCATCGTATTGTCGGTGAGAAACATCTTAAACTGCAGCTGCATTCACTTGGAACAGAGGGAGCTTTACAAGGTAAGGCGCTCATCGATGCGATTGCTTTTTCGCAAGCCGATAATGAAGCAGTGAGTGACGATGCAACGGTACGAATGGTTTATCGCTTATCCGTAAATGATTATAATGGTTCGAAAAGTGTGCAGTTGATGGTTGAGCATATCGAATAGGTTGCCTTAACTGTACTGGCAAACGTTGCTTTATAAAGTTATTTTTGTGAGCAATTACGTGTCTGTGCTCAGCCGCGTGTTGGCATTCATCCTTGTTTTCTCTAAAAGTATGACTGTATCGCCAATCACTTCTCGTTGTTCATCACATATTCAGCTAAATGACTAATTTTTCGGGTGAAATAGCCTATTTGGCTTGCCGCTAAGGCATCGCTTTCGGTAGAATAGCGTCTTTTCATCTATATAATCAGGTGGCACCTGCAGTCAGGCAATCCAATGGAAATTAATATACACCTAAATCTCATTAATGACCTTAAAGAGCGCTCAGCTTCTTTGAGGGGGTATCTTTGACTACGATGCCAAGCAAGAGCGTCTGACGGAAGTTGAGCGTGAGCTTGAGCAACCGAACGTCTGGAATGAGCCAGAAAAAGCCCAGGCATTAGGAAAAGAGCGCTCCAGACTAGAGCTTGTTGTTAAAACCTTGTCGTCTATGAAAGAAAATCTGGATGATGCTGGCGAGCTTCTTGAATTATCGGCAGAAGAAAATGATGAAGCATCAGTCGATGCTTTGGCTGAGGATTTACAGGGTTACAAAAAAGAAATAGAAGTACTGGAATTCCAAAGAATGTTTTCTGGTGAAATGGATCCAAACAATGCCTTTATTGAAATTCAGTCAGGATCAGGGGGCACTGAAGCTCAGGATTGGGCGAGTATGCTGTTGCGGATGTATTTACGTTGGGGTGAGCGTCGTGGATTTAAAACAGACTTAATCGAGGTTTCACCTGGTGAAGTCGCGGGCATTAAAAGCGCGACCATCAGCATTGTAGGTGATTATGCTTACGGCTGGTTGCGTACTGAAACGGGTGTTCATCGACTCGTTAGAAAATCTCCGTTTGATTCAGGGAGTCGAAGGCATACATCATTTGCAGCGGTTTTTGTATCGCCTGAGGTGGATGATGATATCGAGATCGATATTAACCCTGCTGATTTAAGAATAGACGTTTATCGGGCGAGTGGGGCAGGTGGCCAACATGTTAACCGTACAGAATCTGCTGTGCGTATTACTCATCTACCGACTAATACAGTAGTGCAGTGTCAGAATGATCGTTCGCAGCACAAAAATAAAGCGACTGCGATGAAGCAGCTCAGAGCTAAATTATATGACCTCGAGATGCAGGCGAGACAAGAAGACCAGCAGGTGTTAGAGGACAGTAAGTCGGATATAGGTTGGGGCAGTCAAATTAGGTCCTATGTGCTTGATCAGTCGCGCATTAAGGATTTACGTACTAACGTGGAAAACGGAAATACACAAGCAGTATTGGATGGTGATATAGATGCTTTTATTGAAGCAAGTCTTAAAAGCGGACTGTAAATAAATTTAAAAAATGAATGTAATAAAACGGTGAGAATGAGATGAGCGAAGACGAACATAGATTAATTGCAGAAAGGCGCGCGAAACTTCAGAAGTTACGTGATCAAGGCAAGGCATTTTCGAATAAATTCAGACGCAATGAAGTGGCAGCTGATCTATTTGAAAAGTATGATTCTATGAGTAAGGACGAACTCGCTGAGAAAGACGTTTATGTAAAAATTGCTGGCCGTGTAATGGCTAAACGTGTAATGGGAAAGGCAAGTTTTATTCAAGTGATGGATATGTCGGGCCGCATGCAATGTTTTTTACAGGGTAAAAACTTGCCTGACGGCTTATACGAAGAATTTAAAACTTGGGATGTCGGCGATATTGTGGGTATCGAAGGCATTATGTTTAAAACAAAAACGGATGAATTGACTGTTCGTGTTAGTGATGCATTAGTCCTTACAAAATCGTTACGACCGTTACCTGATAAACATAAAGGTTTAACGGATACTGAAACTCGATATCGTCAACGCTACCTCGATTTAATTATGAGCGAAGATACGCGTAAGACATTTCAATATCGTATTGCGATTGTTAACTATATTCGTAACTATTTTATCGAAGAAGGTTTTCTTGAAGTTGAAACACCTATGATGCAAGTGATCCCGGGTGGCGCAACGGCCAAGCCTTTTGTGACTCATCATAATGCTCTGGATATGGATATGTATTTACGTATTGCACCAGAGCTTTATTTGAAGCGATTGGTCGTCGGGGGCTTTGAACGCGTATTTGAAATTAATCGCAATTTTCGTAACGAAGGTTTGTCCACCAGGCACAACCCTGAATTTACCATGATAGAGTTTTATCAGGCTTACGCAGATTACAAGGACTTAATGGATCGTACTGAAGAACTGATTAGAGGCATTGCCGAGAGTGTTTGTGATACGACTTTGATCGAGTATCAAGGCTTAACTCTTGATTTCGGAAAGCCCTTTGCTCGCTATACAGTGATAGAGTCAATTGTTGAGTACAACGATAATATTAGCATTGATCAACTTACTGATATTAAAGCGGCTACTGCCTTGGCGGAATCACTTAAAATTCCTTTGCAGGACTCTTATGGACTGGGCAAAATTCAGATCGAAATATTTGATAAAACAGTCGAAGAAAAATTATTGAATCCCACTTTTATTACGGCATATCCTACTGAGGTCTCGCCTTTGGCCCGCCGTAATGATGATGATCCTACCGTTACTGATCGCTTTGAATTTTTTGTTGGTGGACGCGAATTGGCCAATGGTTTTTCAGAACTTAATGATTCCGAAGATCAGGCAGAGCGTTTTAAACAACAGGTAGCAGACAAAGATGCTGGCGATGAAGAAGCCATGCATTTTGATGCAGATTATATATGTGCATTGGAATATGGATTGCCTCCCACTGCTGGTGAAGGGATCGGAATTGATCGCTTAGTGATGTTGTTTACCGATTCGCCGTCAATTCGTGATGTGTTGCTATTTCCCCATATGAGACCGGAATAAGAGTCTATTGAGCAGAATCCAATAACAAGCAAGAGCAATGTAAGGTTAGTTATTGGAATATAAGAGAATTCCGTACAAATAGCTTGTTAATCCAGTACTGTTTGTATAATCCCATTCGTCTGTTATACTTAAAAACGATCGGTAGTCGTAGTTAAGGTAGTAATCTGATTATCGTATCTGTCCGTTTTTAGGCTACTGTGAAATAAAGGTTTATCGATGAATAAGGTCCCTATCTTGGGTGAACTGGAGCAGTCAGTATTAAATTATTTATGGAAATATAGAGAAGGTGCTGTTAAATCAGTGCATTCTGTCATAGGTAAAAAACGAAAAATATCTTCTAATACCATTCAATCAACACTTGAGCGATTACGAAAAAAAGGACTACTTTCTAGAGCCAAAGTAAGTCACGCATATATATACAGGCCTATTGTTGAGCGTAATGTGTTGTTAGGCCAGTGGTTGAATAAAATGATCGGTTCGTTTAGCGGTAATAATGCTGAAATTATGATTTCGGCCTTTGCTGACTTGTCTAAAAATATTAGTTCTGATGATTTGGCAAAGCTTGAAGAAATGATCAAGAATGTTGAAAACGAACGCTAACAAGGTTGCTTGATTATGCTCGGAATCGTTCAATCAATCGTCGTTGTATTTACCTTATTTGCATTTGTAATCGCTGTATGCGCGCAGTTGATCTATCTTGGTTTAAATCGCTATTTCCCTAGATTGGAACCTGATCGTCGAGCTCGTTTACTATTTTTGCTTGCTTGTTCGCCCGTGTTTATATCTTTTATATTAGTGGTATTGGTTTTTATTCCCTCGTTTTTAACATTAGTAGGGTTGGTTGCTGATCACTGTCTGATTCATGGCGACCATCATTCTCATCTGTGCTTCGTTCATCCACCTGCATTTATTCATAATCCATGGATGTTAATTTTTGCGTTTACGTTTCTTGTTATTAGCGTCTGGAGGATGATCAAGGTTTTTTCAGAAGTCTGGAAAGGACAGTGTTTGCTGAATCAGCTTCGCCGAAAT
>VAOX01067461.1_pt1 | contig 38010 bp, 37 predicted proteins | sample 3393891 | NCBI WGS metagenome assembly VAOX01 (sample SAMN08290429, study PRJNA428436) | hydrothermal vent metagenome | isolation source: Deep-sea hydrothermal vent chimney | place: Indian Ocean: Southwest Indian Ridge | depth 2822 m m
AAGGAGCCTCTGATCAATTCATGATTACGATCTTACTGTCCTTAAATATCAATGACTACGTTGAAAATCTTGCCAATAGCCGTGCTATTAGCTGCAATCTTTGTCTTGCTACTGATATTTCTGAACAGCAATCTCATTAACCAGAAGCTCCTTAAGTCGATATGAGAATAAACCGCTGTTTTTATAATCTTGCAGTCTTTGGAGTAAATGCTTAAAATATCGCTTTAATTTAAGCCGAGTAATAATATGCCTCAAGTTACTATTTATAGTACTGGTTCTTGCCCAGTATGTGATAAAGCAAAAGCCTGTTTAGTCAAATGGAATATCAAGTACGAAGAAGTGCGCGTTGATCAATCGACCTCTGGTCTCAAAAAAATGATGAAGGCTACTAACAATGCCCGTACTGTTCCTCAAATATTTGTTCGGGACAAGTGGGTAGGTGGCTTTGATGAGTTAACTGAATTGCATATGGATGGTGATTTAGACGATTTGATGCCCTAAGTATCTAAAGTTGTTAAAGTTAACGCAAATCAATAATATAGTCCTGAATATCGTCTCCTGCTATTTCGTCTTCGTTAGTTGCATAGCTACTAATTGAAATGCCGGCCTCTGCCACAGACGCCTGATTCCCCGTCAATAATGGGTGCCAGGTGGGCAGTGATTTTCCTTCAGAGAGTAATCGGTAAGCACAACTGCTGGGCATCCAGTTTAATTCATTTATTTCGTTAGCTGTCAGAGTGACACAATCTGGAACAAGGGTAGAGCGCTCACTGTATTGTGTGCACTGGCATTTTTCCATGTCGAGTAATTTACAACTTACATTGGTATAAAATACTTTTCCGGTATCTATATCTTCAAGTTTGAGAAGACAGCAACGAGCGCAATGATCACATAGAGACTCCCACTCTGTCGTCGTCATTTCAGAAAGTGTTTTTGTTTCCCAAAAGTTAGTGGTGTTTTTCGTCATGCGGGTTCACGTTTATCGATTTCATCGATAACAATTTCAAATTTTCCAGCAGTACGTTGTCTAAAGTAATGTTGTAGAGCAGCTGTGACCACCGGAAATGCAATATTTTCCCATGGAATGTCTTTTTCAAAGAACAAGCTAACTTCTGAACTTTCAAGTGTGGGTGAGAATTCAGGTTTAAGCATAAGCGCCCGGTATATTATGTATATTTGACTAATATGCGGGATATTATACAGGCAAAAAAGTTCTAAATTCTCTACAGAGGCGAGTGATTCTTCGAAGGTTTCCCTTTTAGCGCCTTCAGCAGAAGTTTCATCGTTCTCTAAAAATCCTGCGGGTATAGTCCATAAGCCAAGCCTGGGTTTTATCGCACGTTTACACAATAGGATTTGATCGTTATAGGTTACAATGCAACCAGCAATTACTTTGGGGTTATGATAAAAAATTGTTTGGCAAGAAGAACAAACAAAACGGAAGCGATGATCTCCTTTGGGTATCATTGAGGTGACAGGAGCGGCACAATTTGAGCAATAATTCATTTGTTTTCCGTAGAGATTGACATCCTAAAGTAAGAGACGATTATACAACAGAAGTGAGTGGAATGCTCTTTACCGGGGATGCTGCCATTGAGTCACCTTGAACTTACAATCGGTATTTTTTGTGGCTATTGCTGATGAGTAATCTTGTGGTGCAGGGATATCACTAATAAAATAGTCCGTATTGTCACAATTAACGATACATTGATCTTTCATAAGGCCATCATTAACAACAGTGTAGTGAGATAAGCCTTGGGCGAGCCCCTTGCCCGTTGCTTTTAATAGTGCTTCTTTACGAACCCATATGCGAAAAAATACGTTGTTTAGGTTTTCTTGTGTCGTCGTCTCTAGAATCTCAATTTCAGTTTTAGCAAAAAAGCGTTTGGCTAAATTAAGAATATTTTTTTGTGGTCGATGCTGCTGCACATCAATACCGATTTCATAGTCTGGGTTTATTGCAATTGTGCCCACTGTCAAGGAATGGGACAAGTTGAAGAACAGACTGTTTTTGGGATAGCTGCAATAGGGCTTGCCGTGTTTGTGCAACTTAAATTCTATCGTAGATTTTTTACAGCAGGTGGCGTCCGCGATAATTTGCCGAGTAACGGCGCGGGTAATAATATACTGTTTTCGCCGAACATCAATTTTGATACCGTTAACGCGCTGTTGTTCATCGTCAGTAAGTTGTGCTTTATAATGTTCCAACATCTGATCGCACACGTTGAAATCAAGAAAAACCACTTTGGTCGTATCGGGTTCATGACTTTCGGCTTTATAGGGTGCTGTAATCTTCTTATCCATTTAATATTCTGATGATCGTACTCATCAATGCCCATGATAAGTACATTATGACCTAGTCTAGAACGCGCGGTCAATAATGGGGGGTAAAGTTATTTTTGACCCTGGTCCAGCGCGAACCGCAGGTTTGCCGCGGTATTTCTCTGGCACTGAGGTGTCGACTTCATCAGTCGCTTGTCCTGGTTTTTTGTCTTTTTTATTTAGGGGTGACAGGCTATTCGTGGAATTTTTACGCCCCAAAGCCTTTTCTGGCTTCTGAGTAAGCTTATGTTTTTTGGTCGATTTATTTCCTTTTGTATCGCGGTGAACATCGCTTACTTTGTGTTTCTGTGTAGATGTTTTCCCTGACACATGATTAGCAGGAGCTCTATTGTTAAGCAGTGAACGATTGTTTAGCCCCCCAGGTATTTGTGTGCGCCGTAATATAGTCGAGCGCTGGCGTTTCAAACTTTTCTTGCGAGGAATTCTATTTTTCTTTTCTTTTGGTAATTGAGAGCTATGCCAGCGAGAGAATACTTTTGCCTGACTTTTCTCAAGTCGTTTTAAGGTGGACAGTGCTTTTGCGTTTAATACGAGAATGCTAATTCTGCGGTTAATGGGATTGATCGGTTTTTTTCGATCAAGTAGTATTGATGAACCGAGCCCTACGATGCGTGCAACTAAATGCCACTTTAGGCCTCCGTCTAACATCGCCCTGCGAGCCGCGTTTGCTCTATCTGCCGAGAGCTCCCAGTTACTGTAATCAATTCGGTCTGTATAGGCTTTGCCATCAGTATGGCCTGTTATGCTAATTTTAGAATTGGCTTTATTAATAATAAGACCGATTTCGTTAAGAATTTTTTCTGCATAGGGGCGTAGGCGGCTACTGCCACTTAAAAACATGGGGCGTTTTGCTTTGTCGATAATCTGAATACGTAAACCATCGTCTGTAAGATCAATAAGTAGCTGCTCTTTAAAATTCTTAAGAGCATCTTGTTTAAATGATTGTTCTATATTTTTTGTTATTTTCTGATAACTCTGACGTTGATTTCGTAATGCCATATTATTGACGCTTGATGAGTTAGATGAACGTTTGGTGGATCTTCCGGTATTTCTGGGATCACCGTTAGCATGATTAGATTTTTCGAGCACTCGCTGACCCTCGCCCTTTGGTAGCTCCATTGTGCCTCCAAGTTTAATCATGCTGGTGCTTGCACCGCCAGGGCCCATTTGACCTTGTGCGGCAACATGGCTCATGCCTTCGGTTAAGCTGGGGTTTTTGAAATAACTTGATATAGCCGCTTTTTGTTCGACCGATGTGCCTCCTAGTAGCCACATCACCATAAAAAATGCCATCATCGCAATAGCGAAGTCTGCCATGGCAACTTTCCACGCCCCCCCGTGATGACCGTGGCCACCTTTATTGATTTTCTTTACAATAATGGGTTGTTTCTTGTCTTCCATGCTTTTTGTCTGACGATTTTTTTTGCAGACTATCCTTGTAGTGGGCTATTTATTCTCTTTAAGGTATGTTTCTAATTCAGAAAAACTGGGGCGATCACCGCTGGCCAGGGTCTTGCGACCAAATTCAACAGCAACTTGTGGACTGTAACCATTAACAGTTGATAATAAACATACTTTTAGACAATCAAAAACTTTATGCTCTCCGGCTACACGCTTACCAATGGCAGTTGACATAGGGGCTACAAAACCATAGGCCATTAAAATACCCAGAAAGGTACCCACAAGAGCCGCTCCCACATGTTCGCCGATTTCTTCGGCGGTCCCAGAGATTGCCCCCATGGTGATAACAATACCAAGTACGGCAGCAACAATACCAAAGCCAGGAAGTCCATCAGCTACTGCTTGCAATGCGTCAGGAACCTGGCTTTCTTCGTGGTGATGAGTTTCCATCTCGATGTCCATGAGGTTTTCCAATTCGAATGCGTTCATATTACCTCCAACGATTATTCGCAAATAATCGGAGATAAACTCCATAATATGATGGTCTTTCATAATCTTTGGATAGCGGCTGAATATTTCGCTTGATTCAGGCTCTTCGATATCGCTTTCGATCGCCATCATTCCTTCCTTGCGAGCTTTACCAAAAATGGTAAACATAAGAGCGAGCAGATCAAGATAGAATTTCTTGTTATATTTGGGGCTGCCTAACAAGCCCATGCTTCTGGATATCGTACCCTTGATGACGCTTCCGGGGTTGGCAATTATGAATGCACCTACTGCGGCACCAATAATGATGATTAACTCATTAGGCTGCCATAAAGCTTCGAGGTGCCCATGTGAGAGTACGTATCCGCCTGCCACACAGGCAAGGACAAGTATTGAACCAAATATAAGAGCCATAAGTTACTTCTCTATTCCATTATTTGTGGGTACATTCCAGTCTACCTTCACAGTATCGGCGAAGTGGGTTGTGGCTTTAGTGATAACGTAGGGGAAAATACTTCTTATGTTAGGTCTTTATTTATAGTCATCTACACTTGGAATTTTACACAGCAGTGTTAAAGTATTAATAAGATTTGTCGTTACTATATTTAAGGAAATCGAAACCAATACCGAGACTTGCGTAATGAAGGGAAATAATAATCGCATAGAGATGCCTTCCGACCTGGAGAGCTGGGCAAGCTATCTTGCGGAAAAAGCATTGCCATTGATGGAGACGACCACGCAGTATGTTAATCATCTTGATAACAGATCTGGTCGTTCAGTAGAGAGTATTTGTGCGAATTTGCTCCTGGATCCCGGAGCGGTAGTGTGTTTGTTGCAGCAAGTTAACTCCCTTAAGCGCGGCCGTCTTAGTAGTGAGATAACGACTGTTGAAAATGCCATAGTATTACTGGGTATAGATAAGTCACGTCAACTATTGAAGCGCCGCAAGATAGTGAAGCTTCCAGTTAAAGCCCCTGCCTTAAAGCAATATATCAAGCAGATTGACCTTGCGTATCATGCAGGTTATCTTGCGTATGAATGGGCGATAATCCGAGGAAGTATGACTCCTAAAGAGTCATTTATACAGGCATTCTTATTTCGGATTGGTGAAATGTACATGTGGTTGTACGGACTCTCTGAGATCGTAAAAGTTCGTGATGTAGCCATCAGTAAGAAAATTCCGTTTCGAGTCGCACAAAAAGAAATTATGGGTTTTGATTTCCGACAACTTAGCGCAAAAATGTCAGGGATTTTGAATATGCCCGAGATAGTGCAAGTTTGTCATGATCAAGATAATCTTGAGATACCTAATGTCAAAGCAGTCCATCTTGCAAGCAGTTGGGTTTCCTTGGCGAGTCAAACAGGTCTGTATACGCTTGCTATACGTAGCTGCGAAGAAAAGATTGCTGAGCTGCTGGATTATTCGTTGGATAGAACTATTAGTATGTTACATAAGACGATAGTAGACATAGCTAAAGAGACTGTTGTTTATAAAATTCTGCCACTGGCTCGAGAGCTTCCTCGTACAGATGTGGAGTTGCCAAAAATAACTGGAGCGTCAGTTAATACACCCTCTAAGGAAGATGTAAGGCTACCACCAAAACCTTCGGCGATTATTCAATCTAAAAGGAAATCAGTGTCTGTTGCTTCATCATATGAGCCATTAAAGGGTTCCGGACAGTCTGATAGTTACTTGAATTATGATCCCGTAAATGATGAGCATAGCGCTAGCGAAGTCCTTGTAGAGCTGATAGGACTCCTGAATCAAGGAAAGTTGAATAAACTGTCTCATCAGAATTTAGTGTCACTTTTTCTAGGCAAAATGAAAAAAGCCCTGGATCTCGATCACGTCTTACATTGTGAAACTGGTTCTAAGGGAAAGAGCTTGAAAGCTATCCAGTTTTCAGACAAACAGACGCGGGCCCGTCTCGGTAAATTTTGGGTGGATATAAGTCGTGATAACATTATTTCGCGTCTTTTAAAAAAGTCTCAGTCCTTATGGTTGTCAGACAAAAATCGAGAAAAACTATGGCCTTTGCTTCCAGTCGTAGTAAAAGGCCTGATTAATACCAAGAGTTTCTTTATGATAACACTTATATTAAAGAACGGACTAAGTTGTCTTATTTATGCCGACCGAGCATCGGGTAATATTGAATTAGATGATAAGACATACCAGTTATTTAAGAAGTTGTGTAAGCTGTTCGGAGACAACCTTGAATTACTTGAAAGTTAAAATAGCCTGAGCTAATACTGGCGAAAGTAACAAGCGAAGAGGAAGGTTTGGTGTTTTATTTACTATGGTGAATATTTAAATTTGATCTTGTCTTTTCTATATTGCTTTTCTCATTTGATTTCCCGGCCTATTATAAATATCTGATTTTCGCTACTATTTCACTGATTTTTGTTATTTTCCACGGCCGAGCTATACTGATTTAAATAGGTGCATCTAATTGATATTTCAAATAAAATGTTAAGTGGGTCTTAAGCTTGTATTGAACACTTCGCACTACAAACTATAAAGTGTTGATTGAGGAAGTGCTATTAAATTTTCAGCGTTGGTGTTTATAGAATAGTCGTTGGTAGAGTTAACAAGGAAGTTTGGCTTTATAGAAACTTAAAATTCCCAAAAGACTAAAATACCGGTCAGCATTTTTAGATTGACTGAAATTGATGTATGTCTTATTTGAATCTAGAGTAGCGTATAATGAAAGTAGTACTAAACTGGTTTTCACAGTCCATTAAACGTCAAATTAGTACCTTGCTAGTGACGATGGTTTTTTTGTCGTTGTTTCTCGTGTTTCAGTATTTTTATCAAGTCCATAATTTAGAGATCAAGCAGGCTACGACACAACTAGCACGTCAACTGATAGCAACTCTTGTGGGTTCGACCGGCCAATTTCTTCAATCACGTGATTCCTCTTCTGCTCAGGATAATATAGAAAATCAATTTGGACTAAATCAACGGCAAAAACTGCAGGAAAGATATTTCTTAATAGAAGAAATAGCAATTTTAGATCTGGATGGCAATACGTTTGCTCACAGTAATCCTCGCTCGAACCCATTGAAGAATAAGTATGGGGGGATGTTACCATCAAATTTAGTGCAGACAGGTGGGCGCAAAAAAAAATCTCTTCACTGGAGTAAGTCAAACGGTAGAGTTATAGCCAGATTCTATGAAACCGTCACTTATCAAGAACGTGTTGTTGGTATGGCCATATTAGAAGTGCGTTTTACTAAATTGTATGCCGAACTAGGTAGTTTACTCTCTCGATTCTTCTGGGCCATGGCAGCACTCATGGTATTCGCACTTGTAGTTGGTTTGGTGTTCGGAAAGTGGGTAAGTGCTCCACTTGATATAATTAAATCTTCATTGGTGAATAGAAATGTAGTTAAGTTATATTATCCGAAATCATTCAGTGGGCGTGATGAATTTAGCGCGCTGAGCGAAGCTGTTGAAAAACTCAATATTGATTTGAGCGAAAGTAATTTCACTAATAAATTGTTACTGGAATCAACAAGTGAAGCAATTTATGGTGTAGATACACAGGGGTGTTGTACCTTTGCGAATACGTCTTGTGTCGATCTGTTGGGATATCAAAATGCATCAGAATTAATCGATCAAAACATGCACTCACTTATTCACCATAGTTATTCAGATGGCACAGCATATTCCAGTAATGATTGTCCTATTTGCCTTACTTTTGAAAATGAACAAGAATCCCATGTGTCGAATGAAGTGTTATGGCGTCAAGATGGTACTTGTTTTACGGCTGAGTATCGTTCCTCTCCGATCTTTGAGCAGGATGAGTGCGTCGGGGCTGTATTTACGTTTGTCGATATAAGTATGCATAAAGCAGCTGAACAGAAAATCAGAGAAAATGAAAGAAATCTGGCCATAACGCTTAATAGTATTGGTGACGCCGTTATTGCGACCGACTCTGAGGGGAATGTTTTACGTATGAATCCTGTTGCTGAGCGGCTTACCGGTTGGGCAGTAAATGATGCGATAGGCGAGCCCGTAAAAAAGGTTTTTTCGATTATCGATTCAGATTCGAAACAAGAGATCGAGAACCCTGTTGATAATGTAATTAAGAATGGCGAAGTTGTTTATCTTAGCCATAATACGACACTAATCTCCCGCTCTGGGGTCGAATATCAAATCTCGGATTCTGCAGCCCCTATTTATGACTCGGGTGACATTGTTGGAATGGTATTGGTCTTTAATGATATTACCGAGCAGTATCGTTTGCGAGAGTTGGCGGTCAAGAGTCGTCGTGATTTACAAGCGATTATGGATCATACTCCTGCAGTAATCTCAATTAAGGATCTTTCGGGGTCTTATCTTTTTGTTAATAGACAATTCGAAAAATTAACGCAATTAGAGGGAAGTTTTATTACAGGAAGGACAGACGATGGCCTATTTTCCGAGAAAAGGGCTGCTGAAATGTGTAGAAACGACAAGTTTGTCTCAGAGTCTGGTCGCGCAATGGAGTCTGAGATTTCTTTCTTAAAGGATGATATTACCCACCAATACCTAACAACGAAATTTCCTCTTTTAGATGAAGAAAAATCTATTTATGCGATATGCAGTATCTCAACCGACAATACCGAACGCATATTTCAGGAGCAACGAATTCGAAGTAGTCAAAGAATGGAAGCGCTCGGTAAGTTAACAGGGGGGATTGCACATGATTACAATAATATTCTAGGGGTAGTATTAGGGTATGCCGAACAGGCCTATATCCACCGAAATGATCCAGAAAAAATAGCACGTTATTCACATAGTATTAAACACGCTGCACAACGAGGTTCCGAGTTGGCAAAAAAACTTTTGTCTTTCTCTCGTCATGACGCGCCAGACAAAAGTGTTATTAGCATTAATTCCGTGTTACAGGAACAGCAGCATATGTTGAGGAAAACGTTAACGGCACAGATTAATCTGTCGTTTAGCCTCGAGAAAGATTTATGGCCAGTTCAGCTTAGTAGTAATAATCTTGAAGACGCTATTTTGAATATTTGTATTAACGCGTTACATGCCATGCAGTCAGGAGGGGATTTAACGATAAGTACACATAACGAAACCTTGCAAAAGGTAGACGTCAAACTAATAGGGATTCCAGAAGGTGATTACGTACTACTTATGATCGCTGATACTGGAACAGGTATGGATCCCGATATAAAAGAGAAGATATTTGAGCCATTTTATTCCACTAAAGGTGAATTAGGTACCGGGCTGGGCTTAAGTCAGGTATATGGTTTTGTTGAGCGTAATGGTGGTACGGTCAAGGTGTATTCGGAATTAGGGCAAGGAAGTACTTTTATACTTTACTTTCCTCGAAGTGATAAAGTGATAACGGAATCAAAGATTGATACTATCGCTGATAGCGCTAGTTGGCGAGGAGAGGAGCGGTTGTTAGTCGTTGATGATGAATTAGCGATTGCTGAGCTGGCATATGATATTTTTACAGAGCATGGCTATCAGGTTTATATTGCGGGGAACGGTAAAGAGGCATTAAGTATTTTAGAGGAACAACAAATCGACTTAGTGGTATCGGACGTCATTATGCCCCAAATGGATGGCTATCAGTTAGCAGCTGAAATACGCCTTAAATATCCTTTTATCAAAATACAAATGGTGAGTGGGTTTGGCGACGATCGTCATAAGGGTAAGGTTGATCAGGCCTTACATGATAATTTACTCTATAAACCATACTCTTCAGAAAAATTATTGGCAAAGGTAAGAGGCTTACTGGATGAAAATAAAGCGGTAGACTTATTACGCCATCGTACCATTCTTGTGATGGATGATGATGAAGACATTCAGGAGCTGTACAAGATTAACTTGCGAAAGTTAGGCTGTAACGTTATATGTGTATCGAACGGTGAAGACGCGATTAAGCGTTACCAAAGTGCCTTAACAAGCAGTAAGCCGGTGGATATCATGATAGTCGATAGTAATATTCCGGGTGGTATGGGGGGTAAAGAGGTCAGTGCTAAAGTAAGAGAACTACACCCTTCGGCAAAAATCATAGTGTGTAGCGGTAATACTTCAGGTCCTGAAATGATTAAGCCCCTGGATTACGGGTTTGATGGTGCTTTAGAAAAAGATTTTAATCTTCTGAATATTAGGCATATTTTGGAAAGCCTTGTTGCTCCTTAATACATTGACCTATTGTCTTTAATACACTGGCCTAGCGACTTCACATCAGTAACCCCTGATACTCGTTGATAACCTCACACTGAATAAAGTCTATTGACGGACTCTTTGTCAGAGAAGACGTTTTAAGTCAAAAGCCATTTTTCCATTATTCGTGTCAGGTATCTCCTAAATATAGCCCATTTCTCGGTGTGCCCTTATGTTTTGTTTTATACGAAAAAACTATCGTGAAGTTAAAAGAAGAATTAAAGGCGTGGAAGCAGGCGCCGATGAGTGTTTTATCACGTTGATTCATGTGAATAGGTCAATTAGACGATACCGTTAGTATATGTAACGTTATAGTCTAGGCAGATTAAATTGAGACCGATAGTTGGTGTAAAGGAATAAAATGGCACAAGCAATAAAACTACTTGCAGTTGACGATAACGACAATAACCTGGATATTATCGCTGAAGCTTTATCGGATAAATATTCCGTCGAACTTCTATCCTCTGGTACTGATTGTCTTGTTAGCCTGGAACATTCGACACCAAGCCTCATATTGCTTGATGTGAATATGCCAGAGTTGAATGGCTTCGAGACATGTAAAAAAATAAAATTAGTACCAGAAACGTCAAAAATTCCTGTCATATTCGTCTCAGCACTTAACAGTTTGGAAGAGCGTATTAAAGGGTATGAAGCAGGCGGCGAAGATTTTATCTCAAAACCATTCGAACAAGAAGAGTTGTGTGCAAAAATTGAGGTGACCCTTAAAAATCAGCTCGCTTATCAGGAAAAAGAAGAACAAGCCGACGATGCGATGTCTATGGCAATGATCGCATTAACGAATGCAGGTGAGCTCGGCAAGATTCTACAATTCTTGGAAAAGATATATGCATGTAAGGCATTTAAACAACTCTCCGAAGAAATTGTGAAGATGGCTAGTTCTTTTGGTCTTAATTGTTTGGGGCAAATATTCACCAAAGAAGGAAGTGTTTCTCTGTCGACCTCTGGCGTAATCAAGCCATTAGAGCTTGATCTTATGGAAAAATTGAAAGCTAAAGGAAAAATATATTCATTTAAGTCTAGAACAATATTTAACTTTGAAAATGTATCTCTGCTGATCAAGAATACACCCGTAGAAGGAAATTTGATCGACAATTTAGCTATTTTACTCAATGGCGTAGAGTCGCAAATAAAATATATTGAGCTTGAAAGTCAAAAAATAAATCAAAGCCTTCTAATTCAGAAAATGTTACTGCACACACATAGTGCATTAGAGAAGTTACAATCAAAATTTGAAGATCATAAATTTAATGGTTCGATGATTATTAAAAAAGTTCTGGAAGATTTTGAGATGGATCTAATAAGCCTTGGGTTGGATGAGGACCAGGAACAGTATTTCTTATCGGTCGTTGATCGTGAAATGGCTAAGGTGATGGCTACGTATGAATTTGGAGAGCTGATGGATAAGCAGTTTTCCGAGATCCTGAATAATTTCAATAAAATTCTTGATGTTGACTAAGAACATTTATCTAACTCAAAAGATTGGTTGAATATATATGATAGATAAACAACAGTATCGAATTCTCATTATTGATGACAATAAATCAATTTATGACGATTTTTGCAAAATTTTGCTTCCACAGAATGAATCAACGGAGCTTGATTCATTAGAAGCAGAGTTATTTGATTCTGACGTGGCGGACCTCATTACGACTCAGTATCAAGGTAAAAGCTATATAGTTGATTACGCGCCACAAGGCGAAGAGGGTTATTACAAAATTTTGGCCGCTCAAACCGCGGGCGAACCTTATATGATTGCATTTTGTGATATGAGAATGCCGCCAGGCTGGGACGGTCTGGAAACGCTTGAGAATATTGTCAAAAAGGATTGTGCGGTACAATTGGTGATCTGTACCGCTTATTCCGATCATTCGTTTGAAGAGATTAACAGTCGTTTATCCAATAACTCAAATATATTAGCATTAAAAAAACCGTTTGATCCGCTTGAGGTGCGTCAATTAGCAAATTCATTAACTGAAAAGTGGTTATCAAATAAGATTGCTAATTTGCAAATGTCGAAACTCGAAGAAATGGTTAAGGAGCGTACTGTTGATCTGCAGAGAAGCGAGGCTAAAATCAGGACGGTTAATCATGGGCTTGAAGAGGAAGTCAATAAGCGGACGAATGAGCTGCTAGAGGCTAAGTTGGCGGCGGAGGCAGCTAATGAGGCTAAGGGCGACTTTTTAGCGACTATATCACATGAATTGCGTACACCCTTACATGGAATATTAAGTTTTTCAAAGTTTGGAATTGATAAGGCTGACTCTGCAAGTGATGAAAAAAAATTGACCTACTTCCAAAAAATTCATGGATGCGGATCGGATTTGTTACAGCTTGTCAATTCCTTGCTCGACTTGTCGAAATTTGACGCTAAAAAGCAAGAGTTTAGTTTTGCCAGGATTAATTTAGAGACACTAATTCAGGGTGTCGTCGATGAATTCTCAAGTGTTTGTGCGGATAGAAGTTTGAATATTAAATATGAATGCAATGGGATCGCGGTCGATGTACTAATTGACGAATCAAAAATGAAGCAAGTGTTTCGCAATTTAATTAGTAACGCCGTTAAATTCTCTCCCGAGAACTCGGTCATTCAGATTGAAACCGAGTACTCGGTTGATGGAGTTTGTTTTACAGTTACCGATCGCGGGGTAGGCGTGTTACCAGAAGAGCTTGAGTTCATATTTGAGAAGTTCACGCAATCAAGGAAAACCGAAAGAGCCACGGGAGGAACAGGTCTCGGATTGGCAATTTGCAAGGAAATTATTGCCGGACACAAAGGGTGTATCTGGGCAGAAAATACCGTGGAAGGTGGAGCAAGATTTTGTTTCACACTTAAGGTCGACAATAGTGTAAAGAAAGTGTCCTAAGTGAGGATAGAGTGATTAGTTCAAATGATTTAATGATGTGTGATCTTTCAGGATGAGGGTCATGAAGTTACAGTGTTATCAAGTAATTTACCCTTTACGGGTGCTGAGTAGATGAAAAGTATTGCTAATAGCCTAAGTGCTAAATTTCTTGCGTTGATAATTTCCATATTGTCGATAACACTAGGTGCTACAAGTTATTGGGTAATTAAGTCAGAAGAACAGTTGATGGTTGGCGCATTGACAGAAAAAGTAAAGGCACTCGGTGAGTTCGCAGCGTTAGTAAGTGCTGATTCGATCATTACGTATGATTTTTCCTCCCTTAACCGTACGATGTCAGAGCTTACTCATCAAGGTGATGTAGTTTATAGTATGGTTTCCTCGGCGTCTGGCAAGGCCGTAAGTTCATATGCCAATTATAAAGATCCGTTCATTAAATTAGCCGTTAGAGAGTTGGCTCTTAAAAATATTAATATAACGGATTGGTGGAAGATAATATCCTATTTGCGCACCCAGCGAAATGTTACCCATTTGGTATTTCCCATTAAATTTGACGGCAAGAAACTCGGAAAAGTTCATATAGGTGTGAGTACAGTTCGTGTCCAGCGTCAAATTAGAGGTTTGTTTATCGAACATGTACTTGCTAACTTAGGAATTATAATATTCTTGAGTATTTGTATTTATCTTGCCTTCAGAGTCAATACACTTAAGCCCATTGAAAGGTTAGTTCGTGGTTCGGAGTTAATAGCGCGCGGAAATCTTGGTAGGCCTATTGAGGTCACTTCACGCGATGAGTTAGGTCGACTCACTAAGTCGTTTAATAGTATGATGGATACTCTTAGGGAGAGCAATGAAGCTAAAGACAAAGCGGCTGCGAAGTCGATAGACTTGAATACTACTCTTGAAGAAAGGGTGTTAAAGCGTACAGAGCAATTAACTGATTCTGAAGAACGAATACATACAATTCTTAATACGGTTGGCGAAGGAATTATTACGATTAATAAGGATGGTGTAATTGTTTCAGTCAATAAAGCGATTGAAATTTCTTTTCGAGCCGCCAAGCATGAAATTATCGGGACCCACTCCAGTAAATTATTATCTGACAAAAAATGGGTGGAGATGTCATTAAAATCAGATTACATAGATGAGAAGCAGGGGGCATTCAAGGGCGGTCAGGCGGATGATCAGATCGAGTACGAAGGCCTACGTAAGAATGGACAAACTTTCTTACTTGAGATTGTCGTCACTCAAGTTGAATTGAATGATGAAGATATACGTATCGTTGTACTGCGAGATATTTCTTATCGTAAAGAGTTGGAGCAACGCCTTGCGGAGGCCGCGCATAAATCAGGGATGGCTGACTTAGCCACTGGAGTACTGCATAATATAGGGAATATTCTTAATAGTGTTAATATTGCAGGAGAAGAAATTGCGAGAATCTCTCGTAATAGCAAAGTTGTGGGACTAATAAAAGCCAATAGTATGTTGTATGATAATATGGACAATATTTCTGAGTTTATTAGGAATGATACAAAAGGCCGTTTGCTTCCCGAGTACTTTATAAAATTAGGTGAACAACTTCAACTTGAGAATAAAGCCATATTAGGTGAAACCGGTGCTCTCAATGAAAGGATAAAAATGATGCGTGAAGTAATTGATACTCAGCAGACTTATGCGTGTGCAGGAGGGTATTTCGAAACAGTTGATATCAAAGACTTGGTGATGGATTCGTTGCGTGTTTTGAATTCCAGTTTAGTAGAGAACAACGTACAAGTAGATCGGCAGTTTGATGAAATCCCTCCGTGTCATATTCAAAAATCAAAGCTCTCACAAGTAGTCACTAACATTATTAAAAACTCGATAGAGGCTATGGTAAAAAATGATGAATGTAATCAGGTTAAGAAAATTAAAATTCGTTTAGAAAAAAATAATGAAGAAAATATCCAGTTAACGGTCACAGATAATGGGCATGGGATTTCAATCGCGAATATTGACAATATTTTTAATCATGGCTTTACTACTAAAAAAAGTGGTCATGGCTTTGGGTTACATACTTGTGCGAATTCAATGACTGAGATGAAAGGCAGTATACGAGTTGAAAGTAAGGGGATAGAACAGGGCGCAACTTTTATTATTGTAATCCCGGTTGTGAATAATTCGGCCGCTATCAATAGAAAAAATCAGGCCGCCTAATAACTAAAGACCGCTGTTAATAGCGATTTCCCAAATCGGGTGTATGAGAGCACCTCTCTAATAGAAGGGTTGCTAGATAGACTGGAGTCAATAGGTGATCAGTAACTGCTCACTATAATGAAAGCAGTACAGGTCACTATTTAGTTAAGAAACAAAATAGGAAGTGCGTGCATTTAACGCCACTCCGTACATGGCAGAGACGCCGCAGATTTCTACAGGGACAATCCATTCATCATCATCGAAACCCATGACGCTCATTGAGGGCGCACACACTTGAAATTTCACGCCTGACTCTTCGGCAGTTTCGATAAGCTCTTCTAGTGATGCCATATTCCCTTTCATCATTCGATTAAACAGTTTTCGCCCTATACCACCAAATGACATTTTCGACGGGGGTAGATCTTTTGCGCTGCCAGGTAACATTAAGTTTATCATTTTATTCATAAATGATTTGCCTTTAAGTCTTCGTCCCTTTTTTATAACACTACAACCCCAAAACGTAAAGTACATCGTAACTTCCATCCCCATGCCCACTGCACCAGTCGCCATAATGAAGGCCGCAATTGCTTTATCAAAATCGCCAGATAGCAACACTATTGACACTTTGTTATCGGGAACCCGCGGGGCGATATCGGCGAGTTGCTTCTCGAGTTCCAGTACCCTGGTTGACAAGTCAAGTTCATTTTTTAGGGGTGATTCTATTGATCGCTCGACAATATTCATAAGTAGAACTCCTGCATTCAGTAAACTAAGGTTTGGGTGTTTTAACAACACTGCTTTATGCCATAAATCGTACACTTCACTATCGATGAAGCGTTAGTGTGCATCTAAGGATACATAACTAGAGACCCAAATAAAATATAATAACCCTGAATTATTGTTAGTTCGACTAACTAACTATTTTGCGAATTAAACAAAGGGGTTCATGTGGAAGTGGTTAATATAATGGGTTTTCTCGAAGTCGCTCATTTGTTTGAGCGCAGAATCAACCTGGCTCTTAAATATGCCGGATTACGTTTGCCTTTATATAAAGCCTTATTGTTTCTCGAATTCTCAGGTAAAATTACAGTTTCCGATTTAAGTCGGCAGTTTAAAATTACGCGTGCGTCCGCGAGTGCTTGTGTTAATGATTTGATTGGCTCAGGCTTAATAGAGAAGTTAGTCAATCGATCTGATAGCCGCTCTTATTACATAAAATTAACTGACGCTGGGTTTACAAGATGCACATTAGCAAAGAGTGAGGTCGGCCATGTATTGGAGAGCCTCTCACATTATGTCTCAGAAGATACGGCGGTGCTGATTAATGATTTTTTACAGAGTGTGAGAGAAGAGAATTGAATATGATGGCTAGATTGTAGCCAACATATTTATTGTTAAAATACCGACTGTTTACTCTAAGTGGCATGACGCTACAATGTTTTGGTCTATTCAATTGAGCGAAGCATCACTATTTTTAGTTTCCATGAGTTTTATTCATCAATTGCCGGGGGTACTAGAGTGCTGAGTTAGTTAAAAACCTAATGTTTGGCGATGCCTGCGCCCGGTTAAAGGATTCTCTTCACTTGCCGACTAAGTGTACTAATAGCTTAAATGTAGGCTATCAAGAAATCGCCATGTAAATTCCAGGAACGAGTTATGCCTTTTATCGAATGGACGAAGGACTTTAGTGTTCATGAAGAACTAATGGATAAACAGCATCAGTTGTTGTTTGACTATATTAATGAGTTTTGCGATGCGATTGATGAAGAGGTATCAAGAGAAGTCTTGGTCGCTTCTTTTCAAAAAATAGTGGCTTACACTAATTTTCATTTTAAGGATGAAGAGAAGATGCTAAAGGAGTGTAATTACCCGGATTACGCTGTCCATAAAATGATACATGAAAGTTTACTCTCTGAGGTAATGGTGTTTAAGGGTAAAATAGAGAATGGTGAGCCTAACGTTGAAAATGAAGTTAAGCAGTTTCTTAAGCTTTGGTTAAGTGCTCATATCAAGGGGATTGATACTAAGTACTCTAAATTTGTTTAATACTATGGCGTTCTAGTGTGTGAGAAAAACGTAAAAGACTTGTACGGGATTTACATTACATATTTTTCATCAACGAGTCAGCGTGAATTACTCTTAAAATTAACACTAAACTTTCCTTTGCACTCTGTTAATTTACCACCAATTCCACGGCTATCAAAACTTGATGAAAATTCAAATTTGGCATCGCGTTTCGAAATACTAATTAGTTTATAGATAATGCTTCCATGGCGATCTTGAATTCCATTAAACTCTTTTCCAATATCTAGTCTTAAGCGTATATTCTTTGGAGAATTAGATCCCTTTACGGTTACAGCCTTATCGCTTGCCCATACAATTTTAAAATTACTATTAAAATACCTAATATTTCCCCCACAATCATTCGCAAAGGTCAGCACAGGATTAAATAATATTATGAAAAATAGTAAATATTTTTTATCCATCACAGTCCCATTATTGTAAAATACAATACTTAAGTTAAGAGTCGGTTTCATTGGTATTTCTACAATAGCTTTGTAGAAGCTATTTTTAATACCCTATATTAGTCTTTAAGAATACAGTAAGTGAATACCAATATGAAGAAACGTCACCCTCACTGAATGCCCGATTTTCTCTGGAAGTTAAAGCTTCAAAATTGCTTAAGCCTCTCGTTCACCCACTGTGTCAGGCTAGTTGTCGCACCCATTTATCGATCGCAGAATTACTGACGTTCATAGCCGTTGTTACTATGCGTACTGTAAATTCCTGATCTAGCACTAATTGTGCGGCTTCCAGCTCGAATTCAGGCTTAAATGAGAGTCTTGTTCCTTTTGCCATCGCTTAACCTATCATGTCTTGAGGTGTATTATAACACCTCTTGTTAGGTGGCCAAATTTACTGTACCACTATACACAAAGCGAACTTTACATTTTTTTTACATACTGATGTCACTTGTTCAGCTAAGATTCAGTTAAATAATCTATAATTCACCCGCTAGACCGAAACACTAAAAGCAATAAAATATCGACTAATACAAACAACAAAATATCCTTACGACTTAATAGTAAAGAGGGAAGCCAAATGAAATTACGGAGTTTTATTCTTTTATTTACACTTATTGGCCTATCAGGATCAATACAAGCAGCTGGCATAGACGGTTCATCTATCATAAATATGAATTCCGCTCAAAAAACAGAATTTGCACGATTTTTAACGACTAAGCAATGCACTTGTGGTTGCAGGCTCACTGTAGCGGTATGTTTGCGTACAATGAAAACTTGTCAGCACGCGCCTAGAATGTGGAAAACCAAAATACAACAATTATGGGCAAAAAGAAGAAGCGGGGCATATCGTCACACGTACCGTAATCCAGCACGGAGAACATATCCTGGAACGACTCGTAACCCAACACAGAGAACAGGTCGACTAGATCGCGCTCTGTTTGGGGAATGGAGTAGGCGTACCAATAACGGTGGTTTCTATTCCACTAAAATATATACGTTCCTTCCTAATGGAATAGTAACCTGGGGTTCCAGCGCTGCATTTACCAGTGGCGGTGGTGGCTACGCCTTTAGGAATCCACGCAACGCGGGCATTAGTTATGTTGGTCGCTGGCATGTCAAAGGTAATATAATTTACATGAAGTGGAGGCGCGGAACATCAAATTGGTATAAATATAAGGTATTTCCGCACTATAAAACTTTTGGGGTAAAGATAGGGTCGGAAATTTATACACTAGTTAGACGCCGATAGAGCGGGGTCCAATGCAGTATTGCTCGGGGTAGTATACTAATTTGATAGTTAATACTAGTCGATGAACTCGGCTTAAATTTTTAGCCAGCTATAAAAAAATAAATAGTTATTTGATAATCTAACAACAAGGAAACATTAAACATGAAAAAATCGATTACACAAAACACAGTAGCTACATTAATGCTAGTACTGTCGCTAAGTGTCATTTCCACTAGTACTCTGCATGCACAAGATCAAAAAGATGCTGGCTGGACCGCCAAGCAAATTCTAACTCATTACAAAGCAAAGGACTGGAAGGCGTTGTCTTCTTTCACAACAGGCGACAACACGGTAGTCATGACAAGTCTGGCTAAACGAGAAAATAACCCAAGATATAAGTCTATCGTCTCTGGATGGCGCTGGAAAAAAGTAAGTGCCTGGGACGGTAAAATCAGTGAAATAAGAGTAGGTCCTCGTGGCGCAGCGTTTGCAAAATTTACTGAACAGGGTAAGGAATGTTTTCTGGTCAAAATGTTTAAAAAGGAGAATAAGTGGTACTTTGATGACATACAATCACCCAACTGCACTACCTTTAACAAGTATAAAGCTTCATAGAAAACCACTCTAAGCACTCGTTCTTCATACCTAATCATCTTCGCAAATGATTAGGTATCTCTATCAGCTTCACGTATAAATCTGCTAATGGGAATACGTCAGTAACGCGCCTTTACCGCTCAGCTATATACTGATGACTGTTCAGCTTAACCAATTAAAATACATGGGCTAGATTGAGCATAAACAGCAACCAAGGAGAATTATTATGAATCGACCACGAAGTATCATTATTCTATTTACGTTTATCGGCTTATCAAGTTCAATTCAAGCAGCCGGCCTTGACCCTGCTCTGTTTGGAGTATGGCAACAGCGAACTATCGAGAGTAATAGTCGCGCAAGCATACACAGTACTGTTAAGATAGCATTTTCCCGAAACGGTGTGGTGGCGCATGGTACAGGGTCAGTTGTCGCCGGCGGAGGATTTCGGAGCAGTGGTAGCAATGTCTTTTATGGACGTTGGAGTACGCGTGGTAATATTATTTATATTCAGTCAAAAGACGGCAGAAAAAAACAATGGAACTATTCTGTTTTTGCCTATCGTGGAGGTCGCGCATTAAAATTAAGGCCTGACTTTTTTAAATTTTACGGCAGGTAGAATTTGCTACTTATTAAAGTAGGTAGGCTTTATACGCTTAACCGTAAGCTTCCAGGAGATCGATAGATTGAGGATGCATATATTAAAATATTTCTTTAATTGACTGCACACTGATTATTGGGGTTCTGTCAGCAAACTGAGACCATGCATATAAAATATCAGTGACACCTCTATTCATTACAGAGTTAGAGAATTGGCCGGCTGGCGACAATAGATCACCACGCGTTTCTCGCATTTGTCCTTTCTTAAATATACGGATAAGCTCAACATTGGCCAATATTTTCTGTGCTGTATAGAAATATTTAAACCCAAGCATTAGTTTAGTTTTCCGTTTTATAAACCGGTGATCTTGCTCAATGATATATTTAAGTATTTACATTGCCGGATCTTAATTCGGCAATGGCACTTCTGATTGGAATTTTTACACCTACTTTGGCTTTTCACTGAGTGTCCTGTTGCTTGCGCCATTCACAGCTTACGCAGAAAAGAACGGTACTGCCACAACAGTTAAAGAAACCCTTATCGTCAAGAGTTCCAGGCTATATGTTGATGACGATAACAAGATAAAATATTTTGTTGTCAGTTGGAATAACAAGCACTATGCCTATGTACGAATTGTGAAATTTGATGTTAAAAAAGGGAAGACCTATACCGTGAATTCGATTTACGTTAGTCCCAATGGTAAACGGTTAGCGGCCAATATCAGCTTAGAAGAGCGGGAGTATATGCTAGTCGACGGAAAGCGAGGTAAAGACTACTACGAAAATCATAGATGATTTTGTAGTAGTCAAGACAGTAAACACTTCAAATATACTGTGTCCTTGAATAGAGCTGGAATTAAAAGATGAGTTACTTTAGACGGTATAGAGCAGCCTGCGTTCAAAGACATGCATTCCGGGAGGTTTAGTAAAGATAGCCTTCGATTTGTTTATTCTTTTACCGACAAGTAGAACTATTTATCGGTAGTGACTAACCTGAAAACAAATAAGCGATCTGTCACTAAAGAGGGTTATTATGACGTCGATTCCAGTCAATACAGGAACCAGGTAAAATCAGATTTTGCTGTCTATACCAGCCCCAATGGAAAAGGGAAATTCAGAGTTTCATATGCCAATGATAAGTCTTTTTCTGGAGACTCTTTGCTCATAAATTGCTGCTTCCAATGACTTAAGTAATGCTTAAAAAGGCCATTCTTTCTCAAATAACGTCCTTTATATTCCTAATTCAATCCTTCGCTGTCAACCAGTGCCTGTCACTTTTCTTCATCGCTCCAGTCTCTCGCAGGCTTCTCATTTTCTGTTACTTTACTGATCGGTTGATTCTTATAAGCATGCAGCCATTGATGCAGGGTCGACAAATCGATGCCATATTCTTCAATTAATTCTTTCTGTGTCATTTCTTTTGATAAAGCTTTGCTCACAATTATTTCTCTAAACTCTACTGGATAACTCATTGTTGTTGCTCCTATTGATTGTTGTTTCAATGGAGGCGACAACTAATCTGACACAGGTGAGGATCGCGTTACGATTAGGAAGTTAGGCCAGGAATAAATACAAACGACTCCAGCGACATAAATGACAATCATGGGCATGGCTCAAACGATGTAGAGCCTTGTCTCCCTCCCTCTTTGTTTGTTCACTGGGAGTATCTCTTTGTAAGCGATCACGGATAAGAAGAGTCGGATGAAGTGAGAGTTTCACGTCCGATCCTGTGTGAGTCTGGGGGAGGGGGCTTGGGCCACTCGACCCACGCGCGATCAATGATTGTTAGGCTGAATAAAATAATCGTGGTTAGAGGGTGGTTGTGTCTATGGTTGTCGAAAAATACATGATGACATGTGGGATCTGGCGCATCTCACTTCACTACCACCCTTATCCCGAATGGAAAAACACAGAACAAATGAGGTAATTCAAGTATATTCACCGTTGGCCGTAAACAGGTTATTGGGATTTAACCATACACTAAATATTACTATTCATAATTGTACTTTGTATAAAAAATTTATAATCAAACAAGGAAGTCAACCGAATGAAAATAAATTTACCAGTTACCGAAAAGGAATTAAGTTTCGGGAAAGATGAAAACCTGATTACAACGACATGTCCTAAAGGGAGTATCACTTACTTCAACAAGAGTTTTCAGGAAATAAGCGGATTTGATGAGAACGAGTTACAAGGGAAAAACCACAATGTCGTTCGCCATCCTGATATGCCGCCAGCAGCATTTGAAGATTTGTGGGAAACAATCAAGAATCATCACTCGTGGATGGGAATTGTTAAAAATCGTAGCAAAAGCGGTGATCACTACTATGTAGATGCATTTGTTACTCCTATAATGGAAAATGGTCAACTTGTCGAGTATCAGTCAGTACGCAGAACCCCTGATCAAGCATGCGTGGGCAGAGCAGAGAAAATATACAAGCGTATTCAAGAAGGAAAAGTCCCATTTCGACGTTGGTTACAGTTCGGTTTTGCTACCAAAATTATGGCTGGTATGTCTATCGTGCTTTTTGCTTGTCTGTCTTTTTTGCTGTGGGCAGGACAAATGTCCTGGGCCTATGCAGGTATCACATCGATCATAGGGTTGGGGCTCTCCTTCGGTTTAGCACGTCTTATTGCCGCTCCCTTGGTTAAGCTAGAGACTAAAGCTCGATCAATTAACGATAACGACCTGGCTTGCATGGTTTACGAAGGTTCGATTAATGAAGTGTCAAGAGTATCGTTGGCGCTTCACAAACGTGATCTGGAAATTAATAGTGTCGTTGCACGTTTGGAAGACTCAGCTGAGAAACTAAATACTATTGTAACTCACCAATCTGACATTGCACGTCAGTCAACCGAGTCCGCCACTGTTCAACAGAATGAAATTGAGCAACTGTCTGTATCAATAAATGAAATGTCTTCTACTATACAGGAAGTCGCGCGCAATACAGCCGAAGGGGCATCTGCAGCACAACAGGCAGATGATAACGTTCGTGTTGGCAAGCAAGAGGTTTCTTCTACAATCCGAATAGTACAAGAAGTGTCGGATGAAGTGAATCAGGCTGCCGATGTAGTAAGAAAATTGCAGGTCGATAGTGAAAGTATTGGTGCCGTGCTGGAAGTGATACGTGGTGTCGCAGAGCAGACGAATTTACTGGCCCTGAATGCGGCCATTGAGGCCGCGCGTGCAGGCGAGCAAGGTCGTGGTTTTGCGGTGGTGGCGGACGAAGTGCGCTCTTTAGCGAGTCGCACACAGCAGTCCACTCAAGAAATTCAGCAAACGATTGCATGTATACAGGAAGGGGCGCGTAATGCTGTATGTGCGATGGAAGGCGGGTGTAAACGTGTAGATAATAGCTTGCGCCAGGCCAAAAAGGCCGGGGCGTCTCTGGAGATTATCAATGAAGTAGTTGGAAATATAACCTGCATGAACACCCAGATAGCGTCTGCGACTGAAGAGCAAAGTTCAGTATCAGAGGAAATTAACCGCAATATATCAAACATTAGCGACACTTCAGATAAAAGTGTAAGCTTGAATATTCGGGCAGAGGAAACGACGAATCAACTCTCGCTATTTACTCAGCACTTGCGTTCTCTAATATTACAATTTAAAGAAAAATAGACTTAAATTTTATCAGACTACATGAGGATAAGATGTATAATATAATGCAGGCGGTAAAAGTGGGGGCGGACGTGAGTGATATTCAATTAAGTTTAGGCCGGTGTTTGACATCAGCCAATGGTGAAGCATCTTTCATGGAGACCTTCTATCGTATATTCATAAAAAGTCATCCAGATATAAAAGTACTATTTTCAGAAACTGATCTTAAAAAACAGTTTGGACTTTTAAGAATTGGTCTAAACATGGTAATTCTATTTGCTAAAGAGGATGAATCTATTGCAAAAGACGTATTGGAGAAAATTAGAAAAACGCATTGCAGAAAAAAATTAAATATTAGACCGGAACTCTATAAATATTGGATTAATAGTCTAATAGAGGCTATACGAATAAAGGATAGTAAATTCAATGATGAGCTTGAGTCAAAGTGGCGGGCTGTGCTGCAAAATGCAGTTGATTTTATTGTTGCCGGATACTAGTTTTTATACTCCGAAAGCATGAACAAAAGCCGGCGTAGATTATGAAGGTTTTGTCAAAGGACCACATAATCAGAAACATGCGTTCGGTGCAACGACAATCTCTGAGTATTCGTTATCGAAGTAAGGACACCTGACCTGGTGGCTCGAGAGTATTGTTATGAACATCGAGTATTTACGCTCAACTATTCGTAACCGCCGGGTGCAACCCTCTCAACAGTATGCAGAATATGGGGTAGACAATTGAAAGGTTAGAAGGATTATAAACGCTTACACTCGGACAATATAAAGCTGTGTCACCGTTAGGTGTAAAAAAAGCCCCTTGTGACGTTGTAGGTCTGGGGGTATATTTAACATCGTCGTCAATTCGGAATAAGAGCTTGGTTGGTACGCATTGCGAACCGACCATCCCCAAGAAGAACATACACTATTGACGCTAGCACTAAAAACATTGGATACTCCCATCCACCATCTTCGCTAGTGTGCAGCCAACCGTTTGGTATATGAGTCCATGTAGCTACTAGCATAATGGAAATTAGAATGGCTGACGCATAGCAACCATAAAAACCGATTAAAATCATTACGCAGCCCGTTAATTCAAGTAGAAATACAGGCCACGCCATAAAGGCCGGTATACCTTGGCCTTCAAGCCAGCACTTAATTTGCTAAAAAAGCAGCAAAAACGTGCCCCTTTAAATTGCCGGTGAGCAGGGCACTAGAAATCAGGGAAAATTAAGTGGTAACAACGAAAAAAATTAATTTTAGGACCGTCAAAATTAAAGGTGAAAGAGTGCTTCTTTTTTCTATCACTTCTGAGTACAGGAAATATATATTTCAGGAATTTACAAAAGAAATAACACGTTTTATGTTCCCTGCGTCCCCATCTGAAATATGTGAAATTGATTCTTTCATTGAAATGAGTAGGGAAGGAATGGTAAATAAAACTGACTTGGTACTAGTAATTATCGATAAAAATAATAGCGATTTTTTGGGTGTTTGCGGTTTACATGGTACCAAAAAGCCTAAAGAACCTGAATTGGGCATTTGGCTTAAAAAAAGCGCACATTCTAAACATCTTGGTCGTGAAGCTATACAATACTTGGTATCATGGGCTCAAGAAAATATTGAATACAATTATTTAGTTTACCCAGTAGATAAAGAAAATATTCCGAGTCGTAAAATTGCTGAATATCTAGGTGGTACTGTATTTCGTGAAAATACTAAGAAAAGTATGTCAGGAAATATATTAAATGAAGTGGTATATAAAATAATGTAAGTCGATTTCTAACAATTGCACTTTCGCCGTCAACTTACGCAAGACGTTATGTGTCCAGTTAATTAAGGTGGTTCAAGAAATACTTTAGCAGAATAATTATGTTTATTTGGCTATTAGGCCTGGTTGGCATGTGGCTAGGAAAAGTAAAAGGTTTTATACTTTACATGCGCCAATAGAGGTTACGAGATGAATGAACATGAAAAAATTAATTATGTAGAGTTTCCTGCAAAAGACATCGAGACGACAAAAATATTTTTCAATGCTGTGTTTGGTTGGTCTTTTGTAGATTATGGTCCCGAATACGCAGCTTTTTCAAATGAGGGTCTTGATGGTGGTTTCTACCAATCAGATTTAACTGTGTCTCCTCAAAAAGGAAGTGCTCTGTTAGTTTTCTTTAGCAATAATCTTGAGAGTATTCAATCAAAAATAGTAAAAGCAGGAGGCTCAATAATAAAATCCATATTTGAATTTCCAGGTGGGCATCGTTTTCATTTTGGCGATCCAAATGGAAATGAATATGCAGTTTGGTCGGATACAGATACTTAGTATCGTACTTGCCAATAAATCTCAAACGTTAGGCTTCATAGGAATAGCATGATGCTTGTTACTGGGTTTGGTCCGTACTAAGAATCAATGAACGCATCCGACGAACTGGTCAGTTCAATGCAAGAGTCGTTGCCAGGCAAATTGGTATACTAAAAAGTGAACTGACGTTCAAAGTTATTTGCTGTGATGACACCTCAAAGGAAACGGAACACAATTTTTGTACAAAACTACTTCACAAAAAACTGTCGGTTAGATGAGCGTTATGCATCTTTTAATGCGCCGATCGCTTTTTGTTGAAGCATTTTGGCCAATGGTTGATAACCTTGTTGTGCAACCATGCCCCCTACTTGTTGAAAGTGATCACCAGAACCGATAAGTCCGAATCCATCGGCAAGACGATTTAGAAAAGCAAAGGTAGAAACTACACAAATCGTATCCTCTATGGTTTGATCTGACCAACCTGCTGAACGTACAGCGTCTATATCAGCAACACTAATATTTCCTGGTTCAAGCGTAAGTTTATTAACAAATTTAAATACAGCGTGTAATTTATTATCCATCGAATCAGTTGAACCGTTTGCCAGAGAACGTATAAAATCCTCGTCAGTTTTTAGATTGGTCAGGACGCAAGAGTGTGAACCCACACAGTAGTGACAGCCGTTAAGGTGAGAAGAATAGAGAGCAATCATTTCCTTTTGCGCTTTTGATAACTCAGATTCCTTCGACATCTGCCTCATTTTTAAAGTTTCTCACTTCTTGGCGGGAGAGAAAAATTACCAGTATTGCAGGTTGCCTCTTTTAATGGGAGAATTGTTGCACTTAGTATATGAATTCAGCATACATAACATCTATTTGAGCCCCAAAAGAGCGAACGTTATTTTTTACTTAAGATAGATTTGCGTGTATAAAAAATCATTCGAGTGCATCCGCGAAAAATGCGGGTAAGACACGCAAAAAGCGCGTAACACTCAATCCAAACGTTGAGGCTTACGTAATCTTGAGCTGCACACTCTTAACAAACTTGTTTTAGTTTTGAAACTTCAATTTTAGATACAAACTTATTGATCGCCGTTATAAATTTCACAGTATGGCTATTTTTCATGTGCAATTCACACGCTGCATCATCTTCCCATTTCTCAAAAAATATAAAAACTTCCGGGTGTTCAATATTCTGATGTAAAATATATTGAACACATCCTTTTTCTTTACGGGTGGGCTTTACCAGTTTAACGACTTCCGATTTAACAAACTCGATTTTGTCTTTTTTAGCTTCAACGCGAGCACACACTATTAACATTTCTGGCACAGTAAATTCCTTTAAATTTAAAATAGCACCACTTCTGAACAAAGTGACGCTAGATTGTAGTTTATTTAGAAAGTGCTTCAAGTATTTTCTGCGGCTCGACTCTTTCCCGATAATCCCCGCCTGCTGATTCAGCAAATAGAATGATACCCTCTTTATCAATAACAAAAGTTGCGGGTACAGGGAGCTGTGCAGAGTCGTTGTCATAAAACCCATGAAAATCATAGCCTAATTCAGACATCGCCTTTATGGATGTTTGAGGATTGTCAAACACTGTAGTATATTTGGCGGCTATTTTACTTTTAGTATCGCTTAACACTTCAAATTGTAATTCATTAGTTTCTTTCATCTGCACTGTACTGTCAGGATTCATGGGCGAAATGGCAATAAGCTGAGCGCCTGCTGCCTTTATTTCAGGAAGAATTTCTTGATACATTTTAAGTTGCAAATTACAGTAAGGGCACCATACACCGCGATAAAAAGTTAAAACAACCTTGCCATTTTTTAACAAATTTTCAATATCTATACTTTCTCCTGCTGCATTCGGTAATGAAAAAAATGGAGCTCTATCACCTTTACCAAGCTTAAGTGGCGATGGGTATGACTTACCAAGTTGTTTTGCATCGTGATCAAAAATGGCAAGTTTGTCTTCTGGAAGCATTTCTCCTAGTTGCTTAACTAGCCCTTTTAATTCTTCTTTATATGAACGAACTGTCATGTTTATTACTCCAGTGGCTTTTAAATTATGCCCCGTTATTTGGGCTTGTGAAATCATATGTGATGCACTAAATGCAATAAATACCTATACACGCAAAACAGTTTTGCGTAAAATGCAATCATGGATATAAATTCTTTACATTTGTTTTTAGAGGTAATGCATCTTCACAGTTTTACTGATGTAGCAAACCAACAGGGTATTGCTCCATCATCAGTGTCTCGAGCCATTGCTGCTTTAGAAAAGGAGCTGGGCTTTCGTTTGTTTCAAAGAAGTACACGTAAACTCGAAGCAACAGAGGCAGGGTTGATTTACTTTGAGCGCATATCACCCGTTATTGAAGAGTTAGAAGCGGCAAGGCAAATTGCAGCTGATGTAAACGAGGAACCAAAGGGAGTATTGCGTGTTACGGCATCTGCTGTATATGGTCAAACGGAAATTGCACCCTTACTACCCGAGCTGTCAAAAAAATATCCATTACTGACCATAGAGCTGTTGTTAACAGATGCTTATCTTGATTTAATCGATGAGCGAGTAGATGTGGCTATTAGGCTTGGCTCATTACAAGATTCTTCATACATTGCCAGACTGATAAACCCTATTCAGTTTGTTATTTGTGCGAGTCCTGATTATATTGAAAAACAAGGTACGCCCATAAAGCCAGAGGAAGTTAGCCAGCATAATTGTTTGATTTTTCCACGTGCTGGACACAGTAATAGCTGGTTATTTAAAGGTGAAAATCAAGAGATATATGAAGCTCATATTCACGGGCAATGCATGATTACTAATTCTAATGCGATTAAACAATGCACTATAATGGGCATGGGACTGGCATTGCTTCCAGACTGGCTAGTAAATAATGATATAAGAGATGGTGCGCTAATCAGGCTGTTTGGTGATTATTCTGTTACGGCTACTGATTATGATAGTGGAATATATGTTTTGTATCCATCGAAAGAATATATACCGCTTAAAACACGAACTTTTATTGAATATCTATTACAGAATATGCAGCATGAGCAATAATGTATATTTCAAAATATAGCCTAACGACGTTGCGGTTGAGCGAACAGAGAAGTTCGGTTCAGGAGCAACGTTATAAACTGTACCCGTTTTTGTTCTTAGCTATTGAGAAGTAAATATCTCTCAGTATTTGATTTGCAAAAATCAATATATACTCGAGCTATACGAGATAGCTGGTGTCGACTCTGATAAAGTAAGCTAACGCTGTATTGAGGGAACATATATTCTGGTAGAATTTGTACTAAATGTTTTTGTGCAAGAAAGTCCCTTGCCACAAAAGGTGGAAGCTCCGTTATATATATGTTTTGTAATGCCAGATACCGTAGATGAAGATAATCGTTTACACTGACAGACGGTCGGATTGAAATTTTTTCTCCATTTAATACCCAGTCAATTAAATCATCTTTTTTACCCCATGCTGCAATAGGGTAATTCAACAGGTCTTGTGGTGATTCCGGTTGGCCAAATGATTTTACAAACTGAGGTGTCGCGACCACCACATGGCGGTAGTCCACAAGTTTTCGCGCAACAGCAGAAAGATGAACTACATCACCAATGCGCAGTGAGACGTCGATGCCATCTTCTATCAAATCAATTTTTCGTTCAGTTGCATAAATATCAAGTTCAATGAGTGGGAATTTTTGCTGGAAGTCTCTCAGCAATGCCCACCAGGGTTCAAAATTCGGGGGCATCGATAAGCGCAATGTTCCTCTAAGTTCAGACTCCCTGTTTTGAAGCGCCAAAACGCCTGCATCCATCTCCTGAAGCCCACGCGAGACAAATCCGTATAGAGTTGAGCCTGCACCGGTAAGCCGAAGTCGCCGAGTGGAGCGTTCGAGTAAACGAACATCTAGTGTACGTTCAAGCTCGCTCACTCTACGGCTTACCGTTGCGACCGGAACGCCTGTGTGTCTGGAGGCAGCAGAAAAACTGCCTTGCTGCACCACTCGGACAAAAAGTTCGACGGAGTTTAGATCCATATTTCTCACCAGGTTAATGATAGCTACAAGCCAACTTTATATCATCTTTCCATATTTGGAAAGATACTTATCATTTTAACCCGCTACCCAAGATAAATGAACTGAATTAATCTCTGTTCTACTTTATCAAAACAGTCCTATTACGGAGTAAAGGGTATGAACAAAAGAGTCCATCTTAAAATATTAACGTTTCTGTTAACCGCAATTTTTCTGATGTTGTCTTTCCTCGCGACAGCAAAATCGAAATCTGAATCACAACTAACTAGTCGTTAAGAATACTATTTAAAGGAGATAAATCATGAAAGCTGTAATCATAACAAAGGCAGGTGGGGTTGACGAACTTCAAATTCAAGATGTAGAGGAACCTACAACACCAGATGGTTATGTCAAAATTCAAACAAAGGCCTTTGGACTTAATAGGGCAGAAACCTATTATCGTGCAGGGAATTTTGGTGAGATTAACGAACCGAGAATACCCGGCATTGAAGCGGTTGGTGAAGTTGTAGAGGACAAAAGCGGCAAGTTTAGAATAGGCCAAAAAGTGATTACCGCAATGGGAGGATTAATGTTGGCCAGACACGGAAGCTATGCTGAGTATGTTGTCGCACCGGCAAGCAATGTACTTGTTGTGGAGTCACAACTGCCATGGGAAGAATTGGCTGCACTTCCTGAAGCCTACTTAACTGTTTGGGGGGCTTTGGATAAAAATCTGGGTATTCAAAAAGGGCAGAGTCTGTTAGTCAGAGGGGGGACAACCACGTTGGGTTTTGCAGCAATCACCTACGCTAAGGCGAGGGGATTAAAAGTTGTGGCAACCACCAGAGATATTGAAAATACAAACCTGTTACTAAGCAAAGGTGCTGATCAGGTGATTATTGATGATGGTAATATTGCGGAAAAAGTACGTGCGATTTTTTCTGAGGGTGTTGATTATGCTTTGGAAGTCGTTGGTATCGCCACCATCAAGGATACATTAAACACAATCAAGCCCTTTGGCCATCTGTGTGTAGTTGGCGTATTGACGGGGCCACCTGTTTTCGAAAACTTCAATTTAATGTCAGATTTACCCAATACGGTGCAGATAAATTTCTTTTCAAGCGGCCTGTTTGGCGCACCGGAAATGCCTTTAACCGAATCCCCTATTCAGTGGATAGCGGACCAGGTCGAGAATAAGAAAATGCCCTCATTGATTTCGAAAGTCTATGAGTTTGATCAAATTCGAGATGCGCACCAAGCCATGGAAAATAATCGAATTCTGGGGAAAGCAGTCGTTAAGTTCTAACGTCTGTTCTCGAATATAATTGAAACGAAATGCGTTTGATTAATACAGAGTCTCATTGGGGCATGATAACAGACGCAATTCACTGGCTATCAGCGTTAATTGTCTTTGGGCTATTTGGGTTTGGCTTATGGATGGTAGAGCTTGAATATCACAGCGCTTTGTTGTAGCCAGTGAATCAATTAAATAAGGAAAAATTATGCGCTCTTTCGCGGTAATTATCACATTTTTAATTAACCTTTGCTTACTCGGGTTAGTCAATGCACAGCAAACTATAGATTCAAAAAAACTGCCCGATCCGAGCGCTGAATTCGATTGGTTTAAGATTGCTGACAACTTATATCAGTTCCGTTATAGGCACCATTACACTTTGTTTGCTACTACCTCTAAAGGTGTCATTGCATTTGATCCTTTGTCAAATGAAGCGGCGGAACACTATGTCGCTGCGATTAAAACAGCAGCACCTGGACAGCCATTGATCGCCATTATCTATACTCATTGGCATGTCGACCATTCATCGGGCGCAAAAATACTTAAGCGTGAATTCGGTGATGCCATCCCCATTATTGCACATGAGCGAACACTGAGCCGACTGAAGCGTTGGAATGACCCGGCAATTTTATTACCAACAGAAACTGTAAGTGACAAAGGTTTAACACTTCGTTATGGAAACCTGGAAATTGAATTGAACTATATCGGTTACGGGCATACAAATACCATGCTAGTAGCACGTTTTCCACGACAAAGAATGGTGTTCGCCGTTGACTTCGCGAACAATGATGCCGTGGGCTGGACAGATCTACCCGGATGGTACCTGAATGAATTGATTGCCATGCAAGGACGGTTGCTCAAGCTGGATTTTGATACTGTTGCGTTTGGGCACGGGATGCCGGGAGACAGGGCTACGATTAAACGTCAAATCGGTTATTACAAGGATTTGACCACCCAGGCCATGCTTGCTTTGAAACAAGGACTGTCTGAAGACGAAGCGGTTACATATATAAAAACCAAGTTACCACAGTATAAGCAATGGCGCTTTTATGATAAGTGGTTCCTTTTGAATATACGCGGTGCATATCGTTGGGCTCAAGAAAAGTAACTTTTTATAACAAGGGAACCTTCAGACCTCTTGAACCAGTTTGGGATATCTGAGTCCACCAAAATGCCTGCAATCTTCGATGGCCTTTTTGGTTCTGTGGACTTCCCAGACTTTACTAGGCGCTCAATAACGTTAAGTGGATTTAAGGTAGGACTCTGTAAAACGTCCACTTTGATGAAACAAGCGAATATTGTGGCGATAAATCCGAAGAAAAAACACTACTACGCCAACTCGAGTGAAGTGCATCGTAAAGCATGCAATGTGCTTAATCGACAATTCAATTCAGGAACGATTATCACTCACTGGGTCGGCTATATAATGTTTATTCGAACCCATTGTGGCTGGAGCTACCTGGCTTGTGTATTGGCTCTCGTGACATAGTGGTGTAATCCCCCCATTTATAATCGAAATTATGAGTCACCGCTGCAAGGCCAGTTAGCCGAGTAAAGTTAGATGAAATGACAGTGCTTTACTTTTAACTAAGGGTTAATACCACCAAACCCGAACTACCGATGTTGAGATTAGAGATATAGCGAATATCAACGGTCATTTCATACAGACAGGTTCGGTTATTTGATCGAAATGTGAATAGGGTTTCGCGCAAGTGTTAGATATATAGGCTTTTCCGTGAGTCTCTAAAAAACTTATTTTGGAGACTAGACTGTATGGCGGTGGTTGCAGTCTTCTGCGAACTAGTCTCCGCTAATTACCCTGTAAAACAGGAAAATACAGGGAAAAGTACTAAATCTCCGCGCTAATATACTCATATTTTAGCCGAGGGAGCGCTCATATACCGTCATTTCTCAATTTAAGTAATTCGTTAACAGGGAATTAACGGGAACTAAAGTTAGTGAGTATGGCTAATCAATATTTAGGACCGAATTTATTAGCACCGTTGCAATTAATTGCAATAGATGCCTATTGGAATTTAATTACTTTAAAAGAAGCGAGTGTAGATGAGGGAAATTGAAAATTTCTGTTTAGAGGCTTGTGTCACGCAAAATCTCACCTATCCTTACTTAATATACATAAAAGATAATAAAGGACCTTTGTTAATTACAATCTTGAAAAATTAACTTTCCTGCTCATGTAGGGTGCCTATAGGGTATAAAAGAAAGGTCTTAGATAAAACAATAACGTCCTGGCGTCAAGATGCCTGAATGCAGCTGGCGACCACAAATTTCCAAGCCACGTTTAAGATATCGATAAACAAATTCGTGGGTGACTACGCCACAAGTTTTGGTATTTATACAATAATGAAAGCACTCATTAAAAAAAAAGCAGAGGCAGGAATTTGGTTGGAAGATGTTCCCGAGCCGACCATGGGTATAGATGATGTTCTTATAAAAATCTTGCGGACTGCTATCTGTGGTACGGATATCCATATCTATAATTGGGATAACTGGGCAAAGAAAACCATTCCCATTCCCATGGTGGTGGGTCACGAATTTGTGGGCGAAATCTTATCCGTGGGTGCCAATGTTTCCGTTTTCGAAACGGGTCAAATTGTTTCTGGTGAAGGGCATGTGGTGTGTGGTCAATGTCGGAATTGTATGGCTGGGCGTAGGCATCTATGTGCCGACAGTTCGGGGATAGGGGTCGATAGGCCTGGAGCTTTTGCTGAGCTTATGGTCTTGCCTAAAACCAATGTTTGGGAACACCGCCCAGGAATCGACTTGGATATAGCAGCCCTGTTTGACCCCCTGGGAAATGCGGTTCATACCGCACTGCAGTTTAATTTACTGGGCGAGGACATACTTATAACCGGTGCAGGGCCTATAGGAGCTATGGCTGCTGCTGTTTGTAAACATGCTGGCGCGAGGCATGTAGTGATCACGGATGTAAACCCCGCCAGGCTTGAAATGGCAAGGTTACTTGGAGCCACAAGGACAGTCGATGTGAACAAGGAATCGTTAAAAGATGTGGTTTCGGAACTGGGTATGTCAGAGGGTTTCGACGTGGGTTTGGAAATGTCTGGGAATCCCAGTGCATTCAAACAGATGTTGGATTTGATGTGTCATGGTGGAAAAATATCAATGCTGGGAATCCCCAGCGAGGATATGGCTATCGATTGGAATAAAGTTATATTTAATATGCTCACCATCAAAGGAATTTACGGGCGTGAGATGTACGAGACATGGTATAAAATGTCCGTGATGATTGAGACTGGTCTGGACATAAAAGCCCTGATTACCCATCGATTGGATTTTACAGATTTTGCTACGGGTTTTGAAGATATGAAAGCTGGCAAAGCTGGCAAAGTGATTTTAACTTGGAATACATAGATTATGTACGGAAATTATAAAGCCTATTTGGACGATAAGCTTGCCACCTTAAAGAAGGATGGCCTTTTTAAAACTGAAAGGGTTATTTCTACACCTCAAGGTACTTATGTAAGTTTGGGTGATGGTAAAAAGTTACTGAATATGTGTGCCAATAATTACCTAGGTTTGGCTCAACATCCCGAGATAAATAAGGCTTCAAAAGAGGCCTTGGCGACGTGGGGTTATGGGATGGCTTCGGTACGCTTTATTTGCGGAACTCAGAGCATTCATAAGGATTTAGAAACTAAGCTATCGGATTTTGTTGGCATGGAGGACACAATCCTTTACCCATCATGTTTTGATGCCAACGGTGGGTTATTTGAAACATTGCTGGGCCCAGAAGACGCCGTGATTTCCGATGAACTCAATCACGCCAGCATCATCGATGGTATTCGCCTGTGTAAGGCAAAGCGCTTCAGATTTAAAAATTCAAATATGGCCGACTTGGAAGAAAAATTAAAGACAGCCGATAGTTTAGGAATGCGCTTTAAACTAATCACCACCGATGGCGTATTTTCCATGGATGGCAGTATTGCGAAATTAGATAAAATTTGTGAATTGGCCGAAAAGTACAATGCCTTGGTCCACGTTGACGATTGTCACGCCACCGGCTTTATAGGTGAGGGCGGTCGTGGAACTCACCAATTAAAGAACTGTGTAAAAGGAATCGATATTCTCACCGGTACTCTGGGTAAGGCGCTAGGAGGTGCTAGCGGAGGTTTTACGGCGGCCCGAAAGGAAATTGTCGCCATGTTGAGGCAGCGCTCGAGACCTTACCTTTTTTCCAACACTATCGCTCCCCCTGTTGTCGCAGGAGCCTTGAAGGCTATAGAAATACTGTCTGAATCCGATGACCTTAGGCAGCGCTTAAAACAAAACACGGATAAATTCCGCAAAGGTTTGGAGGCGTTAGGTTTTGATTGCTTACCGGGTGAGCATGCAATCATTCCCATCATGTTATACAACGAAAAAGTCGCGGTGGATTTTGCCGAGGCTATGCTTTACGAAGGTGTTTACGTGGTGGCATTCTCATTTCCAGTGGTGGCAAAGGGTAAGGCAAGAATCCGTACCCAGATGTCGGCGGCTTTAAGCTCAGAGGATATAGATTTTGCGCTAGAGGCTTTTGGGAAAGTTAAGCGTCAACTGATACCGTAGTCTGTTTTAAAAAATTTAACTTGTCGTTAACTCAAATATTTAGAAAGCAAGCGACCAGCACCTTATCTTTGGGTGATTCAATATTTATCCGCCAGCTGCACCAGGTCATCGCCTGGTGCAGACTCAATAGTATTTCTGCATTCTTCCTGACTATCAACTATGATGTCACTTATCTACAGTTTGTTAGCAAAACTTTTTCTATATCAGGGAAGTTCGCAGTACAAGTTGTTTGTTTTATTATCTAAAATAAGTATTTAGCACAGCTCGAGGCGAACCATGAAAAATATACTGTTCATCACCGCAGATCAATGGCGAGCCGATTGTTTGTCCTCGATGAATCACCCCTGTATCAAAACTCCACATTTGGACAAGCTTGCCGAAGATGGTGTGCTCTTTAAGAATCACTACGCTCAAGCGGCACCGTGTGGCCCCGCAAGAGCCAGTCTTTATACTGGCATGTATTTACAGAATCACCGGATTGTTCAAAACGGAACCCCTTTGGATGCCAGGCATACAAACATCGCTTTGGAAGCCCGAAAAGCTGGCTACGATCCACTGCTGTTTGGTTATACCGATATGAGTCCCGACCACCGAACCCGTGCGCCTGGAGATCCCGATTTAAGGCGGGATGCAGGCGTTTTACCGGGGATGACGGCAGAGGTTTTACTCAATAAGGAGGCGCTCCCCTGGCTTATCTATCTTAAGGGAAAAGGCTATGAAACCCCGCTGGGGCCCTGGGAAGTCCATCAACCGGTTACACACTTTGCGGATGCCAAAAATCGAGGCCCATCTTTCGCTCCGTCCCGCTATAAAGCCGAGGACAGTATCACCGCATTTCTGACCGATGAAGTCCTCAAATATCTTTCCATCAAACAGGATAAGCCCTGGTTTATTCATTTGTCCTATCTACGCCCACACCCTCCGTTCATCGCCCCCGAACCTTATCACGACATGTATAGTCTTAAGGATATTCCTCCGGCGGTGAAAGCCAAAACGGCTGAGATCGAAGGCCAACAACATCCCTGGTTATCGCGTTATATTAATAATCAGACACAGGAACTCTGGTATGGCCATGACGCCAGAACCAATGTCACACTGGATGGTGCCGAGGTGGATCAAATCCGCTCGACCTACTATGGCTTGGTTTCTGAAGTCGATCACCAGATAGGTCGTCTAATCAATTTTCTCAAAAAAAATAATCTGTATGACAAGACCCTGATTGTTTTTACCACCGACCATGGCGAGCAGTTAGGCGATCATTGGCTGTTTGGTAAGTCCGGTTATTTTGATCAATCCTTTCACATCCCGATGATTATTCGCGACCCCGAAAGCGATGCTAAAGCAGGACAGAAGATTGAGGAATTTACCGAATCAATTGATGTGTTTCCAACTATTCTGGATTGGATAGGCCTAGAAGCGCCTTCGCAATGTGACGGCTGGTCGTTGCTGTCTTTTTGTAAGGGGCAGAAACCCAGTGTCATCAAAAATGAAGTCCATTGGGGCTATGATTTTCGTGATACGGAAGGTCGAGATGTGCAAAAAAGCTTGGGCCTTAGAATCGATCAATGCACGTTAAATGTGATACGCGATAGGAAGTTTAAATATGTTCACTTTACGGCGTTGTCTCCGCTGTTATTTGATCTTGAGAAAGATCCGGATGAATTGGTTAATTGTGCCGATGACCCTGCGTATATTTCAGTGGTGACAAAATATGCGCAAATGTTGTTGTCTTGGCGAATGCGGCACGACGATAGAATACTATCGAATACCTGGATAGGCCCAAAAGGACCGTTAGAAAAGAAA